>Ga0068714_10001785_pt1 | contig 29685 bp, 28 predicted proteins | sample MTBNYHSulfiMetaG_FD_62988 | JGI IMG/M metagenome (GOLD analysis project Ga0068714, IMG submission 62988) | Enrichment culture microbial communities from rom New York Harbor, USA that are MTBE-degrading - MTBE-NYH (New York Harbor Sulfidogenic)... | ecosystem: Environmental > Aquatic > Marine >...
ACCCGGATAACTCCTTTGAAATCTACGTAGGGGCCATAGAAGAGGTAAAAAATATCTGCCCCTTCACCGTTGAACATTTCCCGCGGCGCACCAGGGCCTTTCTCCGGATACAGGACGGCTGCAATGCCTTTTGCTCCTATTGTATTGTCCCCTATGCCCGGGGGCGCAGCCGCAGCCTGCCGCCGGTTGAGGCGCTTAAACAGGCGGAGCGGCTTGTGGAGGGCGGCTATCAGGAAATAGTCCTTACCGGCATCAACCTGGGACGGTACGGCCGGGACCTCGTCCCGCCAGCCTCGCTCTATGAACTTCTGGCGTCGTTGGAAAAGGTAAACGGGCTTCGCAGAATCCGCCTCAGCTCGATCGAACCCATGGAGATAACAAAAGAACTGGTGACATTCATGGCCGGATCAGAGGTCATCTGTCCCCACTTCCACATCCCCCTGCAGAGTGGAAGCGCAGAGATATTAAAAAGGATGAATCGCCATTACACCCCGGAATTTTATAGAGATATGATCGGCATGATCCATGCGGCCATGCCTGTGGCGGCCATAGGCACGGATGTAATGGTCGGCTTTCCGGGAGAGGGGGAAAAGGAGTTTAAAGAAACCTACGATCTCTTATCCGAACTGCCCATAACCTATCTGCACGTATTCCGCTATTCCGCCCGGCCGGGAACAGCCGCTTGTGCCTTTCCGGAAAGCGTAAACGCAAAGGCAGCCACCCTGAGGGCCGGGCAGCTTAAGGAGATGGGGCTTCTCAAAAAGAAGACATTCTATTTCCGAAACCTGGGACAAGAAACCAGCGTTCTCATTGAAGGCCGGGACAGGCATTCTAAACTTTATAAAGGGCTTACGCCCAATTACATCCCGGTTTTGATAGACACAAAAGGTGTATCTATCAGCGGGATAATAGCCGTAAAAATCGAACGCATCCTGAGCGATCAGGTTATCGGTGTTCTTCTGTAATCCGGCAGGAATTAGTTAGCGCTTACAGCTCATCCGAACCTGATCACCTTACGAACCAGGAAACCCATAATGCTGATCATCACGATTTCCCCTACGATAAGGCTGCCCCAGGCGTGCCAGAGATGCCAGAATAGTCCGGAAGAAACGACTACGACCAGGCAAAGAACAATAATTACCGCCAAGGAATGTACCGCTTTTTCACTCATATTTCTCCCCCCGTTATTTCTCAAATTATCGGAAGTAGTGGCCTTTCTTATTGGTTTGCTTATACACCAAAATAAAAAATAGATAAAGTCTAAAAATGATGACCTCGCAACAAGTCGGATTTTCTCGTTTTTCGTCATTCCGGTGAAAGCCGGAATCCAGTATTTTTAATTAGTTAAATGCTCTCTGGACCCCGGTTTTCACCGGGGTGACGACTTTTTACAAGGTCATTAAAAATGAACCGCCATTCGTCTGCAGATTTTATGTCAGGGATTGCACTTTTTACACGGACTTAACCCATCATAGAATGCCTCCAGGCGGTTCCGGTAGATGACCTTATTACGCCGGCCTGTCTTTCGGCCAAGATGACAGGACGGACTATGGAAGCGACGCGACCGCGTATTGCCGATGTAAAAGGGCTCCTTGCCGGGGTCGGCCGAGGCCCAAAGGCCCACCCTTTCACGCATGGCCCGGCGCTGCTGGGTTAACAGGTCCCGGTCATATCTCACATTGGGCGGGGTTGTATATACCGTGGCCAGCCCCTTTTCCACCAAAGCGCCATTAACAAAGGTCCCGTCCGGCAAAAAGACATAAGCCAGCAATCGCCCGTACTGGTCATACTTCTCCTTGTCAATCTGGACCCGTACCTGCCTACCCTGCGTCAGACGCCGGTTCAAAAGGCAGGCCTCATCGGCTAATGGCTGTGACGGCTGCCCATCATGGGCCACTTCCGGGGTGTTCACGCCTGCATAGCGCACCCTGGTGCCGTTTGAAAGCTTTATAGTATCTCCATCGAACACCCAGGCCACCGTGGTCACCATATCGGCCAGGACAGGAGCGCTGAAAAGATGGGCCCAAAGAACGAGGAGACAGACAACGAGACAGACTTTTTTGCGTTTATCTCTCATAGTAGATGGCGGCCTTTAAACAAATTTTTTGCCGGTAAGTCGCTCGAAGGCCTCAATATACTTGGACTTGGTCTTTGCTATTATTTCCGGAGGCAGCTCAGGGGCCGGTGGTCTCTGGTCCCAATGGAGTGACAACAGATAATCACGGACGAATTGTTTGTCAAAACTGGGTTGACCCTGGCCGGGTTGATATTGATCCTGCGGCCAGAAACGTGAGGAATCGGGCGTCAGCACCTCGTCAATCAGGATCAGATTTCCACCTGTCAGACCAAATTCAAATTTGGTATCAGCTATGATAATCCCCTTCTTCTCGGCCAGGAAGGACGCCTTTTTATATAGCCACAGGCTTGTTTGCGCAATTTTGGCGGCCATCTCTTTCCCGATCAGGTTCTCGACTTCTGGAAAAGAGATATTCTGGTCATGTGTACCGGCCTCGGCCTTGGTCGAAGGGGTAAAAATCGGATCCGGCAGTTTGGCCGATTCTGTAAGCCCTTCGGGCAGGGTTATGCCGCATACCTCTCCCGTCTCCCGGTACTCTTTCCACCCCGAGCCCGACAGGTAACCACGCACAATGCACTCTACGGGGAGGGGCATGGCCTTTTGGACCAGCATAGTCCGGCCGGCAAGGATTTCGGCATATTTATGGCAGACGGCCGGAAAATCTTTTACCTCGCCTGAGATCAGGTGATTGGGCGCTATGTCGGCCAGTTCCCGGAACCAATAAAGCGATATCCGGGTTAAGATGCGGCCCTTATCCGGTATGGGGTTGGGCATCACCACATCAAAGGCCGAAAGCCGGTCCGTAGCCACGATGAGCAGGTGTTCGCCGGCATCATAGACGTCGCGCACCTTGCCCCGGCTGAAAAGGGGCAGCCCTTCAATATGTGTCTCGAAAACAGCGCTGGCAGCCATCTTACCTCACCATCAACCCGCGCGGCGGGTCTTTTTCTTGAGACGGCTTATGCGGCGACGATTAATACAGGCCTTTTTCTTATCTCCGCTTTCATGGGCGGCTACAAGCTTGGCCCGCAACTCCTTCGCCTTGGCCTTTATCTCGCGCATAGTGGCGGCGGGCTTTTTCTTGGGCTCATCCGTAATGCCGCGCGCCTTTTTGATAGCCGCGATAACCTCGTCCTTATTCATTCCGTGAACGCCGACAATATCAGGAATCTGCAAGGCGATCTCCCGGAGTTCCTTAACGGTCATAGACTCAAGCGGTTTTTCCTTTGTTTCTTTTTCTTTCTTTCCCATAAGTTCTCCTCTCTGATTGTTTAGGCTTCTGCAGGTTACAGACGTTCGAATGTTAAAATTTACATTGTCCTGGGACTTATTAACGTGCTCCTCTCTTGAAAAGGACGCAAAAAAACAGGAATAAACCCCAATGGGGCGTTGCATTCTCTTTCCCATCCGGGCGGACAGTCCGGTAGAGATTCGTTGCCGAAATATATATCCTGTGATACGTCTCCGCTACGGTGGCCGGCCTGATCTATGACGGCCACGGCAACATTTATAGTCTCTCCAAAAAGGACAGCCGGCGGCGTAAGCATGTAAAGATACCCGGCCACTTGCGCCCGGCTATCCTTGTGCACCTTCATGTAGGGCACCGATTCTTCACCCGCGCCCCTCTGACGTACATTAACATGGATGTAAGCCAGATCCCCGTCCTCATCTTTAGCGGAGATATAGAACTTCAGCGTGTCACCGCTTCTGATGGCGGCCGGGCAATAAAAGCGCTCTACTACTGGTGGGTGCGGGCCGTACTTTAGTTCGGCCTCGGCCAGGGTTAGCCGCGGGCTGCAAGACAAAGAAGATAAAATACAGAATAAGAGGCAGACGACTCCCCCAAATAAGTATTTTTTCTCTGGGAACATTATCTTCACCATCCTTAACGAATAACTATATACCCCGGCCAACACCGATATAAGTGTAGCCAAGTTCGCGCATTTTCCCCGAGTCATAGATATTTCGTAAATCCAGGATCAGGGGCTGGGCTATTATCTTCCGGAGCTTTTTCAGGTCCAGGTTCCTTAACTCGTTCCATTCCGTAAGAAACACAAGGGCGTCTGCCCCTTTTGCCGCCCGGTAGGCATCCTGGCAAAAGGAAAGGTTTCTGCCGGTTACCGCCTTCTTAAACTCATCCACGCCGGCCGGATCATAGGCCTTTACCTTTGCCCCCTTCTCCAGCAATATTCTAACTATGTCAATAGCCGGAGATTCCCGTACATCGCTGGTGTTGGGTTTAAAAGTAAGACCCAGTACGCCGACTGTTTTCCCCTTCAAGGAGCCCAGCGCTGTCTCAATCTTATTGACCATCCGGGCCCGCTGTCTTCGGTTTACTTCAATCACGGTCTCAACAATACTGAGAGGACTGCCCTGCTTTCTTCCCAGGTGGGCAAGGGCCAGTGTATCCTTGGGGAAACAAGAGCCTCCATAGCCCGGCCCCGGATGCAAGAATTTCGGCCCTATCCGACCGTCCAGGCCCATGGCCCTGGCTACGTGATGCACATCAGCGCCGACCTTTTCACAAAGATTCGCCACTTCATTAATAAATGATATCTTTGTCGCCAGGAAGGCGTTTGCAGCGTATTTAATCAACTCGGCGGTTTCCAAACCAGTTACAACAAAAGGCGTCTCGATCAGATAGAGGGGCCGGTAAATATCCTTTACAACGGCCAGGGCCTCGGCGCTGTCAGAACCAAGAACCACCCGGTTGGGACGCATAAAATCTTCAATGGCCGATCCCTCGCGCAGGAATTCCGGATTTGACACGACGTCCGCTTTAATGCCTTTTTTCCCGCCTGAGGTGGAGATAACCCCTTTAATCCAACGGTTAGTCCCCACCGGCACCGTACTTTTGATAACTATTACCTTATAGTCGTCGATTGCCTCCGCCAGGCCTTTGGCCACCGCTTCTATCTGTGAGAGATCCGGTTGTCCCTGCCCGTCATCCGGCGTGCCCACGGCAATAAAGATAACCAGGGACTGCCTTACCGAGGTCTTCATATCCGTGGTGAAAGAAAGGCGGCCATTTTTTACATTCTTGGAGACCAACTCTTCCAGCCCCGGTTCGTAAAAAGGTATCTCGCCCTTTTTTAGTCTTTTAATCTTGTCCTTGTCCTGATCGACGCAGATAACCTGCAACCCAAAGTCAGCCAGCCCTGCGCCGGTGACCAATCCCACGTAGCCGGTGCCAATCACGGTAATGTGCATAAGCCTACCCCTTAACCTTCATTTCCTGATACCATTTTACGAATAATGGGATGCCCTCTTCCACCGTCACCTGAGGATTATACCCGAGCAGTCCCTTGGACTTTGATATGTCCGCATAGGTGACGGGCACATCGCCCGGCTGGTCGGGCAGCCATTTTATGCGCGCCTTCTTTCCCAGGGCATTTTCTATCAGGGCCACCAGCTTCCTCAGCTCTGTAGTACGCGATTCACCCAGGTTGAAGATATCATAAGGCTTTGCTCCAGTAGATGCCCGGGCCGCCATTACACCCTGAATGATGTCATCGACATAAGTATAATCCCGCCGGGACGAACCGTCTCCGTAAAGCGGCACCTCCAGACCTTCGTCGATAAGACGCGTAAATTTGTGAATAGCCATCTCCGGCCGCTGACGCGGGCCATAGACCGTAAAAAAGCGCAGCACGGTGACATGGATGCCATAGAGGTGATGATAGGTATAACACATGAGTTCATTGGCCCGCTTGGTAGCCGCGTAAGGGGATACGGGCCTTGATATCTCATCATCTTCTGAAAACGGGATCTTATTGTTTATGCCATACACTGAAGACGACCCGCCATAGATAAACCTCTTTACGTCATATTTACAGCAAAGCTCAAGGATATTCAAGGTCCCGCGTCCATTTACGTCCTCGTAAAGCAGGGGGTCCTTTAAAGACGGACGCACTCCGGCCCGCGCCGCCAGGTGGATGACTTCGGTTAATGGAAACTCGCGAAACACACCCTCCATAAAGGAGAGGTCGCGAATATCTCCCTGCCGCAGATGAAAGTTCCGGCCCTGCAGGGCCGGTTCCAGGTTGCGATGCTTGATGGCCGGGTCGTAAAAGTCATTGAAGTCATCGACGCACACCACCTCTTCAGCACTAAGCAGTTTTTCGACCAGATGGGAGCCGATGAATCCCGCTCCGCCAGTTACCAGTACCGCCATTACCCTCCTAATAATTAGTTTCCATCCGAAAATCCCCCTGTATCCCCCTGTTCCAAAGGGGGAATATGATGTGTCCCCCCTTTAGTAAAGGGGGGTGAGGGGGGATTTGGCAGTTTCCGGATGAACACTAATTAGGCCCTTTTTATGATGTCTTATCCGGCATGTCAATTTTTTTGGAGATGGTCTTTTTACAAAGGTGATTTTAACTCATAGCTATAGGTAACTAAACAAAAAAATTCTTGTAATCTCTATACCTCCCGTGGTAAAGGATAGCAATCAAAAATACCACTCAGGAGGGGTTGTCATGGCGGAAGGTAATGTCCTGGAGGTTAGCGACAACAGTTTTGAGACAGATATCCTCAAAAGTGATAAGCCGGTGCTGGTAGATTTCTGGGCGGCTTGGTGTGGCCCGTGCCGGGCGATTGCCCCGGTGGTTAAAGAACTGGCCGAGGAATATGCAGACCGCCTGAAGGTCGCAAAAATGAACGTGGACGAAAATCCGGCCACGCCTAGTAAATATGGCATCAGGGCCATTCCTACGCTGCTTTTTTTTAAAGACGGTAAATTGGCCGATCAGATTACCGGCGCAGTCTCTAAAAACATCATTGAAAGCGGCATCAAAAAGATCCTTGAGACATAAATAATATGAATAAAGTTAAACGGATTAGAGGCGGCGACATGCAAAGGATCGCTACCTTTTCTTTTGTACTGTTTTTCCTGTTATTTTTTACCGGCTGCGCTACAATTACTTCTTTAGTCTTTCCTAAACCACCGAGTGAAAAAACCGCCGAAGAATTGGCAACATCGGGTATGGCTTATCTGCGTGGCGGAGACTATTATAAGTCCGCAGAGGCCTTCCAGCAGATAAAGGACCGTCATCCGTTCAGCCAATATAGTCTCCTGGCTGCCCTGAAACTGGCCGATATTCATTATCATCGCAAAGAATATGAAGAGGCCGTCAGCGCCTACCAGGAGTTCGAGAAGCTTCATCCAACCAATGAGGCCTTGCCATACGTAACCTATCAGATCGGCATGTCTTATTTCAGGCAGATGCTTGGTGTCGACCGTGACCAGGCCGCTACCAGGAATGCCTTGAATGAATTTCACCGCTTACTGAACACGTACCCGGACAGTCCATACGTTATTGAGGCGAAAGAAAAGATCAGGCAGTGCCGGGAAAAATTAGCCGAACACGAGTTATATGTAGGCAGGTTCTATCTAAGGACCGAACAATATCAGGCGGCTTTAAACCGCTTGAGACGACTGGTAAGCGACTATCCGGAGACCTCGGCTAAAGAAAAAGCCCTGGCCCTTATCAAACAGTGCGAGGGAAAGCTTGCCGCGGACGTCTCATAATATAGCATCAGCTGCCAGCGGTCAGCTTTCAGCCACTTAATGTAGCCTTCAGCCCTCAGCCACAACCTTATAAACCATATCCAGCGCCTCAGAAAGCTTATCGACCTTAGTGCCGCCGGCCTGGGCCATATCCGGCCGTCCACCGCCGTTGCCGCCTACCAGTTGGGCCACTTTTTTAACGATGTCTCCGGCATGAAATCTCTTGGTCAGGTCTTTGGTAACCATGGCCACAAGGTGGACCTTGTTATCATGGATGCCTCCGAGCACGACTACGCCCGAACCGATCTTATCACGGAACCTGTCGGCAAGCTCCCTCAGAGTCTTGGGACTATCTATAGGGACTATCGTAGAAAGGACATGGAACCCATCCATTTTTCTGGCGCCTTGCAGGATGCCGTCCAATCCCTGGATGGTAAGTTTAGACGTTAAATCAGCGACTTCTTTTTCCAGTTCTTTCTGCCTGGTTATTAATTTCTCTATCTTGTTTTCTAATTCTTCCGTGCCCGCTTTCAAAAGGTGCCCCAGCCGCTTTAACCTTAGATCCTGTTCCTGCGCCAGCCTCATGGCCACACTGCCGGTTACGGCCTCTATACGGCGGATGCCGGCGGCTACCCCGCCTTCACTCACGATCTTAAACAGGCCTATATCACCGGTCCGGGCCGCATGCGTACCCCCGCAAAGTTCCTTGCTGAAAGGGCCGATAGATACCACCCGCACCCGGTCTCCATACTTTTCCCCAAAGAGGGCGGTCGCCCCGTTTTGTATGGCCTGTTCCAGGGCCTGTATATCCGTCTCCAGGGGAATATTCTCCCGGATCTTCCCGTTGACTATGGTCTCGATTCTCTCCAGGTCAGCCGCCTCTACCGGCGAAAAATGCGTGAAATCAAAACGCAGTCTATCCGGGGCCACCAGAGAGCCGGACTGCCGGACATGCTCACCCAGAACGGTTCGCAGCGCCGCTTGAAGGAGATGGGTGGCGGTATGGTTTAGGGCCACGGACTGCCGCCGCTCCGGGGATATGGCCAGTCCTACTTCTTCGCCGGCCCTTATTTTCCCATCTATTACCCGGCCGCGATGTACATAAAGCCTGCCCGCTATACTGATAGTTTCTTCGATAACCACCGTGCCTGCCTGCCCTCTGATGGTCCCCTGATCCCCTACCTGCCCCCCGGCCTCCGCATAGAAAGGCGTCTTTTCCGCTACGACCTCCACTGCCTCGCCTTTTCCCGCCTCCGCCACCGCCTCGCCATTTTTGATCAATAGCCACAACCGGGAGCGGGTCGAGCAGACCTCATAGCCGACAAACTCCGTTTTTTGCCCCTTGTCCAGCAGGTCACGAAATACAGGGGATATTTCTACCGCCTCACCCTTCCAGGCCTTCTTGGAAAGCTCGCGCTGCCTGGCCATATACTCCTGGAAACCGGCATTATCGATTTCAAGGCCGTTTTCCTGCCCGATATCCTGAATGATGTCTATGGGGAACCCGTAGGTATCGTAGAGTTTAAAGACTGTATCCCCGGATATAATATGGCCCCCCTTGGCCCTCAGGTCGGCTATTTCCTCCTGAAGGAGACGAAGGCCGAAGTCCAGGGTCTCCGCAAAGCGTTCTTCTTCATTCAAAAGGACCTTTCTCGCAAAAGCGGCAGATTCTATTAATTCCGGGTAGGTTTCCCCCATAATACCGGACACGGCGCCGGTTACCTCGCCCAGAAAGGATTTGGAAAGGCCAAGCACCCGGCCATAACGGACGGCACGGCGCAGTATCCTTCTGAGCACATAGCCGCGGCCTTCGTTGGAGGGCAACACCCCGTCGGCAATGAGAAAGGCGGCTGCCCGGCTGTGATCGGCAATGACCCGCATGGCCATATCGCCAGCCTCACTCCGCCCATAAGAGGTCCCGGACAGGCCGGCTATGGCCGAAATGATTCCCTGAAACAGGTCGGATTCATAGTTGCTTTTTTTGCCCTGCAGGACCGCGGCAATACGTTCCAATCCCATACCCGTATCAATGCTGGGCCGGGGCAGCGGATGCAGCTCTCCTTTTTCATTCCGGTAGTACTGCATAAAGACCAGATTCCACAGTTCCAGGTACCGATCACAATCACAACCCACCCGGCAATCCGGCTTACGGCAGCCGATTTCCTCGCCCTGATCAATGAGGATCTCAGAACAGGGACCGCAGGGACCGGTATCCCCCATGGCCCAGAAGTTATCCTTTTCTCCGAGCCTGACTATTTTTTCCGCAGGCAGACCTATTTTTGTACGCCAGATTTCATAGGCCTCGTTATCCTGTTCATAGACGGAAACCCACAGCTTTTCTGGAGGCAGTTTTAGGCACCCGGTCAAAAACTCCCAGGCAAAGGCGATGGCTTCCTCCTTGAAATAGTCTCCAAAGGAAAAATTACCCAGCATCTCAAAAAACGTATGATGCCGCGCCGTCCGGCCCACATTTTCCAGGTCGTTGTGTTTGCCGCCGGCCCGCATACACTTTTGTACTGAAACCGCCCGGGCATAATCGCGCTTTTCCCCTCCCAGAAATACCTGTTTAAACTGGACCATCCCGGCATTGGTAAAAAGCAGGGTGGGGTCATCGGCCGGGACCAGGGACGAGCTTTTAACTACCGTATGGCCTTTTGTAACAAAATACTCTATAAATTTTTCTCTGATTTCCTGTCCGGTCATTTATTTGTCCTGTTTTGCCGCCTTTTCTGTATCGCTCCCGGCAATCCCATAGGCCTCTTTAATTCTGTCTTCAATGGCCGCCATTACCGCAGGATTGTCCTTTAGGAATACCCGGGCATTTTCACGTCCCTGGCCGATTCTTTCCCCGCTATAGGAATACCAGGCGCCGCTCTTATCAATTATGTTCACGGCCGTAGCCAGGTCCAAAACGTCCATCTCCCTGGATATGCCCGAACCGTATAAAATATCAAATTCTGCCTCTTTGAAGGGCGGCGCCATCTTATTTTTGACCACCTTCACCCTTGTGCGGCTGCCTACAATATCCTGCCCCTCCTTGAGATTGCCTATCTTTCGAATATCAAGACGCATAGAGGCATAAAACTTAAGGGCCGTGCCGCCCGTAGTCGTCTCCGGGTTGCCATAGAAGACACCGATTTTCATGCGTATCTGATTAATGAATATCACCGAGGTCAGAGACCGGCTGATGCTGCCGGTAAGCTTGCGCAGGGCCTGGGACATGAGGCGGGCCTGGAGTCCGACATGAGAATCGCCCATTTCCCCTTCTATCTCGGCGCGCGGAACGAGCGCTGCCACGGAGTCAACGACCAGTACATCTACCGCCCCGCTACGCACCAACACCTCGGCAATTTCCAGGGCCTGTTCACCGGTATCCGGCTGAGACACCAGAAGCTCATCGGTCTTAACCCCCAGCTTTTGCGCATAACCCACATCCAGGGCATGTTCTGCGTCAATGAAGGCTGCTGTACCCCCTCTTCTCTGGGCCTCCGCCACAATATGTAAGGCCAGGGTCGTCTTACCGGAAGACTCCGGCCCGAAGATCTCGGTTACTCTCCCGCGGGGGATACCCCCTATGCCGGAGGCTATATCCAAAGCCAGGGAGCCGGTCGGAATAACGGGGACATCCACTACCCGTTCGTTAGCTCCCAGGCGCATAATAGAGCCTTTTCCGAATTGTTTTTCGATTTGGGTGACGGCCAGTTCTACGGCTTTGCTTTTATCCATTGGTGTTGCCATGTTATCCCTCCAGTTTTTATTAAGGCTGATATTAACCTATTAATGGTAGTCGCCGCAAGGGGGTATAGATGGCGCCTTCAGGACGCAGGGCGCTTTTATAGAGTATCAGCTCATTGACGGTAAAAGGAGTAAAGTTTATATCTTTAAGCCCTTCAATTTTATTGGCCAAATCTGAGGCCCTCTTATAGGAACGTACCCGTCCCAGGGTCAAATGCGGAGTAAATGGTCTGTCTTCTGCCGGAAAACCCAGGCCGGAAAGGGCCTGTTCGATACTTTTCTGTATAACCATCAAACGCTCTATATCGCCGGTCATCCCGATCCAGATGACCCGCGGCCGCCTTAAATCCGGGAAGGCGCTTATACCTTCGGCCTTCAAGGCCAGCGGCTTCTGGTCAGTTATAACCCCGCTTACCGCATTAACGATGGGCTCAACCTGTCCTTCCTCAATATTGCCGAGAAACTTCAAGGTAAGGTGGATGCCTTCCGGCCTGACCCATTTTATATCGGCAGCCGGGGTGCGTAGCCCTATGGTAGCAATAACCATAGATTCACGAAGATCCATCGGCGGATCAACTGCCAAAAACGAGCGTATCATGCGCCAGATACCTTCTCAATCCATCCAGGGCGGTCTCTGCCGCTACCTTTTGAATCATCTCACGCGTGCCCCGAAACAAAAAATGATGGGCTACCGTATTTCCGGGGACGGCCAGGCCGATATAGACTGTCCCCACCGGTTTTTCCGGTGTACCACCAGTAGGGCCGGCAATGCCGGTTACCGAAAGACCGATATCGGTACGACTTTTCTCTTTGACTCCGAGCGCCATCTGCTCGGCTACCCCGGCACTGACTGCGCCAAAAGCAGCCAGCGTCTCTTCAGAGACATTGAGAAGTTCCACCTTTGAAAGGTTACTGTAGGTGATTACCCCCCGTTCGAAATAGTCCGAGCTTCCGGGTACACTGGTCAGACGGTGGCCAATCAAACCGCCCGTACAGGATTCCGCCACAGAAAGACTGAGATTCCCGGCCCTTAAAAGGTCACCCACTACTTTTTCCATCGTATCGTCCCTATAGCCAAAGACATGCGGATATAATCTTGCTTCCAGTTCTGCCTTGGCCCCGGAAAGGACGCCCCCGGTCTCGCTCATGGTTTCACCGCTGAACGTCAGGGTCACGTGGACTTCGGGAACATCAGGATAATAACCAATTTTAAGTCCGGGATAAATTTCTTCCAGATCCGCACAGCGGGCATTTATCTCTGACTCAACCAGTCCGAAGGTCTTTATGACTTCCTGCCGGGTGAAAACAGGGGGCCTCCATTTGGTTGCCAGGTATGGCAAGACTTTGCGGTCCAGGAGGTCTTGCATCTGTTCAGGAACCCCGGGCAGAAAACAAAGAAATTTCCCCTCGTGTTCCAGAAAATAACCGGCCGCTTTGCCTGTTTCATCCAGTAGGGTGGCCCCTTCAGGCAGCCAGGCCAGCTTAAGGTATTCTTCACACGGTTTCTCCCCTTTGGCCTGGAAGTATTTTTCGATTCGCTCTTTGATCCCATTGTGAAATACAAGCCTGCGGCCAAGGATGTGGGAAGTTACTTCCGTGGTCAGATCATCACTGGTAGGCCCCAGCCCGCCCGTAACTATCACAAAGTCGGCCTTCTGCATGGCCTGAACAAGCCCCTCTTCTATAGATTCCGGCTGGTCTCCCACGATGCTCATCTTCCTTATAACATAACCCGCCTCAAAAAACCGCCTGGCCGCGAATAGGCTGGTAGTATTTGGGACCCGCCCCGCCAGTAATTCATCGCCGATGGCTATAATCTCACCTTTCATGGATTATCCCTACAATGCCAGTTTCGATGGCCACAGCCTTTAGGCTGCGTTCAGGTAAAGGACAAGGCGTAAAATCAAGTTGGCATATATGCCTGCGACAATGTCGTCAGCCACTATACCGTAACCTCCGGGTAATATTCTCTCAAACGTTTTAGCAGGAAATACCTTGGTAATATCAAAAAAACGAAAGAGCAAAAATCCAACCAAAACCGCCCAGCCGGTTAGAGGAATTTGCGCAAGAGTTACCGCCATCCCGGCGATTTCGTCAATTACTATGGAAGAATCGTCTTTCTGTCCGGTTATAATCTCCGCTTGATGAGCGACTATGACTGCCAGGGAAATCAGCGCGATAAGGCCGGGGAGATAGAAAAGCAGTGAATATCGTGCCAGCAAATAATGAAATAATACCCCCCACAAGCTGCCCCACGTCCCCGGGGCCAGAGGTAACCGTCCGAAATAGGCCCCTGTCGCCAAAAAGAGTACTAAACCGCGCAAGACTTATCCTTTTGAGAATATCTTTATAAAATCAGGCCGCAGATTTTCGCCGATACCCGCAGAAAATTGTTTTTTATATTTGAAATCTTGATAATCTGCATTTATCTGCGTCCAAAAAAGGAAATTTCTCTACTATCAAGTTAATCAGCCTGCTCTCCAGCGCCGGCCAGGGCGATCTTCTGATATACGTATTTGAGAGGAACATTGTATTCGTTGGCTATTTTTCGGCATTCTTCATACTCTGGATAAACAACGCGCCGGCCATCCGTTTCCTTGGCTATCTTTACCTTTACCAAGCCCCACTCCGTCCTGACCCGGCCTATAGTGCGTTCTACAGCGAAGCGCCGGGCTCCATAGTAACGCATCCCAAGGGTGGTAGTCTCACGCGATATGATCTCCATAAGCAAGTCCTTTAATGCTTCAGGGCTTATCACCCGCAACAGCGTCCCCGGCCGGTTTTTCTTCATTTGTATGGGAGATAGAGAGACATCCAGCGCCCCGGCCTCAAACAATTTATCCATTAAGTGGTCATAAAACTCGGGATTCATGTCGTCAATATGCGACTCTATGACCATAACCGGCCTTGATTCGAAGATCACCAAAGGATGCCCGGAGACCAGGCGCAGGAGATTTGGTATTTCAGGCAGTTCAGATGTGCCCGCGCCGTAACCTGCCTTATCAATGCGCATGGCCGGCATCTGGCCGAAATCTTTAGCCAAGGCAGTGACCATAGCTGCTCCTGTAGGGGTTACAAGCTCTGTCTGGCTGTCCACCGGATATGTAGGTACTCCCTTAAGGAGTGCGAGGGTAGCAGGGGCGGGTAATGGCAATCGCCCGTGGCTGGAGTTTATCCAGCCTCTGGACATAGGGAGGGGCGAGCAATAGAATTCTTTTATGCCAAAGTAGTTGAAACCGATAGCCGCCCCTACGATATCAACTATGGTATCGACACCGCCTACCTCATGGAAGTGGACCTTGGCCAGCGGCGTGTTATGGACATGGGCCTCGGCCCCGGCAAGATGTCTAAATATCTTCAGGCTTATCTTTTTCACCGGTGCCTCAAGGAGGCTTTCCGATATGAGATCCCGGATATCAACAAAAGGACGTTCCGGGGGCGCCTTTTCCTTTACATCTACCTCAAAAAATATGCTGCTGATGGGGTATTTTTTAGAACGATGGGCGCGACAATGATACCCTTTTAAGGAGAGCTTCTTTAGCTCGCCCCTCAGTTTTTCCAGGGATAACCCCAGGTCCAGAAGCGCCCCCACCACCATATTGCCGCTTATGCCCCCAAGGCAATCGAAGTACAGTATAGAATCGCCAGTGTATCCTGGTTTCTTATTTTTTTGTATCGGTGTTTTTTGCATGAAGCCCCTGGACCAGTCTGTAGATTTTCTCCCTGGCCATGTATGAAAAGATAACAGCAGCAAGAGCTATCCCAAGCAGGATAAAAAAAACAGCATACGCCTGATCAAAAACCTTACTCCCCTGGAGGACAAGCATCAACGTGCCGGGCATGCGGCCCACCGCGGCAATGATGAGAAAGACGCTAGCGGGCATGAGACTAAGCCCCAGGAGATAACATAGATAATCCTTGGGAAACCCCGGCAGCAAAAAAAAGATAAACGCTATAATAACGCCTTGGTGCTCTACTATAAAGTTGAACTTATCGTAGATTTTTGTCTTGCCTAAACGGCGGGCTACATAGGGCGTAAACAGTCTGGAGATACTAAATGCCAACCATGAACCTAAGGTTAATCCAATAGTCGAATAGATAAATCCTCTAGCCGCACCAAAGAGGTATCCGCCGATAAATCCGGTGGCTTCACCCGGAATGGGGGAGATTACCACCTGCATTATCTGGAGGCCGATAAAGGCCAGAGGCGCCAGTGGGCCGAAAGAAGCCACAAAATCCCGGATCTTTCCCCGGTCAGAAAGGAGAGCGCTGAATTTGTCATATCCAATGGTTGATAAAGAATTATGGAGCAATACCAGCCCGAACAATGAGAGGCATAAAAGAATAATGGCCCAGAGTAATAACTTTTTGTAGGGATTGCCCTTGTCCATTGTTTTTCTATACTTATTTTTAAGACTTTTGGCAAGTCATGTGTGGATAGGGTCGGCCTTTAATCTTGACTACACTTACACCAAATGTTACTTTACGGCCATCCATAAAAGCTAAGGTAACCGCCATGAAAAAATTTTTTATATCGATAAGTAGTCTATTTATAATTCTGAGTTTCTGCCCATCGCTTTGGGCCGGAGAACCGGCCAGGGTTGCCATTATCCCCTTCGATGTCCATGCGCCGGGTGATCTGTCCTACCTACAGGACGGCATTTTCGACATGCTCGCCAGCCGTATTGCATGGGAGGGGAAAGTAGTAGTGCTGGAAAAGCACGCGGTTAAAGATATATGCCAGAAATATACGGGCAATTTAAATGAAATATCGGCCAAAAAACTGGGGCAGGATTTAAAGGTCGATTACATCCTTTTCGGCAGCCTTACGGTACTCGGAAATTCAAGCAGCCTGGACGCCAAAATAGTAGCCACAGATCTTAACCAGCCGGCCATGTCCGTTTATACTCAGACAAAAAGTCTGGATGAAGTCATTCCTAAAGTAGATGAATTTGCCGGGGATATAAATGCCAAGATATTTGGCCGGACTCCGGTTGTCACCCGTGCCGCTGTCGCCCCGCCCAAGGAACAAACGACGGTTGCAGCCCATCCACAGCGGATTTTATTGTCCAGCCAGGAAGAAGAGCCGTCTTCTAATCTACATCCGGATTTTATTCAACTTTCTGCCAAACAAAAGAAGGCCGGTTTTTGGAAGAGCCAGGAGTTTCCAGCCGTTATGCGCGGGATGCAGGTAACCGACCTGGACGGCGATGGACAGAAAGAAATGGTTTTCATCACCCAGACAGATGTCTGGATATACCGGCAAAAAGGTGAAAAACTGGACGAGGTAAAACATATCAAGGGCAAATCCACCTATGATCAACTTTCCGTGGACGTAGGGGATATAAACGGTAACGGGACCCCTGAAATTTACGTGTCCAACCTGAGTTCCGGCAACGTGGATTCATTCGTTCTGGAATGGAACGGCTCAGATTTTGTGTGCATCGCCGAACATCTCCGCTGGTATCTCAGGATAACTAAGCTGGCAGGTGGCAACCTGACCATAGTCGGCCAGCAAAAAGATATTAATAGTCCCTTTACGTTGGCCGTTTGCGAACTGCTATGGGTAAACAAAAAGTTACAGGCCGGCGAACAACTTCGCCTGCCTGTAGGCGCTAACGTATTCAATTTCACGGTAGCGGACATTGACGGTGATAAGACTCCAGAAACCATCATGATTGATGAACACAATAAACTCAAGGTCTATGCTGCCTCTGGTGAACTGCGTTGGAAAGGTGACGAACCCTATGGAGAAACTGTTAACTTTGTTACGGTCAACCCCAACCGCACACGCTCCGACACTGAAGAAAGGATATATCTGCCCTCACGGATCATTGTGACCGATCTAAACAAAGATGGTATTGCCGACCTTATAGTAAACAGAAACCTTTCTACCGCATCCCGATTATTGCGAAACTTCAAAGAATATACCAGCAGCGAGATATATTTGCTCAGCTGGGACGGGCTGGGCCTGGCAGAAAGTTGGAAGACACGTAAGATATCCGGTGGAGTCTGTGATTATCAGTTAGTAGATACCGATGGAAAAGACCATTACGAACTCTTTGTCGGTATCATAATGAGAACCGGCGTCGCACCCCTTGTTTCCGGCAAAAGCACGATAATCAGCTATAGACTCAACGTCAGTCAGGACGAATAGCGTTTTATCAAAAGATTAACCACAGAACACATAGCTTTCAGCGGGTAGCGTATAGCTCCAAACGTGAGGCGTCTTTCGTCTCTCGTCTCTTCCCTTACGTCTCCCCTCTCACCTTCCTTGACTGCCGACCGTTGTAATCTGTTTTTTTGTTGACATTTTTTTGAAGTTAACGGTTAACTTACCGATGTATTCTTAGGGACATCCGGCGAAAATCTGTTCCGTATAACCAGGATACAAAAATCGATTAATTCATGGAAACCCTTGTCGGTAAAAATGCCCTGCGCTTTTTGCGCGAGATCATGTTGAGGAAAACTCAACTCAGCCTGGTTATTCCTGGCGCTGATTACACTCGTCTAACTATCATCCTCAAGCTCCCTGTAATCGATAACCAACAATATGTGGCAATGGACTGGATAGAAGATTTTGCGGATATTATTCTCTCTCATCCAGATCCCAAGCTTATCTTTGAATGTATTGACAGCCAAAAAATCCCGTATCGTTTTTCAACCGGTATCTACAAGGCAGAGAACAAGGAGATATGGGTCTATTCCCCCAAAGAAATTGTTCGTATCCAAAGACGGCGGCACTTCCGTATTGATGTGCCCTCAGGCAGTGAAGTGAGGATGTCCCCGGGAGGAGAAACCTCGGCCTTCGCCATAAAAGACATCAGTGTAAGCGGATTAGCCATCCTCGTACCCCGAAACAAGGGAAAAGAAAAATTTCTAAAGCTCGGCGATGAACTAAAAGAGCTCAGAGTCCATCTCCTCCTGGAGGGAAAAGTTTACGGGATTGCCGTAAAGTCAGCTATAGTAAGAAGGTTGCAGGATAATATGGAGACCAACGTGATCCAGTGCGGGTTAGAATTCACAGGTATTGATAATAAGACAGAAAATATAGTGAACGACTATATCCGCAGACTGGAACGTGTTATGCTCCGCAAGTTACGCGGGATGGAAGACTAAGTGATTATTGATTATTTGATTTTTTTGTTTATTTTTTATATGGTCAACCTTTTCGGGATAATCACAAGGCCTTTCCCACGGGCCTATAATTTTTCAGGAGGTAATATAAGAAATCATGAAATCAAAGCCGTCTTCCGGTTATAGCCATCTGTCTCAGGGGGCTAAACTTCGTAAACGTAAAATTTTAGCTGAGGCGATACGTCCCGTGGAGATATCACCGGGGATGACCGTGGGTGACCTGCTGGGACAAATGAGCGGGATGTCCATACAGGCACGAAATCTGGGCAATTGCGCGAGAGTTCTGTCCAGGATGTTCGAAGATCCTGACCGGCCTACGATTTTCCTGGGGCTGGCCGGCCCCCTGATCGCCGCCGGATTAAGGAATGTCATACGTGAGTTAATTGTAGGAGGTTATATAGACGTAGTGGTGTCAACTGGGGCCATCCTCTATCAGGATATATACCAGGCCAGAGGATATAAGCATTATAAGGGGACTCCGGCGGCAGATGACCGGATACTCAGAGACCTTTACATAGACCGTATCTATGATACTTACGTAGATGAGGAGGCCTTCTGGAAAACCGATATGTGGTGCAGCAAGATTGCCGATGTACTGCCGCCCGGTAATTATTCCAGCCGGCAGTACATGGATTTTATCGGCTCTCATCTGGATGACGAACGCTCTATAGTTTACCAATGCCACCGCATGGGCATACCTATTTTTGCCCCGGCTATAAATGATTCTTCCATAGGCATCGGCCTTACTGAACACCGGCACAGGTGTAAAACGGACTCAAAGCCGGGAGTTGCCATTGATTCTATTCAGGACAATTATGAGCTTACACAGATTGTAGTCAGGTCAAAGAAGACGGCGGCCATCTACGTGGCCGGTGGCGTACCGAAAAACTACATCAACGACTCCATAGTTATGAGTTATATATTCAGTCTGGAACGCGGACACTCCTATGCCATACAGGTCACCACAGCGGTTTCACATGACGGCGGTCTTTCCGGTTCAACCCTGGGTGAAGCCCAGTCCTGGGGGAAGATAAAGAAAGATGCAGACTTTGCCATGGCCTGGGTAGAACCCAGTGTCTCCTTATCGCTGCTGGCCGCTTATGCGATGGAAAAACATCCTGCACCGGCCAGGCCAAGGTTGGTATTTAATTGGGAAGGGGACATCCTCAAAGGATTAAAGCCGGAAAAGGTTGCCCGGAAGGCAAGGCTAGACAAGTCCAAAGGTTGAAGCTGAAGGCGCAACCTTGACGGCTTCGTAAGAAGTCAATTTCTCACGCAAAGGAGCAAAGGCCACGAAGGAAAAATGAAAATCTGGAAATCAAGAAATCAGGAATGGAATAGTATAACCCTTCATGAGTTCCTGAGTTCCAAATTTTATTCTTTTTGCACCCTTGGTGGCTTTGCGTGATATTTTGGGCCTTTTACGAGTTCATCAACCTTGACCCGTCTGCGGCGGATCCGACTTAAGAGGTAGCGTCCTCTCGCCAAAAATCATAAACTGGGCCCACTTGATGCCGAACTTCATCAGTTCCAGTTCATCTGAACGAAGCCGGTTAACGTGCTCGACCGAAAGGTCAAATTCTTCCAGGAACCCTGGTGTAAAAACCATGTCCTTGAATTTATCCAGATTGTAGCAGGCCAGGGCAAAATTTCGCATCTGCTCATCGGTCAGATTTTTAATCCCGGCACGATCCCTGCTCACAATAAGTTCCATAAAAAGATCATTCATCTCGTTATAAATTTTTATCTCCTGATCATCCAGCCACTCTTCTATAGACCATTCATTCGGCTCTTCAAACCCCAGGCAATGGTCTTCCTGGAAGATAAAATAGTTCTCTTTTTTCCGGTTGGTATCTCTGTTTTTTTCTACCAGGCGACCGAGAGGATAAGTGCGGCAGGCAGCAGGCCGGTCCGCATAGACCGTGCACCCGTCCGGCGTAACAAAAGGGCAGGTCCGCTCATGGTCCTTGTTCATACGAAGAGTCATCACCGGGAATCCCGAGACAATACCGATATTGGTAGAGGCATATTTCCGCAGAAACTCGCCGGATGAAATGCCCAGTCTGTTTTTCAGGCGCAGTATATCATAAGGCGAGAGGAAGAGATTAAGGTCACGGCAACAATGGGTAAAACATCTTAATCCCTTGCGGCAGGCAAAGCGAAACCTCTCGCCCGGCATGAGCGGCCTGGGATCTTCTAACTCGCCTGCTTCTCCAGTTACAACTTTGTTCAGTTCTGTCATGTATCTTATTTCCTTTTGTGTTAAATTTTTCGGGCTGCACAAGCCGGGCAAAATATTCGAAAGGCCGGTTATCCGTAACTTCTGCCTAGCCTTTTTATCTCGTTACGCCTCGTAAGTATCTCAAAAGCTATCTCAAAATTCCTCTTGCGCAGGAGATGAATTTCTTCAGTATGAATCTCACGGTATTTAAGCTCCCTTTCCGTGAGTTCCAGTATCTTTCGATCATCGGCCTTTTTTTCTGCTTCTAACTCCTGAATCTTTTTTTCCAAATGGGCCCTCTGCATTTCAACTTCTCTGTTCACCGTCTCTTCCATTTTTTCCCGTCTCTTAAGTGGTTTTTAAATTTTCCAGCGAGATCACGTTGCGTTTTAGCCTGTTTAAACGCTTAAGACAAGATTTTTGTGCGCTCAAATTAAAATGAACCCGCAAAGAATCAAAATTTGGACGGCACAGTAAAAAGCTCCAGTTGCAAGGCGCGCAAATCCTGAGGAATGAGGCGTACTATAGCTACGCCGCAGTGACGAAGGGTGCCGCGCAACGCAGTAAATGGACTTTTTACGAAGCCGTCAATTAAAACTTAACAGAATTAAAGAATATAGGTAAAATGTTCGATTGAAAATATATGATAAACTCGTAAAAAGTGCCCGGGGGAAACCAATCAAAGTATGGAACTCCGTTTTCATGAGCCGAACCTCGAAATTGATGACCGGATAGAGTCCTTGATGGACTTGGCAGGCGTTGATGCTAATCGCGATATTATACGCGAATTAATTATTGCCGGCCTGAAGGGTGGTCAGGACACCAGGGATCGCGGTGACCTGAAGATGATGAATAACACTCTCAAGGAGATGCGTTATACTGCAAAGGTCTTTGGGCCTTATCGGAACCGGCTCAAAGTAACGGTATTTGGTTCAGCCAGAACCCTTCCCGGCACACCGCTTTATGATATGGCCCTTCGCTTTGCCCGCGGGTTGGTCGAGAACGGTTTTATGGTGATTACCGGCGGCGGTCCTGGTATCATGGAAGCAGCCAACAAGGGGGCCGGTCATGAGAATTCCTTTGGTGTTACTATCAAACTCCCTTTTGAACAGGTGACTAATGAGATAATAGCCTCTAACCCGCGCATGATCCAGTACAAATACTTTTTTAACCGCAAGGTGGCCTTTATTAAGGAAACCCACGCTGTGGCGCTGTTCCCCGGTGGGTTTGGAACCATGGACGAGGCTATGGAGGCCATGACCCTCGTCCAGACCGGAAAACAGAACCCCATCCCTATCGTGTTTCTCGAAACCAGGGGAAACGGATATTGGGGAAAATGGATGGAATTTCTGCAAGACTGCCTGGTTAAGGGCGAATATATCTCACCGGAAGACGTAAGCTTACTCACCATCCTCAACGATGAAAAAGAGGCGGTAAAAATTATCACAGCGTTTTATCGCCGTTATCACTCCATACGCTACGTAGGAGATATGGTAGTCTTACGCCTTAAAACGGGGTTAAAAGGGGTTGACATTCAGGCATTAAATGAGGAATTCCCGGAGGACCTCCTGCCCGGTGGAAAATTTGAGGCCCGGGAGGCATTACCGGAGGAACAGGACGAACCTGAATTGTTAGAACTACCGCGTTTAACGTTCCCCTTCAATAAGAAATCTTTCGCCAGCCTTAAGGCTATAATCGAGCGGGTAAATAGTTTCTGACATGCACCGGGTTATTCTGTTTCTTTAAATTTTACTACCTTAATTATATCCCTGTAAAATTCCCTTTCTTCCTTGGATACCTCGGTCTTAAATAGGTTCCGCCTGACCAGTATTGGAATTTGCTGATTCAGGGCCAGGGCCAGGGCATCACTGGGCCTTGAATCAACCCCGACCTCGTTCCCGTCTTTTTCATAGAAGACATTGGCAATATAAGCATTATCTTGCTGCTCATATATCTCCACACGCAAGAATCTAATGCCCAGATTTTTCAATATCCCTAAATAAAGATCATGCGTTAGGGGCCGGGGGGGCTTGTAAGTGCCTTTTTCCTTGGCAATGGCAGCGAATTCAGCCGGACCGATGAGCATCGTAAAATAATATTTACTGTCCGCCTTCTCTTTTAAGATAATCTGATATCCATCCTGTTGCTCTACCAGTTGGACATCATGCACGGCTATCATATCTTCCAGCCCTTCCAAATTGATTCCTCCTCTAACGCGCCAATTCTTCTATTAAGATCAATATCATTTACCCAAAGACTTACAACAAAGGTCAAGGCCCTCGCCTTGACATAGTCTCCTCGCTGCAAATCCGTCTAAGGCTTTTAAAAAGACATTAAATTAAGGCCCATGGAAAGTCAACCCTCATAAATTCTTTAAATTTCCTTGTGCCTGGGACAATCACGCCATAGAATAGAAAATAAGCTGAAGTTCAAACAAGGGAGATAATTATGGATAAAGAAACAACAAGCCGGGTTTATCAGGAGAGGTTAGAAGACCTGAAAAACATGCCCAAGGATTTAGTGCAAAAATTAACGGCCGGAGTTAAGGAGCCCTGGACCAAGATATTTCTCACAGAGCCGGACCCAAAAAAATGGCCTCCCGGGATGTACGAAATTCTGAGACCATATCTTGAAAAAGGTTAGCTTGCCAGGCCTAATTTAGCTATCAGCTATCAGCGCTCAGCCTTCAGTCTCTGGCTGTCTGCCGATTGCTGACGGCTGATCGCTTGAAAGTCAGCCAGTCTTACCTGTTTCACCGCAAAGACGCAAAGGGCGCAAAGAAAGATATATCTTTTTCTCTGCGTACTCTGCGGTGAAAAGTCTTACTCATCACTCGTCACTCAGCACTCATCACTTAGAAACTTAGCGTCAGGCTGTGGTCGATCTGATAGACGTCATCGGTGGTGTAGTCTGTACCAGCCGGACCCTTGAAGAAGTCGCCCGTCCACAGGTAACCAAGATGCAGCTCGTAGGCCAGGTTGCTCATGATCTGGTACTTCAGTCCCAGGTCCAGTTCTTTACCGAATTCATCATCCTGGTAATAGGTGCTGCTGATCTTGTCCGCGTATGCTATGCCCAGGGCGCCGTGCAGGGCAATCTGGGGATCGACCGTATAGTCGGCATAGATCCAGTATCCTACAGAACCAGTAGCGGTATCTCCCGGATTGCCGAACTGGCCGGCATTGGAGTAACCAGATTTCTGGGAAGGGTGTACCAGCGTGGTGTTTAAGATGTTGCTCTGTGGCCCGTACAGGACGTACATCGGCTGAAAGTCTCCGCCGGAGGCCGGCCCGACGTCATAATCGCCGTCGGAAGCATTGTCATCACCGGAGGTATAGGCCGTACCGATCCCTACGGTAAGAGGACCTTTGTTCGTCCAGGCCTTGGCATAGTAACCCCACCCGGCACGATCCACATCTGTAGTGCCGGCGGCGTAGTAATCCTTATAGTCGCCGCTCAGGAGGGACAGTTCACCCTTGAAAAAATAGGTGTTCGTCGCATCATTGGCCTGTACGCAGAAGTAGTTGCCGATACGGTTGGCCTTCCAGCCGGTAGTGGCCGGGTTCTCTGAACCTGTCCGGACATGGTAGTAGTCAAAGGCATAGCCCAGGTAGAGACAGGGTTTGGTATATTGCAGGCAGAGTGAGTACCGGTCGAGATCCTCATCGGCCATGTTATTGCCTGATGTAACACTCTGTTCCTCCCATTTTTCATGAAAGGCAAAGAAGCTGAAGGGTCCCCAGCTCGGGGAGAAGTAGTGGATCTTCTCCACGTCCATCTCGGTATTGGCCCACTCTGTAAAGTAGGTATAGATTCCGGGCTTGCGGCCGACATGGAGCTTGCCCCAGGAGCCTGTCCATTCGATATAGGCCTGGTTTAAAATGATGTTGTCGGCGGTATCACCAAAGTTGGCCCAGTTATTGTGGCCGATACCGGTCGTGGGTACGCCGCCTGAAGTCTCGCTGCTCCCCCACATCTGGTTGTTGAATACCGAGACGCGGGTGATCAGTTTGAGGTTATCAGCAACCTTGAAGACCGGATTCAACCGGAGCAGGTGATCCCAGTAGGCATCCGGGTTCCCATAGCCGTTTGTAGTATAGGGGGTGTTACCATCCCAGGGCGTAACCTGCCCCTGATTGGCATTGCTCTGATAGATGCCGCGCACCCGGTAGAAACCGCTCAGGCTCATGTCCACGGCCATGGCCGGGAGCGCCATAGCGGCCACAAACAGGGCGGCAACTATAATAATTAAACCTTTCTTCATATCTCTCCTTTCTCCTTTATCCGTTTTTTGTTCACCGCAAAGACGCAAAGGGCGCGAAGAAAGATATATCTTTTTCTCTGCGTTCTCTGCGTGCTCTGCGTGCTCTGCGTGCTCTGCGTGCTCTGCGTGCTCTGCGGTGAACATGCATAGCGAGCGCATTCCCCGCTGCTTGCGGCGGGGTTAGCGAGCGAATACTATGCTTTTTACCTTACATACGGAGATTCCCCGCAGCTTGCTGCGGGGAGCTTCAATCTGACACAAATCATTACCCTTTTGTCAACACCAGTACATATTCACGGCCTGCTTCTTTGCTCTCTACCTCCCATCCCTCTTTTTGGGCCAACCGGGTGATGTTCTCCCTGGCCGTATCCGTGTCCACCTTTACTTCAAAGGCGCCCCGTCCCATTGACTGCATCTTCTGACGGGCCAAAATCACCGGCTGAGGGCAGGAAAGTCCACGGGCATCTACAAAATCCGTCATCTCTAAACCTCCTCCTTTATATCTTTTCCCGCATGGTAAGACCGACGAAGAGACAGAAGGCAAGCCCTATAAGGACGGCCATCGGCCCATAAAGGCCAACCCCTTTGGGAGAACTGGCCAGGGAAAAGTTATGGGCAAAACCAGCGCCTATAATCATACCCAGTACCAATACACCGGCATCGCCATCGCCTTCTCCGGCCAGGAATAATTGCCGCCCCGGACATCCGCCGGCCAGGGCAAAGGCCAGTCCGGCCAGGACCATACCACCAAAATTCCATAGCTGGTTGGTATGGGCGACCGGCTGGTTTTCAAAACCGGCCTGAAACTGACCAAGGATCAGGTTGGTAACGAATGCGCCGGCAATCAGCGCTAAGACGCCGCTCGCCAGGTGAAAATCACGCATCAAAATTATATCCCTGACCGCCCCCATAGTGCAGAACCGGGTTCGTTGCGCAATAAACCCGATAAGCAGGCCGATCAGGAGTGATACGGCTATAGGCGCATGCATAGACCCCGGCCCTTTGGCGCTGAAAAAAATCGGCCCGGTTTGGCCATTATCACCCATCTGCGGCGCCAGTAAAAGAAAGATAAGAAGTGCGCCCATGGCTAACGGCAGTATCCACCCCATAGCAACATAGCTCTTCTGTGCCCGGCCCAGATTGTAACCATTTTTCAGGAAGGCCACACCAATAGCTATGCCTGCTGTAAGGCCGATTAAACCGGCAATAGCATTCCCATCGCCGGCCGATAGTCTAAGCAAGGCCCGCCATGGACATCCGAGGAAGACCAGCGCCCCGGTCATGGCAAAAAAACCCAGGAAAAAACGGACAATAGGAGCAGATCCCGCACGCGGCCTGAACTCTTTAAAGGCGTAAGCGGCTATCAACGCGCCGAAGACAAACCCGATTATCTCCGGCCGGATATACTGAACAACGGCCGCGCGGTGCAGACCCAGGGCGCCGGCAATATCCCTTTCAAAACAGGCCACGCATATACCCATATTACCCGGGTTACCCATCTTCTGAAGTAGGGCGGCCAGGATGCCGATAATAGCCCCCGTAGCTACGATTCCAGTACGCGCTCCGAAAAAGGATTTAATCTTATCCATTAGAAAACACCTCCAGGCAACCATCAAGCTTTTCACCGGTATTAACTCACGGCATGATATGCGCCGGTCCAGGCATCATGCCGATCTCATGTGCATATATAATCCAGGAGACAGGATGTCAAATCGATAAATCGGATATGGACATGGATAATTATAGGCAAAAACTATTACATAAGATAAACATAGAAGAAGTGTCGCCAGATATATCTACCTGTGACAGACCGAAGGCGGGCTGGTCCTGGACAGAAAGGAGGATTCCAATGTTAGGGGATATAAGGTGATGTAAAATACCAGGTGCGTCCAGTCGGGTAGTCTTGGCATGCATTCTATCTCGTATTTACGCTTTCCTTTATCAACTTACTTTTTTACCAGCATCCCCATATTCGCACATGGATCTCATAGCAAACTATCATCTATTATTCACCTTTCATCCGACTGTCGATAGAGAAAAATGGATTATTTAGGCCGTTAGCCCAATGACGACCATTATAATAGTATTGTTTACCCTCCACAACAATCCAGGACTTTTCTGAGAGACTAATTTTGCTACTATCGATGCGCAACGGACGAGCCAATACATCATACATTAGAATGAATTTACTTTTGAAACTACCACCAGAAATTTCGTTAGAAGCGTTACCATTATAGTAAAAAGAATAATTGTCAGCACCGTCACTAGAACAACCCAACGTGCCTTTGATCCAGACAGCTTGATCTCCTATCTTTCCCAATTTGTTTAATTGCATGTATCCCCCTTTCGAGGTACCCACCACAGAGAGACCTGAGCTGTTTGGAAAGACCGGAAGAGTGCCGTTTTGTTTCAAACTTTGTAATGTCGTTAAGATTCCATATCGTGCAATTTGGCCAGCTGCTTCCTGTGTTTCAATCAAGGATTGGTCTGTAGCTTCACCAAAAGAGGTAAATGTTAAATTATCTTTAGCCCATTTTTCAAATTGGCCATTGGGCCATTTTTGGAGATAATCCTCAAAAGCTTTTTTACTCGGCCTTTTTTCGGCTTCATAATACTGATTAACCTCCTCAGCAAATTGTGCGTATTTCCCTTTAGGAAGAGCGTTAAGGTATGCTTTTAGAATATCTATATTCTGATTGTTCAGATTATAGATATTGAGTATTCCGGCCTCTTCAATTAAGTTCTCACATCGCCTAATGGCTTCATCAACCCTTGAACTTTTTGCATAGGTTTTCATGAATTCATCATAGGCATTAATGGTATTCGAGTCTTCTGCTCTACCAAATGCAAGTATATCTTGAGGGGCTTGTTTCTGCTGTGGCTTAATCCAAATAGCAATTTTACGATCAACATTTAGACCACTTATAAAACTAAGAGTCTCACCGGTCTCTTGATAATCCTCATAAATAGCTTCATCTGGAAGATTAGGACCAACAATCGTTCTTACAGCACCAGTAATTGTTAATTTAAGATACCCAGCTTCTCTTTTCCACTCAAAAGAACCAGATGGACCTAAACGTCCAATTTCTTTTTTCCCATCATAAATGACGAAAGGTATTGCTCCGCCCCACATATTATCCTCTCTCTCGATTTTAACTAACGCGGGATTTTTAATTTTGGCAAGCTCTTCTTTACCCTGAACAGGCATTTGCGTTGATGCATAGAACATCGATGCACAGCCGGATAAGAAGACCATCACAACTGAGAAGAATATTGAGATTGATCGCATACAAAACTCCTTTCTTAATTATAGGAACGGGCCGGATGAGGAGCACCCCGTAGGGGTGTCTGTTCGATTCGGATTGATAGGCCGCGCTTCGCGCGGGCTGTCAATCCGTCCGCATCCGGCCCGATAGGGCGCGGCGGGCGAACGCCTGACGCGACGGCCTAGCACCTCCCAACCCGCCCGCCGTCGCCTGCATGCGGTTGTTAGGCGACCTCTACGCGATGCGCCAAGAGTAGTCCTGTAGGGTGGGCATTGCCCACCGTCTTTGTCGTCCTTCATTCTCCACCGACGTCGATTGGAATCTCCACCGGTGTCGCACCCCAATCCGGCGAGTAGATTTCTTTCTCAAGATAGCGATGAAAAGTCGAATACGGCCAGTCCCTCGGTGCGTCCACAATCCCATGCTTTACCGGATTGTAATGGATGTAATCACAATGAGCCGAAAAGTCCCGGTCGTCTCTAATCATGTGTTCCCAGAATCTTCGTTGCCACACCGTGGCCTCCCTGTGCTTTTCCCGAGAGGTAGTCCCCCTTCGGCCGGTCAAGCCACAGCTTCGATCCTTTCGTAAATTCCGTCTTGATTAACCCCCACCGCAGTGAATAGTTCATATCCCCTTGGGGCAGCCGCCCTGAGCCGGCAGCAAAACCCACGCTTCGATAATAAAAGGATGCGAGCCGCGAACCTTAAAAAGGATTTCACGTAACAGGTCTCTCGATTCCGGGAGACATAGAATCGGTTGCCGTCGATATGTAACAACCGTAAAAAAATACGCATGCCCCTCCCGTGCTCGTCGATAATTTGGCATTTAATTTGACCCATTTCCACGACACATTACAGGTTTCGGTGGGCACGATAAAGCTGTGCCCACCCTACAAGGCTTTACAGCGCCGAGGAGGCAAATCTATACAGACGATAACCGAACATTATGTTCAGCATCAAATTCGGATAAACGCGCTCAACTATGGTGTTTATCTTGCGAATAATCCATCTATTTCTCTTATGAGCCACGACGTTGTTGTACCAGTAATCCGGATAGTAACGAACCAAGGAGCACAGAATAAAAGAGAGGGCATATAAGTACGCTTCCTGTGGCCAATTCAAACACGGGCCAGTGCAGGGCACCAGGAAGTACGGTGGGTTAGTAAATACGCTTATTGCCAGCGTATTCTTAAGCACTGTTTGAATGCCGTCAAGGTCACCCCTTTTGATGCCCTCTTTTAGCCCAAAAGTCATTGCATCAGCTTCTCCCTCGATTATTTCAAAGTGATCCATCAGGCTGGGAAGTACAGTCGGTAGGTTCTCCTCAGTGACCTCTTCTCTTTTGCGAAAACTTAGCTCCAGTTTGTTCAGATGAAAATCGGCGATCACCTTTGGAACAATAACCGCTGAGTTCTTTTCGTAAGCAAGACGGTATTCTGTCATCAGATAGCCACAGCGCCTCATCAGGTCATCCGC
>Ga0068714_10001789_pt1 | contig 29628 bp, 22 predicted proteins | sample MTBNYHSulfiMetaG_FD_62988 | JGI IMG/M metagenome (GOLD analysis project Ga0068714, IMG submission 62988) | Enrichment culture microbial communities from rom New York Harbor, USA that are MTBE-degrading - MTBE-NYH (New York Harbor Sulfidogenic)... | ecosystem: Environmental > Aquatic > Marine >...
CTCAGTGTAGAGTATCAGTGAGGCTCCCAGGGCGATCCACAGGATGGTAATCAGGTTAAGGACTATCCGCATATCTTCTTCCTCCTCATGCTTAATCATTCTTTATTCCTTTTAAGGAGGAATTATAACAATAACATAGCACCTAAAGCAAGGGAAAGAATAAACAAATGATTCAACGTAACGCTCCATTTGACGTTAATCAAATTTTATTTTATAATAAAATTTAAAGTAGTTAAACATAAGTAAAAGTGTTAAAAAGCTAGTTATGACAAAATAACAAGTACATAAAGCGTTCAAGAATTAATCTTTCGTTTAAGTATCACTGTGAAGAATAAGTTTTAGAAGGCGAAATCAATTTCTGAATCAAAAATAAGGAAAGGCTCTCTGATGCGTAAGAGAATTTTCAATCCAGTTCAGCAACAAAACGTACCTCCTGGTCAGAGCTGGTTGAATATAGAGAAGCTTGCAGTGGTTGAAATCACCTCAGAGGACGATGCTTATCCCATTGAGTCCGCGCTATTGCCTGGTAGAGCCTCGGGGTGGCGTGCCGCAGGTCCAGGAAAACAGACGATTCGGCTTCTCTTCGACTACCCACAAAGGCTCCAATGGATCAGGCTTAAGTTCGAAGAGTCAAATGTTGAACGTACGCAAGAATATGTTTTGCGTTGGTCTCCGGACGGCGGGCAATCGTACCAGGAAATTGTACGACAGCAGTGGAACTTCAGTCCCCAAGGTGCAACCAGTGAGACGGAAGATTATCACGTTGAGCTTCCAGCGGTCACTGTACTTGAGTTGAGCATCAATCCAGACATAAGCGGCAAAAATACATTTGCTTCTTTAGAGCAGTTGCGGCTTGCCTAACATCTATATGGAGGAAGCGCGTTAAAATACTATATCGCTTCTTGATCCTATTCCAAATAATGCAATAGGCCCACTTTTGCCCGTAGTTGCCTATTTGATAATTGCTTTTAAAAAGACGAAAAGCGAATTTAAAAGAAGGGGTGAAGCAATGGCAAAGAGCATAACAAAAAAGAGAAAAGTATCCTTTAAATTAGAGGCCTCAGCCGCCCAAAAGGTGAGCCTTGTGGGGGACTTCAATAACTGGAATCCTAAAACTCACGTTATGAAGAAAGATAAAAAGGGGGTGTGGAGCCAAACGATACTCATCGCTCCAGGAAGGTATGAATATAAATTTTTTGTTGATGGAGAATGGTGGAACGATCCCTATAATGATCAAACAGTTCTTAATACCTTCGGTTCTATCAACAATGTTTTGGCAATTTGATACACTTACCTTCACAGAACTCCTTTAAAGTTACGTGCCACCTTTTCCCTCTAAGAGGAATTTTTTAGGTCACCGAAACTTAAAATCCAGTAATGGGAAACCGATGAAGTTAAGAGCACCTGTCCTCCGTCCGACTATCCTTTCATAGCAATACTCCAGCTTTTCTACTCCACTGAAAGCAATGATGGGTAAATGCACTTTCATAAATGGGAGGACTGGCTAACATTAGCCCATCCCCATTTTTATTTTAGCTTTTTCAGATATGGTGAGTTTCCCTCTGGCGGTTATAGGTCCAAACAATTTCGTTTCGATCCAGTTGACTCATAAATAGATGTTACCGAAGGAGAAGTGTTTGAGGGATTGACAAAAATAGTTCTCTGTGATTTTAATTTTATTATAAATACAATTGAATCTTCTCAAGGCTGAGGTTTTTCAACTTTTCAGAGCCGACTTTTGCTGATAACTAATTGAAATATTTAAATTTTGTACCATACTTCAACCCTACCCGGAAAATATTAAGGATTTGATAACTCCCCAAAGGGTTTCGTTATGGTGGAAAAGAAGACAAATCTTCCATTTCAGTGCCTACCAAATAACGCGGGATCGAGCAACAGTGAGGTTATTTATCCATTCGTAAATCGCTTGATCCGCCAAGTAGAAACGATCCTTAACATTGACCCCTCCCTTAACGACAAAGAGATTTTTCATCTGGTCTCCAAAAGCATTGTCGAATTTTTCAGCGCTGAGTTTGCAAATATATGGATATTCGATCACGGCTGGAGGTGTTTGACATCTTCTGGACAGCCGGTCAGCTTGCCCGAAGGCGACAAGAGTGCCATGACATTTGATGCTTCAATTGCGGAAGAAGTGATCAGGACGTGCAAAAGTTATAGTATATCCAATATCTTAAAAGAGGACCGCTGGAAAGATAAGGAGGCACTTGTAAAATCCGGGATTTATTCCTTGTTGTTTGTCCCTCTTGTTATTCATCAATTTTCTTCAAAGTATTCTGATTTTTTGGGGATTTTTCAGATCTTGTATAAAGATCAAGACAAGACATTTACACCATTAGAATTTGAGGTTGCGGAGATGTTGGCGAGACGGGTGAGTTATGTGCTTGCCCAAAAACGAATTAGAGGTCTCTATAAGTATAATGCGATCAAAGACAAGGTTGCAGAACAAATCTTTTTAAGATTGGCACAAGGGGAAGGGATCAAGATGGTGGATCTATTCAACTCAGCCATCCCTGCGCTATCAGAGATCATCCAGATCCAGAGATGCGCCCTTTTCTCTATCCAGAGAGACCGGAGAGAGATTCTCTTGGAGGCTGGATACCCCCCCCGGAACACGGAATCGGAAAAATCCGTTCCCTGGACGAACCCTACATGAATTTCATGCTCAATCAAGCAGGCCCTTTTGGAGACTTTGAATCTGAGAGGGTCTACCCCCATTATGCTTTGATCACCAATCCCAAAGAGAGCCATCTGATTCCCCCCGATATTAAACATTTCCTGGAGACGCAACAAATTCACTCTGTTCTTTATCTTCCTCTAAAGGCAGGGGGGGTCATCAATTACTTCCTTACCTTTGACGCTCAGGAAAAACATGAGCGATTTTCAGAAGCGGAGATTGAGGTCCTCATTTTTCTGGGGAAGGAGTTGACAAAGGGCCTGAAACTGCAGACGATGGGCGATATCCTCCACGATTTTAAAAACCCAGCGATTGCTCTTTCCGGTTTTGCCAAACGAGTTCAGCGAATCCTTGAGGAAGAAAGCTACCCTAAGAATGAAAGCCTGAATCAAGCGTTGGAGATTATTTTAAAAGAGTGTGATCGCCTTCAAGGCTTATCTCTCACCCTTCATAGAGAGGGTAAAGAAACTGCTGTTGATCTGACAGAAGTGGTGAAGAGGCGATTTCTCATTAGCCAAGAAGCGACCAAGGAATTGAAGAAGGATAACATTCAGCACGTTCAACATGAGTGGGTATCACCATTGTGGATTCGATGTTTCCCCTTTCATATCGAAAGAGTAATTGACAACCTGCTTTTAAACGCTGTCGATGCCATGCCTGAGGAGGGAGGAGAACTTTCCGTTCGAACTTATCAAAAGGATGTCTATGGGATAGTTGAGATCACGAATCCCGGGCAAATTTCAGAGGAGGAAGCAAGGCGATATCTCCAAGGGGAGGGAGGAGGCAAAGGGCTTCACATCTGCCAGAGAATGGTCATAAACATGGGAGGAAAAATCAAGGTGGAAGCCAGAGACGGCCTTACGATCATCCGGGTTACCTTACCTGTCACGCAGCCCTAATTCTCAGATTAAGCTAATATGATCGCAGGGAAATTTGACTATTTGATGAAACGTATAGATAAATAAACGAAGGGAATCAAAACCGGAACGACTGCATAAGAAAGGAGGGCCCATGAATATGGCCAATCTCAAGCCCTGGCCGGGAAAACCTTATCCTCTGGGTGCTAGTTACGACGGGTCGGGTACAAATTTTTCTCTTTTTTCCGAAATTGCGGAGAGAGTTGAACTATGCTTGTTTGACGATGAAGGGAAGGAACTCCGGGTTGATCTTCCTGAAGTCACAGCTTTTTGCTGGCACGGGTACCTCCAGGGAATCGAACCCGGACAGCGCTATGGCTACCGAGTCCACGGACCGTGGGCGCCCGATCAAGGACATCGCTGCAACCCGGCCAAGCTCCTTCTGGATCCCTATGCAAAAGCGATCGAGGGGGAGGTCCATTGGAAAGAGGCCGTCTTTCCCTACCGTTTTCAGGAACCCGAAGGAGCCCCGAACGAGGAGGACAATGCCCCGTTCGTTCCCAAATCGATCGTGATTAACCCTTTTTTCGACTGGGGTCATGATCATCCTCCTCGCATCCCCCTTCATGAGACGGTGATCTACGAAGTTCACATTAAAGGATTAACTGCTCGCCATCCTGATGTCCCGCCGGACCTGCAGGGGAAGTACGCAGGGCTGGCCCATCCAGCCATAATCGATTACCTGAGAAAACTCGGCATAACGGCCGTGGAGCTTCTTCCCATCCACCAGTTCATCCATGATTCCCATCTGGTGGAGCGCGGCCTGCGGAACTATTGGGGATACAATTCCATCAGCTATTTGGCTCCTCACAATGAATACAGCAGCCGGGGACAGAGAGGCCAACAAGTACAGGAATTCAAACAAACGGTCAAGACTTTGCACGAAGCGGGTATCGAAGTGATTCTGGACGTGGTCTATAACCATACCGTCGAGGGAAACCACCTCGGGCCGATGCTCTGCTTTAAGGGCATCGATAACGCCGCCTATTACCGTTTGGTCGACGACAACCCCCGGTATTACATGGATTACACCGGCACGGGAAACAGCCTCAACATGCGCCACCCCCACGTATTACAGCTCATCATGGATTCGCTGCGTTACTGGATTCTGGAGACGCATGTGGATGGATTCCGTTTTGACCTTGCCGCCACTCTTGCCCGTGAGCTCCATGACGTGGACCGTTTGTCCGCATTTTTCGACTTGATCCAACAGGATCCGGTGGTCAGCCAGGTAAAGCTCATCGCCGAGCCATGGGACATTGGGGAAGGCGGGTACCAGGTGGGGAATTTCCCGCCCCTTTGGTCGGAATGGAATGGAAAATATCGAGACTGTATCCGCGATTTCTGGCGCGGCGAAAACAGGACTCTTTCGGATTTTGCTTACCGAATTACGGGCAGTTCTGACCTGTACGAAGGCACGGGACGGCGTCCTTTTGCAAGCATTAATTTCATCACCGCTCACGATGGTTTTACACTCAATGATCTCGTCTCCTATAATGAAAAGCACAATGAAGCCGATGGTGAAGAGAACCGGGACGGGGAAAGCCATAATCGGTCCTGGAACTGCGGTGCCGAGGGATCGACAGACAATCCAGAAATCCTGGATCTGCGGGCTCGGCAGAAGCGGAACTTCTTGGCCACCCTGTTTCTTTCTCAGGGAGTGCCGATGCTCCTGGGGGGTGATGAAGTAGGCCGTACGCAACAGGGTAACAACAATGGTTATTGCCAGGATAACGAAATCTCCTGGTACAACTGGAGCTCGGCAGATCAGGATCTTCTCCAATTCACTCGCCGGCTAATTGAATTTCGTAAGCAGCATCCGGTGTTTCGCCGGCGCCGTTGGTTTCAGGGAAAAGCCATTCACGGTGGAGAGATGCAGGATATCGGATGGTTCACTCCAGATGGAAAAGAAATGACTGAGGAAAACTGGGGCGAGGGATTTGCCAAGTCTATCGGGGTATTTCTGAACGGTGAAGCCATCCCTAGCCCAGATGCGCGAGGGGAACGAATCCTGGACGACAGCTTTTACCTTATGTTTAATGCTCATTCTGGAGACATTCCGTTTACTCTTCCAGGACTGAGATGGGGCCAAAGATGGATAATGGTGTTTGCCACCCAGGAACTTGGGTTTCCAGAAAACGAAAGGGAATTCGAAGCAGAGGAACAAATCACAGTCCAAGCTTATTCCTTGACCTTGCTCCGAAGAAGTCAATAAATGGATTCAAGCGAAATTATTTTTCGATAAACAAATAATGCTCCTTGTTTGTACACTTATTATCTTCCGTCAGATATCTTGCGTTTTGCAGGAGTGATTCTTGGTGCCTACTTGGGCACCGCATCCGTGAGTTATGACGCCAGATGGATATTTTCCGAAAGGAGTTCATTAATCGATGCGGGTTACACCGAACGTATGTTGGCGCGGTAGAGCACAGCGAGCGGAACCCGTCCCTTTTGAGTATCACCGTATAATCATAGGATTAGTAGTCACTCTACTTCTCTATTTGACGAGGGAACATAAATAACGGCGAAGACTACCCGGGATATGGATTCCCAAATTTAAGATCCGGCTATTTCTGTTCAGATGAGGCTAAGAAGTTGCCTCTAAAAAAGCCATAAATTATTGGTATATTTATTTTTCTGGAGTAGGGATTTTTCCATTTAAATTTTTATTTTAGAAAAAATAAAGTAACCATTGACTTGACCACAAATTATTTGTATACAAATTAAAAGAACGTTACGCATTAGTATCTTAACCAGAAAGAGAGAAAAATGCTCCAAAATCATCAGGAACTCCCTGAAATCATAGACAATCTTAGGAAGGTATTTCAAGCGGTAAACGAATACTCTAAAAGAGCAAAAAGCCAAACAGGTCTAACCGGCCCCCAGCTTTGGACCATAAAAGTTGTTGCCGAATTTTCCCCCATAAAAGTGTCTGATCTTGCCCGTCGTATGTATCTCCATCCCGCTACTGTGGTTGGAATTATCGACCGACTTGAGGCAAAAGGGTTTGTGTCGAGAGTGCGCTCAAATAATGACCGCAGGGTAGTCTGGGTAAAACTCAACAAGCAGGGTGAAGAACTGATCTCAAAAGCACCCGAGGTTGCTCAAGGCTTACTGGTAGCAGGATTGGAAGCACTTTCAAGAGCAAAGCAAAGGGCTATTAGGGAGGGGCTTGGTCACCTGGTAAAAATTTTAAAAGCCCAAGGCTTTCCTCCCAAGCTAATGTTCTCCAATGAAGTAAACGAGACACAAAAAACAACGTGAGAAAGATTGAAAATAACCAGCACGGTTCCGGAAATGGGTGCAGGACTCCCAAAAGTTTTTTTACGGGGGAAGGAAAGAAGAGTGTTTGCTCAAAAGGTTACTTACTTTCGCAAGGAATACTATGGAAATAGGAGCAAAATATTACCAAAAGGGAAATGGTGAATTTACTGTCTGGGCTCCTTGTTCAAAAGGAATTGCTTTAGATATTATTTACCCGGATTGCCGGAGGGTGGCAATGGAAAAAGATGAGGATGGCTACTGGCGCGTTTTGGTAAATAATATTTATCCTTCCACCAAGTATTTTTATCTTCTGGAAAACGTTCGCCGGCGTCCGGATCCGGTGTCTTTTTTTCAGCCGGAAGGGGTTCATGGACCTTCCGTTGTCATTGACCACACTATGTACAAGTGGGAAGACCACATTTGGGAGAGTATCCCCTTACGAACAATGATTATCTATGAGCTTCATGTTGGAACCTTTACACCCGAAGGGACTTTTGAAGCCATTATACCAAGGTTACAGGATTTGCGATCTTTAGGAATAAACACGATAGAGATAATGCCGGTGGCTCAGTTTCCCGGAGAGCGCAATTGGGGTTATGACGGCACGTATCCGTTTGCGGTTCAAAATTCTTATGGTGGTCCTGATGCCTTAAAAACCCTTGTCAACGCCTGCCATAAACAGGGTATCGCGGTTATTCTTGATGTCGTTTATAACCACCTGGGGCCTGAAGGTAATTACCTTCAGGAATTTGGCCCCTATTTTACTGATCACTATAAAACCCCTTGGGGAAAGGCGATTAATTTTGATGGCGCTTACAGCGACGGGGTAAGAAATTTTTTTATCCAAAATGCGCTTTACTGGTTTCAGTTTTTTCACGTTGATGGTTTAAGACTTGATGCCATCCATGGCATCTATGATAGGGGAGCGAAGCATATTTTAGAAGAGCTTTCCGAAGAAGTTGAAAAATTTTCCAACAATCAGGGAAGAAAACATTACCTCATTGCTGAAAGCGACCTCAATGACCCTCGCGTTGTCCGGCCGAGAGAAAAAGGCGGATACGGGATTGATGCGCAATGGTGTGATGATTTTCACCATTCGTTGCACTGTCTGCTTACCGGGGAAAAAGAAGGCTATTATGTAGATTTTGGAGGGGTTGAGGACCTTAAAAAATCTTTCGAACAAGGATTTGTTATTTCCGGCACCTATTCAGCATATAGAAAGCGACGACATGGGGCATCCACGGAGGGGTTATCAGCTCAACAATTTATCGTATTTTCCCAAAATCATGATCAGGTCGGGAACAGAAAGTTTGGGGAACGGCTTTCCGTTTTGGTCGAGTTTGAGCGCTTAAAACTTGCCGCCGGAGCGGTGTTTGTTTCTCCGTACATTCCCTTGGTGTTTATGGGTGAGGAGTATGGAGAGGATGCCCCGTTTCATTATTTTGTAAGTCATTCTGACCCTGAACTCATTAAAGCAGTTCGAGAAGGGAGAAAAAAGGAATTCAAATCTTTCTCCTGGAACCAAGAACCACCCGATCCTCAATCCATTGGAACCTTTCTTGACTCAAAATTAAAATGGAACAAGCGCTTCGAAGAGAAACATCGCATTTTACTCGGTTTTTATAAGCACCTCATCGCCCTCAGAGAAAAAATACCAGCGCTTCACCAGCGCGACAAAAATTGTTTCAGTATATCGACTATCGAGGATAAAAAAGTTATTTTTATCCATCGGTGGCATGGGGATAGTCAAATATGGAGTCTCTTGAATTTCAATGAGCAAAAATCGTCTGTATTGCTCAATATTCCTGAGGGCACATGGAGAAAACTGCTCGATTCCTCGGAACAAAAGTGGCTCGGCCCTGGGTCCCTGCTCCCGGAAACGATTGCGGAAAAAACAGCGCTGACTTTTGCGCCCTTTAGTTTTGTTTTATATCTAAAGGAGATGAAGGCATGAACAGGTATATCTGTATCCATGGGCATTTTTATCAACCACCGAGAGAAAACCCCTGGTTAGAAGAAATTGAACTCCAGGACTCGGCTTATCCTTATCATGATTGGAATGGCCGCATTACTGCGGAATGTTATGCCCCAAATACTGCCTCCCGCATACTGGATCCTGATCGAAAAATAATTGATATTGTCAATAATTTTTCCAAAATAAGTTTTAATTTTGGTCCCACGTTGCTTTCGTGGCTGGAAAAACATAATGCAGAGGTCTACAACGCCATACTTGAGGCAGATAAAAAAAGCCAAGAAATTTTTTCCGGCCATGGTTCAGCACTGGCCCAGGCTTATAACCATATCATTATGCCGCTGGCTAATCGCATGGATAAACAGACCCAGGTGATCTGGGGGATAAGGGATTTCGAGCATCGGTTTAAAAGAAAACCGGAAGGCATGTGGCTTCCCGAGACCGCGGTTGACTTAGAAACCCTGGAAATATTGGCGGAACAAGAAATAAAGTTTACTATCCTTGCGCCCCGGCAGGCACAGCAAGTAAAATCCATAGAAGGAAGCGATTGGCACAATGTAGAAGGAGCACGGATAGACCCTAAGAAACCGTATCTTTGTTACCTTCCTTCAGGCAGAACAATAACCATATTTTTTTATGATGGTCCGATTGCCCAGGAACTTGCCTTTTCAAACCTGTTAGAAAATGGTGAGCGCTTTGCCCAGCGATTAAACCTTGCTTTTAACCGCAAGGATAATGGGACGCAATTGGTCAACATTGCAACCGATGGGGAAACCTATGGACATCATCACCAGCATGGCGATATGGCGCTCGCGTACGCTCTTTATTTTATAGAATCGAATAACCTCGCTCACCTTACTGTTTATGGAGAATATTTAGAAAAGTATCCGCCCAACCAGGAAGTAAAAATTTTTGAAAACTCATCCTGGAGCTGTATCCATGGCATCGAACGATGGCAGAAAGATTGTGGATGCAATTCAGGGATGCACCCCAAATGGAACCAGCAATGGAGAGCGCCTCTTCGGGGAGCAATGGATTGGCTAAAAGACAATCTTATTCCCATCTATGAAGAATTCTTAGATCCGATTGTGCACGACCCCTGGAAACTCCGTGATAATTACATCGCTATTATTCTGGACAGATCAAGCGGAACTATCGACCGTTTTTTGCAGGAGCACGCGAAGCAACCTTTATCGCACGAAGAAAAAATCCGGATTTTAAAACTCTTAGAGATGGACCGCCATGCTATGCTCATGTATACCAGCTGCGGGTGGTTTTTTGACGACATTTCGGGCATAGAAACCGTTCAAACCCTTTGTTATGCCGCGCGGGCGCTACAACTGGCTGAAGAGCTCAGTCAAATTTCTCTCGAGGAAGTTTATCAAAGTCTTCTCGAAAAAGCCCCAAGTAATTTAAAGCATTTTGAACACGGAGGCAGGGTTTACGAACTACTGGTGAAGCCGGCGGTTCTAGACCTTTTACGGGCAGGCGTCCATTATGCGGTTTCTTCCTTGTTTAGAGACTACCCCGAATCAACAAACATTTACACCCACCAAACGCAGAGACAATTTTTTGAAAAAATGGAAGTCGGGAAACAAAAATTGGCAATCGGAAAATTATTTTTGCAATCTTCCATAACCCGTGAAGAATATACCATAAGTTTTGCAGTGCTCCACCTGGGAGACCAAAATCTTATCAGTGGAGCACGGGAGTTTATAGGGGACGAGGCATTTTCAGAGATGCACCGGGAGATAAAAGAGAGTTTTTCTAAGGGTGAAATTTCTGAGGCGATCCTTTTAATTGATAGGCACTTTAAAAACCATAGCTATTCCTTATGGCATCTTTTTAAAGATGAACAAAGGGAAATTTTTAACCAGCTTTTTACCTTTACTCTCAAAGATGTTGAAAGCTCTTTCCGGCAACTTTATGAACACCATTATCCGATGATGCAGGCGGTCGAAGGACTTAATATTTCCCTTCCTCGGTATTTTAAAGGGATTCTGGAATTTGTGATTAACCTTGATATTAACCGGGAAATCGAGGCAGAAGGGCCTGATGAGGAACACCTTCAAAAACTGGTTGAGGAGGTAAAGCGGTGGTCTCTCGAAATTGATGTTTCCCGGCTCAGCCTGATCATCAGTCAAAAAGTTAATGTCTCCATGGAAAAACTGGCTACCTCTCCGCACCGGATTGAATTAATAGAAAAGCTGGTCAACTTGTTAAAAACTGTAGATAGACTTGAGCTTACCCTGACCTTATGGAAAGCCCAGAATATTTATTTTGTCATCGGAAAAAATATGCTGGAGGCCATGAGCCGAAAAGCTCAACAAGGACAACATGAGGCAAACAAATGGATAGAGGCGTTCAGCACTCTGGGCGACTATCTTGAGGTGAGGATTTTTTGATGCATATCCCGATTGCAACCTATAGGCTTCAATTCAATTCTTTTTTTGGGTTCAAGGAGGCCAAGGAAATTCTTCCTTATCTGACCTCCTTAGGAATTTCTGATCTGTATGCTTCTCCTATCTTTAAAGCCCGGAAAGGGAGTACCCATGGCTACGATATAGTTGATCCAAACCAGCTCAATCCGGAATTAGGAGATAGGAAAGATTTTGATGACTTAATAACGTCAGTAAAAAATTATAATTTAAAATGGCTCCAGGATATCGTTCCTAACCACATGGCCTTTGATTCTGAAAATACTCTGCTCATGGATGTGTTGGAGCATGGAAGAAAATCTGTTTATTTTGATTTTTTTGACATTGACTGGGACCATCCTTATGAAGACATCAAGGGCAGGGTTCTTGCGCCGTTTTTAGGCAAAGTCTATGCGGAATGCTTAGAGGATGGGGAAATTCAATTGCACTATCACCGGGGCCATTTGACTATCAATTACTTTAACTTATGCTTTCCGGTACGCATCGAGTCGTATACACACGTCTTTGAACATAACCTTGAGGACCTGGAAAAAAAGCTTGCCGACGATCAACCTCTTTTTATCAAGTATCTTGGCGCCCTCAAATATCTTAAGGCAGTTTCCGCCTCGGAGAAGGTGACAGAGTATCAGATTAGACATGCCCAAAAAATATTATGGAATCTCTACCGGGAAAATCAGGTTATTGAACAGTTTGTTAACGAGAACATCAATATTTTTAACGGAATAAAAGGGGTTCAGGAGAGTTTTAACCGCTTAGATAAACTTATTTCCGAGCAGTCCTTTAGATTAGCCTTCTGGAAAGTGGCTTCTGAAGAGATCAATTACCGGCGCTTTTTTGCGGTTAATGACCTCATCTCCTTAAGGATAGAGGATGAGCGGGTTTTCGAATATACCCATAATTTGATTTTTCAATTGGTGACTGAAAAAAAGTTTGAGGGGTTACGGGTAGACCACATTGATGGCCTTTTTAATCCCCTCGCTTATCTCAAAATGCTGCGAGAAAAAGTGGGGGATATCTATATTGTTGTCGAAAAAATTTTTGCGAGCAACGAACAGCAGCCTACCCCATGGCCGATTCAAGGAACCACAGGCTATGATTTTCTGAATTTCGTTAACGGGGTGTTCTGCTACCAAGAAAAGCGAGGTGCTTTCACTAAAATCTATGAAAATTTTACCGCACTCGACAGCCCCTATGATGACCTGCTTTGCGAGAAGAAGCGGATAATCATCGGCAAACACTTTGCGGGCAACGTAGATAACCTCGCCCATTTCATGAAGAAAATCTCCAGCAGGGATCGATATGGAAGGGATATAACCCTTTACGGCCTTCGAAGAGCTTTGGTTGAAGTCATGGCAATGTTTCAGGTGTACCGAACTTATATCAGTCCGGAATCGTTTACGGAAAGCGATCAAACGTATATTAAAACAGCGATTCACGAGGCCAAGAAAAAAAGCCCGGGTCTTTTTTACGAGCTCAATTTTATCGAAAAATTTCTTCTCCAACATTATGATTCCTCACTGACAAAGGAAGACAAAAAGGAGTGGATTCAGTTCGCTATGTATTTTCAACAATACACAGGACCTCTCATGGCGAAGGCATTCGAAGACACCTTTTTTTATGTGTCTAATCGACTTATATCGCTTAACGAGGTTGGGAGCAACCCCATCAGATTTGGATGCTCAATCGAGGAATTCCACCATTTTAACCAGAAAAGGGTTGAGTTATTTCCCCATTCAATGAATACTACTTCAACTCATGACACCAAGAGGGGTGAGGATGTCCGGGTGCGGATTAATGTTTTGTCGGAAATTCCCCAAGAATGGGAAGAAAACATAAAGAGCTGGAGAAAAGTTAATCGGCATAAAAAAAGAAAGCTCGGCCGGGGTTATGTTCCTGATGAAAATGATGAATACTTTTTATATCAAACCCTGTTGGGTGTTTTTCCGTTTAACGGGTACGGGGAAGACTTTACCGAAAGAATGCAAAGTTATATAATAAAAGCAGTGAGGGAAGCTAAAGTTCATACGGGATGGATAAAGCCAGACGCAGAGTACGAAGAGGCCTGCTTGTCTTTTGTTAAGGACATTCTAACCCCTTCAGAGGGTAGTTCTTTTCTTAAGGAATTTTTGCTTTTTCAAAAAAAAATAGCCTACTATGGTGTGTTTAATTCTTTGTCACAAGCGCTCCTTAAAATCACCTGCCCTGGGGTGCCGGATTTTTATCAGGGAACAGAGTTATGGGATTTAAACCTGGTTGACCCGGATAATCGCCGGCCGGTTGATTTCGAAAAGAGAAAAAAATTTCTTCAAGATATCATAACAAAAGAAAAACAAGACATTTCCGGTCTGATCAAAGAATTATTGGCAGACAAAGAGGATGGAAGGGTAAAACTTTTTCTCACTTATCGTGCATTAAGGGCACGAAAAGAAAACGTGACGGTCTTTAAAAAAGGAGCTTATCTCCCCCTGCGCACGGAAGGGAAATATAAAACGTGTGTTATAGCTTATCTTCGAATGTACGAAGGCACGTGGCTTATCACTATAGTACCAAGATTTTTAACGAAGCTGATCAAAGAAGGAGAATATCCGTTTGGCGAGGAGATATGGGAGGACACCAGGGTTATTTTACCGGAAAATGCTCCTTTATCCTGGGAAGAAAAAATCACGGGAAAGACATTTGGAGGCATAACCGTTTTCAATGTGGGAAGTATTTTAACATCGTTTCCCGTTGCCCTGCTTGTGGGTAATGCGAGCAATTAAATAATGAGGCACAAAATTGTTTGCTATCCTTTTTGACGAAATGTGCGCCGTATACGCCTTATTTCACCCTCACCCTGTCCCTCTCCCTCAAGGGAGAGGGAGATTCTAATCATTTCCTCTCCCCAGCGGGGAGAGGATTAAGGTGAGGGGGCATTATGTGAGGAAAAGGAGATTACCATGAATGAATTTGAAATTATGGATTGCGTGCTTTTAACCAGAATGAGCGGTTTGCCACCGGCTCTTAACCTTCGGGAGTTACGCGACCGAATAGCTACGTGTCACCCTGATGTTATTTACCACCATTTTTGCGAAACCACCCTTGCTCCTTCTTTTGACTATCCTGACTATCGCAATCACTTTGCGGTCTGGGCAAAACACAGCTTGGGTGATGAGATCCTGGCAGAACGATTGGGAATCATTGATCCCTATGCTTATACTTCCATAGAAGACCTCAGAACAGCAACGCTCGAAATCATTGAAGAGCGGTTAAGCGAACTTTCGATAGTACCCTGGGCCCGGGTCGGACATGAATTCCATTTTATGAAAGCGATCACGGTAGTTTTTGACACCGGAGAAAGAATTCGCCACCCCGATGAGCTCGATTCCGCCATCAGTCGTATGACCAACGGAAGCATTTATTTTCACATACTGGAGGCGAGACGGCGAGTACCACTCGGTCTTGATGACTTTTCTGCCTGGCTGCAAAACCTTGAAGGTGATTGGAGTCACTATGTTCACGCCATAACAGCTATTGATGTAATATTTTGTACACTGCATGAACTTCAAAAAGATTTAGTCAGAGAGCTTAAATTGATTCGGGGAAAAAAAAGGAAAAAACCATGAAATTATCTTTGGACGCTTACGAAAATATTGCTGGTTCTTCAGTCATCCAGCAGCTCCGCCGTTTAGGCGAAAAGCTTAAAAACACTCGTTTGGTGCATATCAATTCAACGCGGGAAGGCGGCGGCGTGGCTGAAATCCTTGCCTGGATGGTTCCACTCATGCAGGATATAGGAATGGAGACCCATTGGGAAGTAATCAAAGGGAACACTGAGTTTTTCACGATAACGAAAGCGATCCATAACGGACTGCAAGGAGCGCCCGTGTTACTTAAAAAGAAGGATTGGGATACTTATCTTGAAATAAATGCTCAGAATTTTCAGGATTTAAAAGAAGTCTTAACTGAGGCCGAAATTGTGGTAATCCATGATCCTCAACCCACTCCGCTTTTGAGTCTCTGCTCTGAGCGGAAAGGCAAGTGGATCTGGCGGGCCCATATTGATATCAGCCATCCTTTTCGGCCGGTGTGGAAAGCCCTCAAACCATTTGTGCAAAAGTTTGATGCCAGCATCTTTTCTATGAATCAATTCGCCCAGCCGTTACCTCATGACCAGTTTCTCGTGGAACCAAGCATTGACCCTCTCAGTGAGAAAAATATGGACTTAGCTCCACTCGAGTTAGAATCGGTGCGCGCTGAATATGATCTTGACCCTCAACGCCCTCTTCTTGTTCAGATATCAAGGTTTGACCGGTTTAAGGATCCGATCGGGGTCATACAATCGTACCGGCTGGTTCATAAAATAATTCCGGTTCAGCTTGTTCTTGCCGGAGGAGGAGCAAGCGATGACCCGGAAGGAAAAGAGGTCATGGAGGAGGTGTTAGAAGCTGCTGAAAATGATCCTGATATCCATATACTTCTTTTACCCCCAGATGCTCACCGTACGGTCAATGCATTACAAAGATTGGCAGATATCATCATCCAGAAGTCTACCAAAGAAGGTTTTGGTTTAACTGTTACCGAAGGATTATGGAAAGGGAAACCGGTTATCGGGGGCGATGTTGGCGGCATTCAACTCCAGGTCATTGATAATCACACCGGCTTTCTCGTCAATACCCCGGAAGGAGCTGCCCATTGGATCCGTTTCCTCCTCCATCATCCCGGCAGGATGAAAGAAATGGGCAAAACAGGCAAAGAATTTGTCCGGGAAAACTTTCTTTTGACCCGGCACCTTCGTGAGTACCTCACGTTGATCCTTTTTCTCCTGCGCGAAGGGAGAAATCATACAATTATGGTGTAAATCTTCAGTTATTTTAAAAAAGGAAAGACCTATGTTACCTGACGGCAGGGCAAGGGTTGTTATCGAAAATGTTAAACCGGAAATTGACGGAGGAAAATTTCCCGCTAAAAGGGTGGTGGGAGAAAAAGTCCGGGTTCAGGCAGATATCTTTGCTGATGGTCACGACTCAGTCGCAGCCCAGCTTCTTTTTAAAGGACCACGCGACAATAGATGGAAAGAAATGCGAATGAGGTTTCTGGAGAACGATCAGTGGGAGGGAGAATTTATTGTCGAGGAGCTCGGGATATATCGTTTTACGATTAAAGGGTGGGTTAACTACTTTCGGTGTTGGCAGAAGGACTTGCAAAAAAAATTTGAGGCAGGCATGGATGTAAAAATAGATATGCGGATTGGAGTTCAGTATATTCAAGAGACCATAGACCAGGCTGCTCCTGCAGCGGAGAGTGCTCTTCTTAAACGATATGGCCTTTTAAGGGAAAAGATTAATAGCCATACCGCTGATGCAGTTTTGCTTGCTCTCAGTGAAGAATTGTCGGAGCTGATGGAAGAACATGCGGGGAAAAAATTTGTCGTAACGTACCACAAAGAGCTTGAAGTCGTGGTTGATCCCCCGAAGGCTTTATTCAGTACGTGGTATGAGTTTTTTCCGAGGTCTTGTCCCTCCAGGGAAAACCAGCATGGAACGTTTAAGGACGCTGAAAAGATTATCCCGGAAATTGCTCGCATGGGATTTGATGTTATTTATCTGCCGCCGATTCACCCTATCGGAAAGACCAACCGGAAAGGAAAAAATAATTCACCGGCCTCCGGGCCTGAGGATGTCGGAAGCCCTTGGGCTATCGGTTCGGAAGAGGGCGGGTATAAAGCAATTCATCCTTCTTTGGGAACCTTTGAAGATTTTGAAAACTTTGTGCTCAACGCCAAACAGCAGGGGATAGAGGTAGCGCTGGACATTGCTTTCCAGTGTTCTCCTGACCACCCCTATGTCCGGGAGCACCCGGAATGGTTCAGGATGCGGCCGGACGGGACTATCCAATACGCGGAAAATCCCCCCAAAAAATATGAAGATATTTTTCCTTTAAATTTTGAGACTCAAAACTGGAAAGAATTATGGGTTGAATTAAAAAGCGTGGTTCTTTTCTGGATCGAAAAAGGAATCCGGATATTCCGGGTAGACAACCCCCACACCAAATCTTTCCATTTCTGGGAATGGTTGGTCAAAGAAATAAAGAAGGACTACCCTGAAGTTTTTTTTCTTTCTGAGGCCTTCACCCGCCCAAAGATAATGTACTATCTTGCCAAGATAGGATTTTCGCAATCTTATACCTATTTCACTTGGCGATATACCCAGAGGGAATTTAAGGAATACCTTATTGAGCTTACCCGAAGTGAGGTTAAAGAATTTTTTCGCTCTAATTTCTGGCCCAACACTCCTGATATTCTCCCAGAGCACCTCCAATATGGAGGAAGACCAGCATTCATCATGCGGTTAATCTTAGCCGCAACGCTATCATCTAATTATGGCATCTATGGTCCCGCATTTGAACTTTGTTTGAATGAGGCTCTACCGGGAAAAGAAGAATATCGTGATTCGGAGAAATATGAGATAAAGCAATGGGATTGGGATAAGCAGGGGAATCTGAAAGATTTAATTTCCCGGGTTAATAAAATCAGAAGGGAAAATCCTGCACTCCAAACCCCTTGGAATCTAAGTTTCTACGAGGTTGACAATGAAAACCTCCTCTTCTACGGAAAAGTTACTGAGGATCTTTTGAACATCATTTTCATTGTGATAAATCTTGATCCTTTTCACACTCATTCCGGATGGGTTAATGTTCCGGTTAAGGAACTAGATATTGACGCTCAGCAACCTTACCTGGTTCATGACCTTCTGAGTGATGACAAATATATTTGGCAGGGCGAAAGAAATTATGTGGAACTTAATCCTCAAATACTGCCAGCAAAAATTTTCCGGGTAAGAAAAAAATTGAAGCGAGAAATGGATTTTGACTACTTCATGTAGGAGAGGGAATGTCTGCAAAAGATATTTTTATAAAAGACGACCCTTTATGGTTTAAAGACAGCATTATATACCAGCTGCATGTTAAGGCTTTTTTCGACAGTAATGATGATGGTATTGGCGATTTCCAAGGACTGATAAGGAAACTCGATTACCTGGAAAATCTTGGAGTCACCGCAGTATGGTTACTTCCCTTTTATCCTTCTCCTCTGAGGGACGATGGGTATGATATTGCTGATTATTTAACTATCCACCCTGAATACGGCGCGCTCAAGGATTTCAAGGACTTTTTGCGCGAAGCTCACCGCCGTAACCTAAAGGTAATTACTGAGTTGGTTTTAAACCATACCTCTGATCAGCACCCTTGGTTTCAGCGCGCGCGAAGGGCAAAACCAGGTTCAGCATGGCGTAATTTTTATGTCTGGAGCAAAACCCCGGAAAAATATAAGGATGCCCGGATAATTTTTACTGATTTTGAATCATCGAATTGGTCCTGGGACCCGGTGGCCAAGGCCTATTATTGGCATAGGTTTTATTCTCATCAACCCGATCTGAACTTTGATAGTCCGCAGGTACAAAAGGCGCTTTTCCGGGCCATAGACTTCTGGTTTGAGATGGGAGTAGACGGGATGCGGCTGGATGCGGTTCCTTATCTTTATGAACGGGAGGGAACAAACTGTGAAAATCTGCCGGAGACTCATCTGTTTTTAAAAAAGCTGAGGAACCATGTCGAAAAAAAATTTAAAAATAAAATGCTCCTTGCTGAGGCCAATCAATGGCCTGAAGATGCAGTCGCTTATTTTGGCGACAATGACGAGTGTCATATGGCTTTCCATTTTCCGATAATGCCCCGATTATTTATGGCCCTTCAAATGGAAGACCGCTTCCCGATCATTGATATTCTTCGGCAGACTCCGAGCATTTCTGCTTCCTGTCAATGGGCGATGTTTTTAAGAAACCACGATGAGCTTACGCTCGAGATGGTAACCGACGAAGAAAGAGACTATATGTATAAAGTTTACGCGCGAGATTCTAAAGCAAGAATAAACCTTGGTATCCGACGAAGGTTTGCTCCGCTTATGAGAAACAACCGAAGAAAAATCGAACTTATGAATATAACCCTTTTTTCCCTCCCCGGTACTCCGATTATCTATTACGGTGATGAGATTCGCATGGGCGATAACTACTACCTTGGTGACCGCAATGGAGTTCGAACCCCGATGCAATGGAGTTCGGATCGAAACGCTGGTTTCTCCAAAGCTAATCCCCAGCAACTCTATCTCCCGGTAATTATTGACCCGGAGTATCATTGTGAGGCAGTGAATGTAGAAAATCAGGAAAAAAATCCTTCTTCGTTTCTCTGGTGGATGAAGCGAGTAATCGCCATGCGCAGGCGCTTCAAAGCTTTTGGCCGGGGAGAAATAGAGTTCGTTAATTCTGACAATCCCAAAGTGCTTGCCTTTACGAGGCACTATCAGGATGAAGTTATCTTGGTGGTGATAAACCTGTCGAGATTTTCCCAGGTGGTTACCCTTGACCTTTCCGAGTATGGCGGGTTTTCGATGGAAGAGGTGTTCGGTCAAAATCGGTTCCCTCCCCCAACGCAATCGCCCTACGTTCTTACCCTCGGGTTTAATGACTATTTCTGGTTCGTATTAAAAAAGGAGGAAGAATATATTTGCACTGACGATGTTATGAGGCTGGCGCCTCAATTGGAAGTGGAGAAAAAGTGGGAAGAGGTTTTGCAGCCACGGTTAAAAGGAAAACTGGAAGAAGAGGTTTTTCCTTCTTATATCAAAGGATACCGATGGTTTGGAGGCAAAGGACGAAAGATAAAGCAGGTTAAGATAATAGAAGACATACCCTTAGTAAAAAATGATGCAACTGCCCATTTTCTGTTTTTAAGTGTCGGATACATGGAAGGTGCATCCGACACCTACCTTCTTCCCCTCGCCTTTTCTTTTGGAGAGGAAGCAGACAAGATAATCGAAAATAACCCGGAGGTGATCGTAGCTATTTTGTGCGTAAAGGATACGAACGGAATCATCCATGACGCGTTTTATTCTGAAGACTTTCGAAAAAAAATTCTGAGGATGATTGCCATGCGAGGAAGCACGAGGGGATTAAAGGGCCACATAGTGGCCTTTCCTGGTAAGGCCTTCAAAAGATTTGAACGTTCCGGACTTCCAATGGAAAAATCACAGGTTATGAAGGCTGAACAAAGTAATACCTCGGTCTTATATGGGAATGATCTGATCCTCAAGTTTTACCGGCATCTGGAAGAAGGCATTAACCCAGATGCGGAAATAAGCCGATTTCTTACTGAAAAAGCAGACTTCTCCCATACTCCACCCTTTGCCGGTTTAATTGAATACCGAAGCCAAGGGATTGCTCCGGTCATTATTGGCCATCTTCAGGAATTTGTTCCCAACCAGGGTGATGCCTGGAGTTTTACCCTCGACGCTATCAGTAATTTTTGGGAGCGAGTACTCTCCAGCGCTCTGGAGGGCAAGGAAATCATCCCGATGCTCCCTTCGCGGTTTGAGATTAATTTTCAGACAATCCCTTCAGTTGTAATTGAGCTTATTGATGGTTTTTATTTGGAAATGGTTTCCCAGTTGGGCAAACGAACCGCAGAGATGCATCTTGCCCTTTCCTCCCGGCCCGAAGATCCTGATTTTGCCCCTGAGCCTTTCTCGCTTCTCTATCAAAGGTCAATATATCAATCGATGAGGAGCCTGACAATAAGGGTCTGGCAGCTTTTGCGAGATAACATTACAAGGCTTCCCGAAGAAGTAAGACCGGAGATCTTAGAGGTCCTTGCGTATGAACCGGAGATCCTCGATAGTTTTCATGGGGTAGTGAAGAAAAAATTTACCTCCCTGAAGATACGCTATCATGGGGACTATCACCTTGGGCAGCTGCTTTTTACTGGTAATAATTTTGTCATTATTGATTTTGAAGGCGAGCCTGCCAGAACCTTAAGTGAAAGAAGGCTGAAAAGGTCTCCGGTGAGGGATATTGCGGGCATGATCCGTTCTTTTCACTATGCCATTTGTACCTCACTCCTGAACAATGCTTCGGTAAGGACCGAGGATGCGACTATTCTTAACCCCTGGGCTAAGGTATGGCATAGAACTGTCAGTGGCATTTTCTTGCATGCTTACCTGCAGGCAGTAGATAAAGCCTTCTTTATGCCTGAGGAAAGGGAGGAATTGGAAACACTCCTTGACGCCTTTTTGCTGGAAAAGGCAGTCTATGAACTCGGCTATGAGATCAATAATCGCCCGGATTGGATTGCGATTCCGATCAAGGGTATAAAAAAGGTACTAAAAAAGTCTGGTGAATAGGAGGGAAAATGTCACGTCCAACCAAGAAAGAAACATCTCAGGTGAACCACCAGGTTAGTTTTTTGACCGAACATGATGTTTACCTCTTTAAAGAAGGTAGTCACTTCCGGCTCTATCAAAAACTGGGCGCTCATCCTACTACGGTGGATGAAGAGCAGGGAGTGCACTTTGCCGTGTGGGCCCCGAACGGAAAGAAAGTATCGGTTATCGGTGAGTTCAATGGATGGGATAAGACATCCCACCCTCTGAAGGTCCGGGAAGATGGCTCAGGGATTTGGGAAGGATTTATTCCCGGGCTTGGACCGGGTGCTGTGTATAAATATCATATCGTTTCACGGTATAATAATTATGAGGTTGACAAAGGAGATCCGTTTGCCTTTTGGTGGGAAGTTCCACCTAAGACTGTTTCAGTGGTATGGGATTTAAACTATGAATGGAACGATCGCGAGTGGATGAAAACCCGCCAACGAAATAATGCTTTGGATGCGCCTGTTTCAGTTTATGAGGTTCATATCGGATCGTGGCGCAGGGTTCCTGAAGAAAATAATCGTTCCCTCACCTACCGGGAAATGGCTCAGTATCTTCCGGATTATGTAAGGGATATGGGGTTCACGCATGTTGAATTTATGCCGGTGATGGAGCACCCTTTTTATGGATCCTGGGGTTATCAGACCGTCGGTTTTTTTGCACCCACCAGCAGGTACGGTACGCCGCAGGACTTCATGCACCTTATTGACCGCTTACACCAGTATGGCATCGGAGTAATCCTCGATTGGGTTCCCTCCCATTTTCCTGATGACGAACACGGGTTGGTCTATTTTGACGGGTCCTGTCTTTATGAGCATGCGGATTTAAAACAAGGGTTCCACCCCGACTGGAAAAGCTATATTTTTAACTATGGCAGACATGAGGTGCAGGCATTTCTCATCAGCAGCGCTCTTTTCTGGCTTAACAAATACCATATTGACGGCATTCGGATTGATGCGGTCGCCTCGATGTTGTACCTTGACTATTCGAGGAAAGAGGGGGAATGGATTCCTAACCAGTATGGAGGAAGGGAAAATTTAGAAGCCATTGCCTTTTTAAGGCGGCTCAATGAAGAGGTCTATAGATTGTATCCTGATGTCCAGACTATTGCCGAGGAATCAACCTCTTGGCCCATGGTTTCAAGACCAATCTATAGGGGGGGTCTTGGCTTTGGCATGAAATGGAATATGGGATGGATGCATGACACACTGGAATACTTTTCCACTGACCCTATATTGCGTAAGTATCATCATAACCAGCTTACCTTCGGCCTCTGGTACGCTTTTTTTGAGAACTTCATGCTTTCCCTTTCTCACGATGAAGTAGTATATGGAAAGGGCTCACTGATTAACAAGCAACCGGGAGATGACTGGCAGAAGGTTGCCAATCTACGTCTTCTTTTAGGATATTTTTATGCTCATCCCGGGAAGAAGCTTCTCTTTATGGGTGGTGAGTTCGGACAGTGGAGAGAATGGGTTCATGAAGACAGTTTAGACTGGCACTTGCTTGATTTCCCCCCCCATCAAAGGATTCAGCAATGGGTGAAACATTTGCACATTCTCTATCGAGGAGAGCCGGCTCTCTATGAACTCGATTTTGACCGGGACGGATTTGAATGGGTTGATTTAAGCGACTGGGATCAAAGTATTATCAGCTTTTTGAGAAAGGGGCGATCAAAAGATGATATGATCTTAGTGGTGGGAAATTTTACCCCGGTTCCCCGGTATAACTATAGGATTGGAGTTCCGGTTGGAGGCTATTGGAAAGAGATGCTCAACAGTGACGCGAGGGAGTACGGAGGAAGCGGTCATGGTAATGTAGGCGGGATTGAGGCTACCCCGGTCCCATTTCACGGCAAGTATTATTCCCTTCCTTTGACTCTCCCCCCTTTGGGTATTTTATTTTTTAAATGGGAAAAATAGAGGCCAGTGTTTTTTGGGAAGAATTCAGGTAAAGCTATTCTGGGGGATTTTAACAAACCTAATCAAGTCCAGAATCGTTTATTAATGATGAAAGGAGGTGATTTAACTGAACAGTGTTGTCCTTAAGGAAGAAATTCAGGAAAGAATTAATGATATTAAGGAGGCGGAAATTGTTGTTGGAATTCCAAGTTTCAATAATGTCCGGACCATTGGGCATGTAGTGAGGGCGGTGAACGCCGGTCTGTCGAAATATTTTCCTGATAAAAAAGGCGTGGTCATCAATTCTGACGGCGGGTCAACTGATGGAACCCTGGATGTTTTCCGCAACACCACGATAGAGAATTACCAGGCTATCCATCTTCACCACCAAGGGGAGCCTTTTTTTAAGATCGCCACACCCTATCACGGAATTCCAGGCAAAGGCAGTGCTTTTCGGACAATTTTTGAAATTGCGCGGGCTCTTAACGCAAAAGCCTGTGCGGTCGTTGATTCTGACCTGAGAAGCATCACCCCGGAATGGATAGAACTTCTTATTAAACCGGTGTTGGAAGACGGACTTGATTATGTGCTTCCGCTTTATCACCGTCATAAATACGATGGAACCATTACCAATAGCATTATTTATCCGATAACCAGAGCATTATACGGTAAACGGGTAAGGCAACCTATCGGGGGAGACTTCGGTTTTTCCGGCGAACTTGCCAAGTTCTATCTTTCCAAAGATGTCTGGGAGTCCGATGTGGCACGATACGGCATTGATATCTGGATGACAACAACAGCGCTTGCCAATAATTTTAAAGCGTGTCAGGCATTTCTGGGGGCCAAGATTCATGATGCCAAAGATCCGGGCGCGGACTTAAGCGCCATGCTTAATCAGGTTCTCGGCGCAACCTTTGAACTAATGGAGGAATACGCGAGCGGCTGGAAGACAATAAAAGGATCTGAAGGTGTGCCAAATTTCGGTTTTGAATATACCGTTGGTCTGGAACCGATTTCAGTCAATATTGATAACATGATTGAGCGGTTCAGGCTTGGAGTCAAAGAATTGATGCCCATCTGGAAAAGATTTTTTTCTCGTGACATCATAAATTATTTAGGCAAAGTAGCAGAATTGCCAAGAGATAAATTCCATATTGCCGACGAAATATGGGTTGAAATTATCTACAGCTTTGCCATGGTAGCTCACAAGAAAATAATTAACCGAGAACATCTTCTCAAGTCCGTTACCCCGCTTTATATTGGAAGAACGGCTTCCTTTGTTTTAGAGACGTGGGAGAGCAGCGCTGAGGAAGTGGAAGAAAAGATTGAAAAGCTCTGTAAAATTTATGAGGAAAAGAAGTATTTTCTTGTTGTCAACTGGCGATAATGAAAGGGGGTGAACCGATGAACATTTTTGAAAAAGTAATCATGGGACCTTTAGAAAGTTTGCTCGATAAAATTCTTTTGTTTTTACCCAACCTTATGATCTCCGTGTTAATTTTGCTCTTTGGGATCATTTTGGCAATGGTTGTACGTGTCATTTTTGCAAAAATTTTTAAGGCATTATCTATTGACAAGTTATTAGAAAAAACAGGTTTAATGGAGCTCTTGAGAAGGGGGGGTATTAAAGAGGCCGCATCAAATTTGCTTTCTAAACTGATCGGATGGATTATCATTATTATCTTTGCGATTATTTCTATGCAAGCACTTCGCGCCCCGGCAGTGGAAAGACTCTTAGAGCAGTTTTTGCTTTATCTCCCTAATATTTTTATTGCCATTCTGATACTATTTGTAGGGTATCTATTGGGTAATTTTTTTGGGAGAACCGCCCTGATAGCTTCGGTGAATGCGGGGCTGCGGGTTTCAGGAATCGTGGGAAACTTTGTAAAGCTTACGGTATTCATGCTCTCAGTAACCATGGCTTTGGAACAGTTGGGGATCGGGAGGGGCACGGTCATGATTGCCTTTGCTATCATTTTTGGCGGAATTGTTTTTGCTTGTGCCCTCGCATTCGGTCTCGGGGGAAGGGATGTTGCAAAAGAATATCTTGAGAAACACTTAAAAGGGGAAAAACCAAAAGACGATATTGGCCACCTATGAGAGTATAGAAAAATTTTAAAAGGCCGCAGCTAAAAAATGTTTCTACAGCAGGGTTGAAAGAGGGTAAGGATGAACTGCTTTGCTCTTGGTGAATAAGGTTCTTTGTTTTTTCGGGTGTAATTTGAAGAGACATAGCTGTATTACCATTTGGAAAGAGGAAAAGTTTCCTTGATGTATGAAGAACCCCCTCCAGCCTTGCTGCTCAGTTAAAAACCGAGATGCGAGCAGAGTGAAAAAATTATTATTGAGGTAAAGCTTATGATGGTAGATTTTGTACACCTAAAACAATTCATGTACCCTCTCCTTTTTATTTTAGGAGGAGTTTTTTTAGGGATGATATTTGAAAAAATTATTTTTAAAGAAATAAGAAAAATAGCTCAAAAGACAAAATGGAAAGGTGACGAGGTTATCATTCGTGCAATCCACAAGATGCCTATCCTTTGGTTTTTTATTGCCGGTCTCTATGGAGCAATCCACAGTATCGAGATAAGCCCAACTCTTTTAAGTATTATTCATAAGGTGTTGCTGTGCATAATTATTTTTTCCGGCACCCTGGTTTTAGCGAGGATCGCTATTGGTTTGATAAATTTATATAGTGAAAAGGTGGGTGGGGTCTTTGCTTCGTCTTCAATCTTTTCAAATCTCATCAAGTTTCTGGTTTTTCTCCTCGGCATTTTGATCATTCTTCAGTCGTTAGGAATTTCCATTACTCCTATGCTCACCGCTTTAGGGGTTGGCGGGCTTGCAGTTGCTCTTGCTCTTCAAGATACCCTTTCCAATCTTTTTGCCGGGCTTCACATTATTGCTTCCAAGCAATTAAGAATCGGCGATTATATAAAGCTCGAGAGCGGTGAAGAAGGGTACGTCATGGATATAAACTGGAGAAATACCGCCATCAGGGCCCTTCCTAACAATTTGGTAATTATTCCGAACTCGAAACTTTCCTCAACTATTATTACCAATTATTATTTTCCGGAGAAGGAAATGGCGGTGCTTATTCAGGTAGGGGTAAGTTATGACAGTGACCTGGACAAAGTCGAGAAGACAACCATTGAGGTAGGGAAAGAAATCATGAGCGAGATCCAAGGTGGTGTCACGGAATTTGAACCGTTTATTCGTTATCATACGTTTGCTGACTTTAGCATCAACTTTACGGTGATTCTCCGGGCCAAAGAATTTGTGGATCAATATTTGATAAAACATGAATTTATAAAAAGGCTTCATCAACGCTTTAGGGAACAAGGTATAGAAATTCCCTTCCCGATAAGAACAATATATATGCGAGAGAGTTGTCAATCATCATAATAATATAAATAATGAGAACAGGATTAAAAAAGTTAGTCAATAATTGGTCACAATTTTTTTCCCCGGAAAATGTTTCCCGATGGCTGATTTTGGGTATACTCGTTGGTGTGTTTTCGGGATTGACCGCAGTGACGTTTTTTTATCTTCTTCAGCTGGGAAAACACTTCACCTTTTATTTTCTTGCTGGGTTTCCGTCACCGGCGCCTGAAGGAGAGCGAATTTTAGAGAGTAGTTCCAACCTTAACTTCAATCATTGGATTTTTTTTCTTCTTCCTGTTTTTGCGGGATTATTAAGCGGCCTGATTGTCTACCGCTTTGCTCCTGAGGCTGAGGGCCACGGGACTGACGCCATGATTGATGCCTTTCACAATAAAAAAGGAAACATCCGTGGCCGGGTACCCTTAATAAAAGGAATTGCTACCCTCCTTACTCTGTCCGGTGGTGGGAGTGCAGGAAGGGAGGGGCCGATTGCCCAAATTGGCGCCGGCCTTGGCTCGAAGATTGCTAATGTATTGGGCCTCAGTGATAAGGAGCGGAGAATTTTACTGTTAGCCGGTTGCGGAGGCGGGCTTTCAGCTATCTTTAGAGCTCCACTCGGGGGGGCGCTTACCTCTATTGAAGTTCTTTACCGCCGGGACTTTGAAACTGAAGCTCTTATCCCAACTATTATCAGCTCAATTACAGCATATATCATTTTTTCTGCCTGTTTTGGATCCCGGTCAATTTTTTACTTCCCCCCTTACTCCTTTTCGAATCCCGAGGAACTTTTCTTTTATGTTTTATTAGCGATGATCTGCATTCCTATTGGAATTTTTTACGTAAAAATATTTTATGGGATTAAAAAGTTTTTTGATTCCATTCAAATCCCACGATGCTTTAAACCGATGCTGGGTGGATTAGGAGTGGGGATAATCGGACTACTTTACCCTCAAGTTTATGGAGATGGGTGGGGATGGGTTCAACTTGCCATTCTGGGCAAATTGGGCATTGGAATAATGGCGCTTCTCATTCTTATGAAAATTTTTGCCACCAGCTTCACTATCTCTTCGGGTGGTTCAGGAGGAGTTTTTGGCCCCACACTTTTTATCGGAGGAATGGTTGGTGGAGTGGTTGGGTTTACCGCACACCATTTTTATCCTGAAATCGCATCTCATCCTGGAGCCTATGTGGTGGTGGGAATGGCGGCATTTTTCGCGGGAGTAGCCCACGCCCCCATTGGTTCGCTTCTGATGTGTTCGGAGATGACCCAAGGGTATGGTCTTATCGCTCCCCTAATGCTCGTTTCATTTATCGCTATCCTTTTTAATAAAAAATATTCCATTTACGAAAAACAGGTAGAAAGTCGGCTCCAATCCCCAGCCCATATCGGGGATTTCACAATTAATGTTTTGGCTGAGATGAAGGTGAAAGAAATATATAAACCTGAGATCATAAACCCCATCGCAAAAAAAACACCTTATGGGGAACTGAAAAAAATTCTTGCCGAATCAACCGAGCGGTGTTTTCCTGTTAGTGATGAGCAAGGGAAATTAATTGGGTGCATCAACTGGCAGCATGCCCGGCCGATTGTCTTTGAGGTGGGACTTGAACACCTGCTTATTGCTGAAGACTTGATGATCCCAGCCGAGACCTTAGCACCGGAAAACAGTCTTTATGAAGCGTTGCTCAAGTTTTTAAAAACCAATCAAGAGGAACTTTTGGTCGTAAATTCAGAACAAAACCCCAATCAGGTCTTAGGGGTGTTGCGCCATGACGACTTAAGCCATGCCTACAATCAGGAAATTAATCGCAGAAAAAGTGAGCAATAACAATTCGTTGAGAAAAAAATTTTTAGTCAACGAAAAAAAATGATTATTTGCTTAGTATCTAAGACCGCCTGGAATATCAGGAAGATCCATAAAGGTATTTTCGCCAAAAAGAAATACCCCGCTTAATAGTTGTTTGATCTTAGTAATATAAAATAATTAAAAATTTTAACCGGTTATCGTGCAATCTCATGTCCTTGTTTTTTTTTTCGCAGAATCTTCAACAATTTTTCTCCGTATAACGAGGCTACTAATATCAATGCGCCGCTTACAGCAATTATCATCAGTAGTGCCTCGTATTGATTATTTCGAGCACTACTTCCACTTACGGAAAGCAAAGAAGCACCCAATAATCTTCCAATCATTGAAATGGCCAAAAATGTCCATGTCCTCATATGACTTAACCCCATAATGTAGCAGAGGTAATCTTTGGGAAAACCGGGGATAAAGAAGAGGACAAAGGCAATAAGTACCCCTTAGTGTTCCATGAGATAGTCGTATTTCCTGATAATTTTAGTTTTTACGGTTTTTTCCCCAGGGGCAAGCCAAACATCCTGGCAAGAGCAAAAGCCAACAATGAACCAACGGTGAGGCCTATCGTTGAATAGAATGTGCCAAGGAGAGGACCATAGAGGTAACCTCCGATGATGCCGGTAAGTTCGCCCGGTATCGGCGCTGCTACAACCTGCAGAATTTGAAAGGAGATAAAAACAAGCTGATCATAAGGATGAAAGGATTTAATGAAAGCGATCGCCCTTTCCTTATGAACGAAGTCCACATAGAGATCATAATGAAAAAACGCAAAGAGTCCCGAAGCAAGCAAGCCGAGAAGTAACAGAATTTTGATCAGAAAGCATCGATCTATCCAGGTCATCACACTAGACCCAAATCAAGCGAATAAAAAATAGCATGAAAAAAATTTCAGTTAGAATCCCTACCACGTCATGATGGATATTAATTTTTTGTTTAGGTTGTCATTTTTTGAGCAAGTAATGAT
>Ga0068714_10001790_pt1 | contig 29576 bp, 27 predicted proteins | sample MTBNYHSulfiMetaG_FD_62988 | JGI IMG/M metagenome (GOLD analysis project Ga0068714, IMG submission 62988) | Enrichment culture microbial communities from rom New York Harbor, USA that are MTBE-degrading - MTBE-NYH (New York Harbor Sulfidogenic)... | ecosystem: Environmental > Aquatic > Marine >...
GGCTCGATGGACCGCTCCTGCAGCACCCGCAGCAGGCGGACCTGCAGGGCAGGGGAGACGTCGCCGATCTCGTCCAGAAAGATCGTACCCTGATGGGAAAGGGCAAAACGCCCCGGCTTGTCGCGCCTGGCATCCGTGAACGCCCCTGCCTTGTAACCAAAGAGCTCGCTCTCCAGCAGGGTGTCGGGTAGGGCGGCGCAGTTGACGGCGACAAACCTCCTGTCCTTGCGAGGCGAGAGGTTGTGGATGGCCCGCGCGAACAGCTCCTTGCCCGTCCCGCTGGCACCCTCAAGCAGCACCGTGCTGCTGCTCTCGGCTACCTGTGGCAAGAGGTCAAAGAGGCGCATCATGGCCGGGCTCCTGCCGATGATGTCCTCGAAGGTGTGACGGCTCCTGAGCTCCTTCTGGAGTTGCGCGACCTGACTCAGGTCCTCAAACGTCTCCACTCCACCGGCGATCTTTCCGTCCCGGTCGCGCAGGACGGCAGTTGAAATCCGAATCGGGATGGTCCGGCCTTTGTTGTTGATGATCCGAGCGGTTACGGCGGACAGTGGTTTCCCCCCGGCAAACGTCCGTCTCAGGGGACAACCGTGCTCGCAGATATCGGCGTGGAAAACGTCCGCGCAAAACCGGCCGATGGCCTCCTCGGCGGGTACGCCGGTGATGGCCGCCGCAGCCTTGTTAAAGGCGGTTATCCGCCAGTCCAGCCCGACGGTGAACACGCCCTCGTTGAGGGAGTCCAAGATGGCCAGTTCAACGCCTGAAGGCGGGCACCTGTCTACTCTGCTCGTCCTCCTTTGGATATTGCAGTTTGCATTGTTACCCCGGTTCTAATATTGCAAACTGAAAAGATATTGTCAATAGCAGGTAGTGGCCGATAGCCGGTTTTCCGCTTGATTACGTGGTAAGTGCCCTATGGCACGATAGTTGCTTCACTCCATGTTATATGAGGATCGCAGCAGCGCACTGGCATGGCCGGATCTCTCCCGTCTTCGACGTGGCGAGCACCCTTCTCGTGCTGGACGTCGCCGGCGAGCAGATCCTCCGCCGGGAGACGGCGTCGCTGGTCAGCCGCGATCCGTTCCGGCGGACGGCCGAGGTCGCTGGTCTTGGAGTGCAGGTGCTTCTCTGCGGAGCGCTGTCGGAGGCCCTGGAGCGGGCCCTGGTCGGAGCGGGTATCCGGGTCATAAGCTTCGTCTGCGGCGACCTCGAGACTGTTATCTCGGCCTTTCTGCGCGCGCAACTCACCGGCGTCCGGTTCTGGATGCCCGGGTACCAGGGGCGTCGCGGCAGACATCGGCGCCGTGGAGGCCGGAGATGGCTATAGGCACTGAGATCAAACAGCGCGAGAGAGGAAGGTGGTCAGGATGCCTCGTGGGGACGGAACAGGACCTGCCGGTTTGGGGGCCCGGACAGGCCGGGCGGCCGGTTATTGCAGCGGCTACAGCACCCCCGGTTTCATGAACCCGCTGCCCGGCAGAGCCGGCTGGCTTGCCGGGTATGATCCTGGTGGCTACCAGACGGCGCTTCCGTATGGCCCGGGTTCGTACGTCGCCGCCGGCCGGAGCTTCTTTGGATGGGGAGGACGCAGTCGGGCTCTTGCGGGCCGCGGCTTTTTCGGCCCCGGCAGGGGCTACGGCCGGGGATTCGGCCGCGGTATGGGGTTCTGGGGCGGCAGGTCTGCCGGACGGAGCCGGCGCTGGTTCGGTTGGTAGACGGCAGGAGAAACCGGGCTTTCAGCACTAGGAAGGAGACTTGGCAAATGCCAGGAGGAGATGGGACAGGGCCGGCCGGCCAGGGTCCGATGACCGGACGCGCGGCAGGCCCATGTGCGGGATACGAAGTTCCCGGAGGATATGCAAACCCCATACCGGGATGGGCCGGTTTCTGGGGCTTTGGCCGTGGCCGGGGCTGGCGCAACCGGTATTACGCCACCGGCCTGGCCGGATGGCAGCGGGCTGCCGGTTGGGCCCCGGGTGGCGCGGTCCAGCCCAACTGGCCCGGGGGACCGATCCCAACCAGAGAGCAGGAGATCAGTACGCTCAAGGATCAGGCAGGGTACTTCGAAGAGGCGCTCGCGGACATCCGCGACAGGATCAAGGAGTTGGAGGCCAAGAAATAGCCCGTCCGTTGTGCTCAGACCGGCCCGGGCCAAGCCCTGGGCCGGTCCACTACCGGCGGAAGCAAAGCGCGGGGCCTTTTCAGCCCCGCGCCTCAGAGCACCGCTCTACCTGCTTGTCCGCGCGGTAGTCGTGCCGGCCCCGCCTGCCATAGTCCCGGCCGTCCTAGCCGTCGTGCCGGCTCCGCCTGCCGCCCCTGCTCCTGCCGTCCCCGAGAGCTGCTGCTCGGCGAGTTGGATCATGGCGCGCACCATATGCCCTCCGACCGCACCGCACTCACGGGAGGTCAGGTCACCCCAATATCCGCTCTGCGGCGGGGTAACGCCGATGTTGCGGGCGACCTCGTACTTGAACTGGTCCATGGCCCTCTCCGCACCTGGAACGACGGTCGTGCGTCCAGTTTGACCTTGAGCCATCTGCATTCACCTCCTTGTCCATATGGTGCATCTCCGCGGCCGGGGCGATGTGAGGGAATTCAAGGCGAGGAAGCCAAAACTGACCTTATCTGAAAACCGCGCAGGCCCAAGCACGTGTCACGAGCTCGTCTCAGTAACAGCAGAGCATGAGCTTCATGGCACAGCAGGCACGCCCCGGTTCCTTGTCCCGGTTTTTCCTCCTACTGCGGCACGCCTCCGGGGTGCCCGCTGACGCAGTACCACTTGGCGATGACCCGATAGCGAACCACGGTCTCCATCGACTGCTGCGGGTTCTCGAGCCGCAGCCTGATCGTCTGCTCGTCCCATTGCTCCCCGACGCATTCCAGCGAGGCTGCAAGGCTCCAGGTGTCCCCGTGCTCATGTGTCTCCAGGGTGTCCATGATGAGCCCCTCGCCCCAGTAGAAACCACACTGCAGGACGTGGAAATAGGACTGCCAGTAGGACGTGTTGGCCAGGACGGAGACCTCGATGAGACAACTCGTGCCCTCGCTGATCGTCAGAAGATCGTGATAGACGCTCTCGCCCGCGGCGATGGTGGCGTCAAGGTACGCGGCCGGTGGCTCCGGGATGACCAGTACCGTCCGGCCGTCGGTCCCCGCAGGTCCCGGCGGTCCTGCGGCCCCTGGCGCTCCGGCTGGTCCAGTCGCGCCGGTTGCACCCGCCGCACCGGTCGCACCAGTTGCACCCGTTGCACCGGCTGCTCCCGGAGGTCCCTGCGGTCCTTCGGGTCCGACCGGCCCGGGCTCACCCTGCGGACCTGCGGGTCCCTCTGGCCCCTCAGGACCCGCCAGGCCGGGTTCTCCTTGCGGTCCCGGAGGTCCCTGCAGGCCGCGAGGTCCCGCCGGCCCCGCGGTGCCCGCGATGCCCTGCTCCCCTTGCGGCCCCTGCGGGCCGGGCGGCCCTGCCGCGCCTGTTTCTCCCCTTGCGCCCCTGCACCCGGCGGCTGTGAGCAGCAGGATCCCGGCCAAGACAACGACTAACCACTTTGCACCGATGCTAGACCTCAGCGAAGTCCCCCCCAGTTCGCGCCGAGCATGACCGTCCAACGGCCGGGGCCCGCTGCCTCCGGTACTCCGTTGGGGAGATGCTCAATTCCCGTTCAACGAGTGTTATCCGGGAATGGTACACGTACCTGCTGCTGGACGGAAATGGGGCAGGGCTGCAGGCCGGGTTTCCCGCTGAAACCACCCCGCGCGACTCCCGCCCCGGTGGTTGCCCGCCGCGGACCGGGTTTGCTACAATTGCTATCAGCGTTTTGGTATTCAAAGCACTTGGCCACCACGGTGGCCGGAACGGAGGGCGATAGGCCGGTCCCGTCCGCAACGACCGCCTGCGGATGCCGGCAGACAATCGGGTCTAAGGGGGGCTAGCTGGTGATGCTCGATGACGCATTGGGCCGTCATGTACTTGCCGAGCTCTTTGGCTGCAAGGCCGAGATGCTCAACAACGCGGACGCCATCCGGGACGCAATGGTCGCCGCCGCGAGATCTGCGGGCGCTGAGGTCGTAGGTGAGTTCTTTCACCGGTTCAGTCCCCACGGAGTAAGCGGTGTCGTCGTAATCTCCGAGAGTCATCTCACAATCCATACCTGGCCGGAACACGGGTATGCCGCCGCGGACGTTTTCACGTGCGGCTCCAGGGTAGACCCCTGGGTCGCTTGCAAGCACCTCGTCAGTGCGTTGGGCGCCACCACGATGACCGCAACCGAGGCCAGGCGGGGCGTTTTCAGCCCCAACCAGGCAAGGTCCGACGTCGCGACCTAGGGGATAGGGAAGGGGGCGGGTTTCCTGGATCAGCGTTTGGCAATGCTCGAAGATCTCACAAGTGCTTCTGGGGTTCCTGGATTCGAGGGTGCGGTGAGAGGAGCCATCCGCAAGTACCTCGAGGGGCACGCCGAGGTGTCGCAAGACGGCATCGGCAGCATCATCTGCCGCAAGACGGGGGCTGCCGACAGACCCCGGATCATGCTCGCAGGCCACATGGACGAGGTCGGCTTCATGGTGACGATGATAACCAAGGAGGGGTATCTCAAGTTCCAGACACTCGGCGGCTGGTGGTCACAGGTGATGCTTGCCCAGAGGGTCGTGGTCAAGACACACAAGGGTGACGTCCCGGGGATCATCGGCTCCAAACCGCCGCACATTCTGACCGACGACGAGCGCAAGAAAGTGGTGGAGCGTTCCGACATGTTCATCGACGTCGGCGCCTCGTCGGCCGAGGAGGCCGGCGAATTCGGAATCAGGCCCGGCGACCCCGTGATCCCTGTAAGCCCGTTCACCCAGATGGCCAATCCCAGGCTGCTGCTGGCCAAAGCGTGGGACTGCCGCGTCGGGTGCGCCCTGTTTATCGATGCGATCCGAGCCCTGAACGGTGAGGCCCATCCGAACACGGTCTACGGTGTGGGAACCGTCCAGGAAGAGGTCGGACTTCGTGGGGCGACCACGTCGGTGGAGGTTGTCGATCCGGACGTGGGGTTCGCCCTCGAAGTGGGGATCGCCGGGGACATGCCCGGCGTGAAGGAGACCGAAGCCCAGGAAAAGCTGGGCAAGGGACCGGTGATCTTGCTGTACGACGCCTCGATGGTTCCCCACGCGGGTCTGAGAGATTTCGTGGTTTCGATAGCTGAGTCCGAGGGCATCCCCTTCCAGTACGACGCGATGGCTCGCGGAGGGACGGACGCCGGCAGGATCCACATCCACAAGGCCGGCGTGCCCAGCCTCGTGCTCGGCGTTCCGACACGCTACATCCACAGCCACGCTGGCATCATCCACCGCGACGATTACGATAATGCCTTGAAGCTGCTGCTTGCGGTGATCAGAAAGCTCGACGCGCAGGCCGTCGAGTCTCTCCGGGTGGGGTAGGCACCGCCTGCGCCCGGCAAGACAGCGAAAGACAGTCGTCTCGGTAGTCCGACGGCTGCCGCCACCCTATGGCACTGCAGCGGAAGTCGAGGCCTCCGGAGCCTCGACAAATCCCCCATTTCCCCGTTTGTTTCCCGCCTAAAGGCCTGGTAATTGGGCGTGGCCCGTTATGTCGTCCTCCAACGCGATTCGCCACACTATGTCACCTAGCTTTATGTCAACCCTCGACAGCATTCGTGCGGTATATGTAAACCTCGCCACGCTATGTCGAACATCGCCGGGCCGGACGCAGGCCCCCGGTGGCGGCCGCAAGAGGAGCTGGCCGGGCACCAGCGTAAATGAGAGAGGGGCGGGGTGATACGAGTGGCGGTTGCCGTCGGCACGTCAGGGTTCAGCTACGAGGACTGGTGTGGGCCTTTCTACCCGGAGGGGACGGCTTCGCGGCAGATGCTTGAGTATTACGCGGGCCGCTTTTCTGCCGTGGAGCTCAACTATACGTACTACAGGATGCCGGTTGCGCGCGCGATGGCCGCTATGGCCCGCCGGGTGCCGGAGGGCTTTGAGTTCTGCGTCAAGGGGTTTCAGGGGATGACGCACGAGCGCCCGGAGGACGGCGCGCAGGCAGGCGAGGTTTTCGGCCAGTTCAGGGGCGCCATGGAGCCGCTGCTGGACGCAGGGAGGCTCGCCTGCGTGCTCCTGCAGTTCCCGTGGTCTTTCAAGCAGGGACCGGAAGGCCTGAAGTACCTGGAGACGTGCGCGGATCTGCTCGGTGGGCTGCCGGCCGTTGTCGAATTCCGCAACTCGGGCTGGGTCGCCGAGCTGGCGCGCGCGGAAACGCTGGGCAGGTTACGCGAGCTCGGACTGGGTTTCTGCGCGGTGGATGAACCCCGCCTGCCCGGATTGATGCCCCGCCTGGCCGTGGCCACCAGCGATATCGGATACGTGCGCTTTCACGGGCGCAACGCACAGAAGTGGTGGAAGCACGACAAGGCGTCGGAGCGGTACGACTACCTGTACAGCCGCGAGGAACTGGACGAGTGGACCGACAAGATCAAGCTCCTCGCCGCGGAAACCAAAAAGACGTACGTCTTTTTCAACAACTGTCACGCGGGCAAGGCCCCGACCAACGCGTCAATGATGGCCGGGCTTCTGGGAATGACGCCGCCGGGCTAGCCCTGCGCGGGAACGGCCCGGCCTGGCCCGGTTAGGTCGCCCAGGCAACCAGCCCCCCGGCCTCCAGCCGGGAGAAGACCTTTACTAGCAGGTCCAGGTCGCTCCAGCCGCTCTCGAGCTCCGTTAGGCGGCTGATTTCGGCGAGGTCGCGGCACCCGTCGGTCCAGTAGAGCGCGTAGGTCAGCAGCGAGTACAGGGCGCGGGGATCCTTGCCCTTAGCCTTCAGGTATCCGGTTATCTCCTCGTCCCACGCCACTCGCTCCTCCGCCGTCACACCTGCCAGCAGTTCTCTTCTGCCAATGGGACCGCGCGAGGTGCGGACGGGCCTCCGGTTCCCGGCTGACGGCCCGCGGGGGCCGCCCTCCGGCGCTCCGGCCGGCTCTCCGGACCCGGTCCGGCGGCCGGCCGCCGCAAGGACCCGGTCGAGGTGCTCTTGGGCAAGGCGCGTTTCCATCCCGATCCTCTCACCGGCCGCGGCGATGGCCTCCTCGGCCGCCGGTGCCGGGCCGTCGAGAAGCCTCCGCAGCGAACGCAGGTCCTCGAGCTTCCTTTCGCGCAGAAACTCCAGACGCTCCACTGCGCGGTCACCGTTCCCGCGGGGCGCGGCCTCGCGGGCTGCTGCCGCCGCCTCCCCGGCATACAGGGACGCCATCTCTCCGGCCAGCCAGACGACCTCCGGCTCCCCCGCCGTCGCGAGGAAGTAGCAGTACGTGGCCGTCAGCGCCGCCGCCCGGGCAAGCATCGCCGGGTCGACCTTCTCCAAGGTGTCCTCGCTGGTGTGATAGAACTTGTCGGGCCACTGAATCAGCATTGGACAGGGCACGCCCACGGTGGGGTCGGAGAGGATGTAGTGGTCGCTCCCGCCCGAGAACGGCGTCGTGCTGTGCCGGAACAGCCCGTAAGAGCAGGTCCGGCCGAGATTTGAGGCGTCGTCGGCGATCGAGCGAAGAATCAGGGCGGCCAGGTCCCCGGCGAAAGAGCCCAGGGCGCGCGTCGGGTACTCCACGAGGAAGGAACTCCCGCAGAGCGACTGGTTTTCGCCCACCATGTCGAGATTGATCGCCGCGGTCATCCCGGGGATGAGCTCTTCTTGGCGGGAGAGAAAGGCGTAGGTTCCGGCCATCTCGGGGACGAGCAGGAACCGTATGCTGCGCTTGGGGCGGGGAAGGGCGCCGGCGGCGACTAAAGCTCCCAGCGTGCGGGCCGCCTCCAGCACGGCCCCGCAGCCGGAAGCGTTGTCGTTGGCCGACCATTGCGGGTGGCACAGGTGGGCCACCGCGAGCACCTCCCCGGCGCCAGAGCCGGTGATCAGGCCCTCGACGTCCTCGATGGCGCCGGGAGCGAACGAGCTATCGACGAAGGCGCGCGCCCTGACCGCCTTGCCCCCGGCGGCCTGTTTCCGCACCAGTGCGCGCAGCCACTCGCCCTGCTTCGGGGATAGCACGAAGCCAAAGCACTTCTCGTCCGCAGGGCTTTCCCACCAGAAGGACGTGTATTGCCTGGCATCGGGGACGTCCATCCTCGTGCGCGCCGGCGGGAACTCGGACATCCCGTCAAAAAGCAGGCCGAGGGCGCCGCCTCCCGTCACGGCCAGGCGCCGGATCCGGTCAAGGTCGCCGCGGCAGAGCACCAGCTTGCCCTTGACGTCGAGCCCTTGATAGCTCTCCGGGCGGTCCGCTTCCTCCACCACCACGACCTCGGCGACGACGCCGCCCTCAGGGGTGGGGCCGGAGCGCTGGATCACAGATATCTTGGTTTCGTCAAAATCGCATAGCTTGCGGGCCTCTCCCTCCGGCTCCACGAGGTCCAGGCGCGCCCCGGAGATCCTCCACTCCTCAAAGGACTGGCTGGTCCAGTACGACTCGACGCCGTCATAGGGAAAGGAGATCACCCGGTGGGCGATCCCCGCCGCCGCGAAGGCCTCCTCGCACCAGGCCGCTGCCTCGCGGTAGCCGGGGCTTGCCTGGATGCGATGGTGACGGCAGATCTCGCTGACGCCGGCGAGGGCCCGCAGGCCGCTGACCTCTTTGCGCACGCTCTTGAGGACTCCTCTGTACACAAGATCACCCCGGTTCTTGGTCTGCGCATGGCTTCTGCGGGTCCGGGCCGGCTCCTTCACCTTGGCCCAAAAGGAACCGCCGGTCCGCGGGCGAAATGCAGGGGGTTGGCAGGCCGGCAGCACGCGGGCAGCGCGGGCGACTGCCTGAGAGGAGGGGACCATGGACTCCGTCAAGGCAACGTCTACCGGCGAAGTTCGCCGCGGCTCCGACCCGTCCCATCGTTGCCCTCGGGTCGCCGTCCGCCCATGGGGCCGGGACAAACGGCGGATATCACGTGGCCAGCACGTGCTTTGAGCGCGGCATCGGAACCGTTGTTTACCTGCACTGTGATTATGGAAACCTCATCAGGCTTCGCTCGGAGGCCAGAGGAAACCTGGTGCTGGCAGGCCATATAGCCTCCGACGCGGCGGGAATCGAGCCCTATCTCGAGGAGCTCGAACGCAAAGGGCTGGCCGTCACGCGAATCAGCGGGCTGGGCGGGCGCGGCTTGACCTAGGCAAGAACCCGGCCTTCCGGAATAGCATTAGGCAGGCATTGCCGGAGGGGGTCGGCGGATGGGTCAGGTGCTCGGGGTGCTGCGGCGCTGCAGCGCACGGGTGCGCGCGGGGTTTGTGCTGTTCTGCCTGGGCAAGGCCGCCGAGATAGGCGGGGCAAGCTTGGAAGGCGCGCTTCCGGCCGTCGCTGCCGCGGCCGGTGCGGCGATGGAGGTCGTCGCCCTGGTGATGGTCTGGAGCGGTCTGGAGGGGTTCATGGCGGGGAGTATCGCAGGCTTGGAGGAAACGCAGGGACAAGGGCCACCCAAGGACGAATGAGGCCTTCTGAGGGCGGCGCCGCAGCTGCGCGTCCCAGCCGTAGTCACACCATTGGAGCTGATGCGCGACCGTGCCGGGTGTTCCCGAATCGTTGCTGACGATCGTAAGAGCGACCGTGGTCGGGTTGTTGGCCGGCGTCGGGGGAACAGGCGCCGGCGGGTTTATGGCTCTCTTTTTCAGGCGCCTGTCGGGCCGCGCCTATAGCACGATTCTGGGGTTTTCCGCAGGCGTGATGCTCAGCGTGGTGACCTTTGACCTGATGCCCGAGGCAATCGCCGCCGGGGGACTCGGCATGGCAGTCATCGGGCTCCTGAGCGGAGTCTTCCTGGTCGCCCTGCTTGACCTGCTGCCTCACACGCACTTCATGTCCTCCGACAGTGAGAGCAGCAGGTTTTACCGGGCGGGGGTGATAGTCGGCCTCGGCATCGCGATGCATAACCTGCCGGAAGGGATGGCAATCGGGGCCTGCTACTCGCATGAGATCGGGCTTGGCCTGGGTCTGGCCCTGATCATCGCGATCCACAACTTCCCCGAGGGGATGGCCATGGCCTGCCCGATGGTGATCGGCGGCATGGGGTCATATCGCATCGTTCTCGCGACCGCGGCCGCCGGGATTCCAATGGGCATCGGCGCCCTGGCCGGCTCGGCCGTGGGCAGCCTGTCCCCCGGGCTTCTCTCGATCTGCCTGGGCCTGGCGGGAGGCGCGATGCTGTTCGTGACCTGTGACGAGCTGATTCCGGACGCACAGGAGCTCGGCTCAGGTCACTCCGGCAGTTTTGGTATAATTCTGGGGGTCATCGTCGGGGTATTCTTCATGTCGCTCTTTCAACGCTGAAACGCGATCCGGCGCCGGCTCCCGGTGCCGCTGCCCCGGACAAGCCTCTATGGGGGGAATTGGAGTGGACAACCAAGCTGCACGGCCGACCGTGGCCGAAGCGATCGCCGAGAGACTCGCAAGGGAAGGGCTCAGGCACGTCTTTGGGCTTCCCGGGGGCGAAACCCTTGATCTGCTCGACGCCTTTCGTCGCCGCGGGGTCGAGTTTGTGCTCACCCGCCACGAGTCGGCGGCGTCGTTTGCCGCGCTGGCGACGGGCGAGCTGACCGGCAGGCCGGGTGTGTGCATGGCCACGCTTGGCCCCGGCGCGACCAACCTCCTGAGCGGGGTGGCCGCGGCGGCCCTGGAGCGGGCGCCGGTTCTCGCTTTGACCGCCCAGCTCCCCCGCAGCAGGCGGGAAACGACGCCCCATCAGCGGGTAGACCTCAACGCTCTGTACACCCCGGTCACCAAAGGCAGCTTCCGCCTTGACCCGGGTGACGCGTTGCGTACCCTCGAGAAGGCCCTCCGCCTGGCAACCGCGGGCCGGCCAGGCCCGGTCCACATAGAGATCCCCAGCGACGTCCCCAAAGCCCCGTGTGCCGACGAGATCGGGACCGCCCTGCTCGCGGGAGGCCGCCCGGAGACCGCCTCGCCACAGGTCTCCCCGGACCTCTGTCGTGAGGCCGCGCGGATGATCGCCGGGGCCCACCGGCCCGTGATGCTGGTCGGCCTTGGGGCCAAAGCCGCGGGCCAGCCCGCCGTCACCGGGCTCGCGGAGGCCGGGGGCCTGCCGACAGTGGTCAGCCCCAAGGCAAAGGGGCTGATCAGCGAGGGCCACCCTCTCTTCTGCGGGGTCATCGAGATGCTGGGGAAAAGTACGGTCGCGGAGTTTGTCGAGACGGCCGACCTCTGCGTCTACGTCGGTTTCGACCCGGTCGAGCTGGACATGCTCTGGGAGCGCGAGGTCCCGGGAGTGTGGTTTGATACCGTGCCGGATACCGATGCCTACTACCGGGTTGACCTCGAGTTGACCGGCGACGTCGGCGCGGCCTTGAAAGAAACGGCGGAGGCCCTCCGCAAAGAGGCCGGTGACGGTGCCTTTACCGGCAGCGACGGAGCCTCTCGCGCCGCGGCCGGCCGGGAGGCGCTGGCCCGGAGACTGGGCGGGTCCGCGCGTCCGGGTCTCCTTTCGCCGGCCGCAATCGTCGAGGCCGTGAAGGCCGGAACGGGCTCGCCCAGGGCGCTGGTCGCGACCGACGTCGGCGCTCACAAGTTCGCGGTGGGGCAGTTCTGGCAGTCACGCTGGCCGGGGTGCTTCCTGATGTCCAACGGCCAATCGTCAATGGGTTACGGTCTGCCGGCCGCGATGGCCGCGAAGCTCCTAGACCGGGAACGCGAGGTCGTGGCGATGGTCGGCGACGGTGGGCTGGGGATGTACCTGGGCGAACTGGAGACTCTCGCGAGGCTCGGACTTGGGATTCCGGTGGTGGTGTTCGCCGACGGGCGGTTGAGCCTGATTTCCATCGGCCAGGAACGTCGCGGCTATCCTTCCCACGGCATCAGCCTGGGGCCGCTGGACTACCGCAAGCTGGCCGAGGGATCCGGGGGCGAGGGCCGCGTGGTTTCCTCGGCCGCGGAACTGCGGCGCGAAGTCGCCGCCGCCTTTGGCCGCCGGACCTTTACCCTGATCGCAGTGCCGGTTGACGAGCTGCTGTACAGGGTCTGAGGGCGCTGCCTGGGGTGGCCGGCTTTCGGAATGCCTGGAGGCCTCCGGCGCCCGGCCGGAGACGCTGGGCGCTGCTTGCCTGTGCCTTGCTCTGTGCCCTTCCGGCCGCCTGGCTGACCGGCTGCACCCCGCGCGCATCCTCCCTCCCGCTCGTGATCCTCGAGGTTTCCCCTCAGAGCGGGGGGAGCCTCGCAGAGGGGTCTCCGCTGCTCATTCGTTTCAACCTCCCGCTGGACGAGGGTTCCCTCGCCCGCAGGTTGAGCGTGCAGCCGCCGCGGGACCTTGAGCTGATATGTGACGGCCCGCTGGCCGAGGTCCGGCTCCGGGGCGCCGTTCCCGGGCGGGTATACACAGTGTCGGTGGCGGCGGGGGTGCGCGGCGCCGGGGGCGAGGTGCTGGCGGACAGCCTGGTCACGCAGTTTGTGATGGCGCCGGCCGCTCCGGCCGGGGCCGCGGGCCAGGGTCAGGACACGGGCGGCAAGCCCCCTGCGGAGGGTCCGCCCGAGGTCCTCGGGGCGCGTCTCTACCTTGACGGGAGGGGAGTCTTCGCGTGCGACCTCAGAGGTAACTACCAGGTCCCGCACTTTGACAGCCTGCGGCTGTACCTGTCGGGCCCGCCGCGGCCGGCCGAGGTTGCGGGCCTGGCGCTCCAGGAGGTCGACGCGCGGGGCCAATCCCGGCAGGTGGCGACTCAAGCCGGCGACGGCCCGGACTACATTGATCTCGAGTTGGGTGAGGGTACTCTCGCGGGGTTGGACTACGAACTTCACTGGCCCGTCGCGGCGGCGGACGCAGGTCCGGGCGGCGGCGACGCCGGGGGGCCGCTCTTCACCTGGACCGTCCGGGGAATGCCGCGCGTCTACGTCTGGTCTCTGCGCCCATCGTCAGGCCGCGTCGCGCCCGTCGGGGCAATGGATCTCGGTTTTGAGATCGAACGCCTGGCAGGCGGTACGGACGGCCCCCTCGTGGCCGCCGGGAACCCCGGCGGGGCAGCCTGGAAAGGCCTGGAGTTACTGCAGCAACTAGACACGGATCTCCGGCCGGCCGGGCAGGCGGTGGCCATCTACGCCGGCTTCAACCAGCTCTTGACTCAACCCCAGGTCCAAGGCGGTATCTGCCTGGTCTCCGGGCCGGCCCGCGCGATCTCTCCGCTGGTGGGCGAGAAGGACTGGAGTGGTTTCTTCCCGTCGGCGGGGACCGGGGCAGATCCCGGCGATGAGGCCGCGCTGATCGCCCTTACCGCGGGCGGGCCGCTCGTCCTGGTCAGAGGCGCGGACGTCGGGGCCAAATTCCTGTCGCCCGGAGCCCTTTCCCCGGACGGCAGGACGCTGGTTTTCGTGACTCACGATTTCTCCGATGGAACCCTGGTCAGGCTCTGGGGCATGGCTCTGCCTGAGGGTTGGCAGACCTCCGGCCTGCATGGGGACGACCTGCCCTACGAGATTGCGCGCGCCCTCTATGCGGGCCAACCGGGAAGCCATTTCGAGTACGGGGGCAGCGCCACCTGGGGGCACGCCGGTGGGCGCATCTGGTGGGATATCCTGCTGCCGGAGACCGAAGTGGCCGAGGTATGGCAGGTGGACCCCGCGACCGGAAGGCGCGACCTGTTCGCCGAAGGGGCCGCCATGCCGGTGGAGAGCCCGGACGGCGAGATGGTCTTTCATCGCACGTCGTCGGGCGGCGATATCCTCACAATCGACGGACTTCTGACCAGGGCGGTGGGGCAGCAGTTCTCCTGGGCCTGCTGGACCCCCGACAGCAAGGCGGTGTTGCTGGTTTCAGACCAGGGGATCTCCAAGGTTCCGCTCCAAGGGCCCGTCCAGCGTCTGGTCAGCTTCGCCGCGGGACCGGGGACGTTTGTGGGGCCCGACGAGTTCTGGTTCGTCTCTGACAGGCGCTTTTAGGGCAACCCCAGTGCCTCCCGCGTTTTCTTGTCGGCCACGCCCGTCACCGGCATCAGATTGGCCCATTGGAAGTCGCGCAGGGCCCTCAGGGTTCCGGCTTCGAACCGTCCATCGACCCGGTACCGGTAGAGGCCGCGGTCCTTCAGGGCCTGCTGCAGGAGCATCACGTCCGTTCCCGAGAAACCGGCCTTGATTACCCTGGGCACTTCCCCGAAATGCGAGGTGGGCCTGCCGGCGATCTTCACCGGGGTGCCGGGCCGGACCCACCGGTAGAGGATCTCGACGTCGCGGTTGTGCATCCGGATACACCCGTGGCTGGCGTGGCTGCCTATGCTTCCGGGCCTGTTGGTGCCGTGAATCCCGTACGTGGCGAAGGGGATCGACAGGCCGATCCACCGGCTGCCGAACGCCCCTCCCCAAACCCCCTTGTTCTTGACCGTCCACTCGCCTAGCGGGGTGGGCGTGCTCGCCTTGCCCGCGGCGACCGTGAACCGCCGGAAGACCTCCCCGTCCGAGAAGACCGTAAGCGTCAGGCGGGTCGCGTCGATCAGGATGCTGACGAAACCGGGCGGACCGGCGGGCGCCGCGGTGAACTCCGCGCCCTCTGTGGCCGCCGCGAGGGTCTCCCAGGTCACGAGGTCCAGCTCGGAGCTCGGTTCCAGGCCGTGTGCGCGCTGGAAGCCGGCGACCGCTCTGGCGGTCTCGGGTCCGTATTGCCCGTCCGGCGGCCCGTCCAGGTAGCCGGCCTGGATCAGCAGTTCCTGGACGTAGCGCACGTCCTCTCCCTCAGGATACGGCATGGTCGCGGACAGATCCCGGGTCACCTCGCAGTGCCCGCACGGGTAGTAGTAGACGCCTCCGCGCTCGATGAGGACCTCCTGCGGCTGCCCGGTTTCGGCCGGTTGGAGCAGTGGCGCGACCTGCCCCGTGACAACCGCCCCGCCCGGGACGTCCACCGCGCAGGTTCCTCCGGCCTCCCGGCCGGCCGTCCGGGCGACAGCCAGGAGGCAGCATAGATATGCAAGCAACAGGACGTCCGTCCTCCGGCGCGCGCGACGTCCTGGGGGACAGCGGGCGCCGGACGGCGAATGTTGGCCCACCGGGATTCCGCCCTTGTACAGAGGTTGCACAGGGATTACATATGGCCTTGGAGGTGAGGTTATGAACCCGAAGGAGCTCGAGGCCGCCAGGGAGCGCGCGCTCGGCGAACGGTGCCTGGTCCTCCGGTCCGGCCTGGAAAGCCGCGACCCGGCCGTCGTGGCCGCCCTTGCCGCGATGGCGGTGTCCGGGGGAGCCGCCTCGACTTCCGGCAAGTGTCTCACGCTTTCGGGTCACCTGTGGGGAAGGGGATACCGGGTCTCCTGGCCCGGCCTGGCGGTCACGGACGAGCAGGGCCTGCCCGCCTCGCTGCGGGACGAGCTGCTGTGGCTGCACTATCTCGACAGGGCCGACGGCAGCCCGCTGCAGGGCAGGATGGTCTCCCTGCGCGAGCTGGGTGGCGGGGGCCTGTTCTACCACCAGGCCTTCCAAGGATACACCGGTGACGAGCTTGCCCGGGCCTGGGGGTCGAGGCTCGACGGGCTGGCCCTGCAATGCCGGAGGGCCGGAGGCTGGGTCGTGGGCGGTCCCGCCGACCTTACAGTTGAGTGGCAAGTGCTCCCGAGGGTGCCTCTGTACCTGACCTATCGTCGACCGCGGGGGCGTGCCCCCGCGCGGGCGGCCGTCCTGTTCGACGCGGCGGCGGGGCATTACCTGGCCGTGGACGCCGCGGCCGTGCTCGGGAAGCAACTGGTTGAAAGGCTCATGCCCGGTGCCGGCGCGCTCTCCGCGGAGGAAACCTCCCGCAGACCGGAGAACAGCTCGCATTTGTGAGCGGACGAGGAGGGGGTCCCGGCGACTGGAGCGATGAGAACCGAGCGGCTCCGGCGCGCGGCCGCCCAACGCCTGCGGAGGCTCCGGTTTGCGGCGGTATGGGTCTGCCTGCTGGCCGCGGTACTGGCGGGTGGGCTCTTTTTCCCCACGCAGCCGGGCCCGGCGCCCGGCGCGGCTTCCCTCGTCCGGGCCAGGGATCTTCTCCATGTCATGGAGTCGCGGGCCGTGAGCCAGTCCGCAACCGGACGCGAGACGACTCTCAGCGTCGGCGAGGACTGCCTTGCGGCGCTAATCCTGGGGCTCGTCGAGGAGGCGGGCGGCCAGGCCGAAGTCTGGGTCCGTAGCCGCGGCGACCTGGTCCGCGTATGGATGCGCCTGGCGACGCCTGTGGGCGTCCCCGCGGTCATCGAGCTCCGCGTTCAACCCTCCCTGCTGGACGGTCTGCTCTTCTGCGGCCTGCGGGGAGCGCGCGTCGGCATCTGGCCCTTCCCGCTGTCCTGGCAGCTGGCGTTACACGGCGAAGGCGAGGGCAGTGCGGGCTGGGTCAAGGCCCGTGGCACCTGCGGCTACGCCTTCCCGGCAAGTTTCGTCCTTCAAGGCCGCAAGATGGAGATCGTCGAGCTATGGCCCGGCGACGGGGTGGTCGAGGTTACCCTGCGTCCGGTCTCACCGGGAGGCGAGTAAGCTGTCCGGCGGTCCTGAGCCCTGGGATCCAGAGCAGCCCTTCGTCTGCGTGGACGTCGAGACCACCGGACTGGATCCCGAGCGCGACCGGATAATCGAGATCGGCGCAGTCAGGTTCTATTCCGGAGAGCCCGTGGAGTCTTGGACCCGTCTCGTCAGGCCGGATGTCCAGGTCCCCTCCCACATCCTGCGGTTGACCGGAATCAGCGAGGAGGATCTGGCGCGCAGCCCGGAGGTAGGCGAGGTCGTCGCCGATTTATACTCGTTCATCGGCGATGCGCCGGTGGTCGGGCACAACATCGCTTTCGATATTGATTTTCTCAGGCGGGTGACCTGCGCGTCCGACCCGGCCTGCGGGGCCGGTCCGGCCCTACGGTCCAAGGTCCTGCTCGACACGCTGGCCTTGTCAAGGGTGTTTCTCCCCCAGCAGCCCAGCCACGCGCTGGACGCATTGCAGGAGTCACTGGGGCTACCGGACACGGGACGCGGGCACCGCGCCGGCCCTGACGCCGAGGCGTCCGGGCGGCTGCTGGCCCGGATCTGGTCGGAGGCGCTCGGAAGGGCGCCGGCCGTTCTCCGTGCCGCGTCATCCTGGCTTGAGCCGGCAAGAGAGCAGATGCCTGGAACCTGGGGTTTCGTCGAGGGAGCACTGCGCGCAGCGTCGTGCCGGCCGCAGCGGCAGGCGGAGGCCCGGCCCGTTTCCGCACCCGTCAGCCCTGCCGGGGACCGCCGGCCGGTGGCACGGGGGCAGGCAGGGCCCCTCGTGGTTGGGGCCTTTTCCCGGGGGGGCCTGTTCCAGGCCGTGGTGCCCGGGTTCGAGGCCCGGCCCGAGCAGGCAGAGATGGCCGAAGCCGTCCTCCGGTGCCTCGGCGACGGAGGCGTTCTGGCGGTCGAGGCGGGAACCGGCGTCGGCAAGTCGCTGGCCTACCTGCTGCCAGCGGTGGCGGTGGCGGAGCGGACGGGAGAGCGCGTGGTCGTAAGCACCCACACGGTGACGCTGCAGGACCAGCTCATGGAAAACGACCTTCCTCTGGTGGCGTCCGCCCTCGGGCGCGCGGTTGAGTGCGCCGTCCTCAAAGGCCGGACCAACTACGTCTGCCTGCGCAAGTGGGACGAGTTCCTTGCGGGGGCGCTCGTCGCGGACGAGGCCGAGCGCCTCTTCGGTCTCCGGATGCTGATGTGGCTGGACGAAACCTTGACCGGGGACTCCGCCGAGCTGAACCTGGGCGGCCGCGAGCTTGATTGCTGGGAGCCCGTCGCCGCGGACGACGCCTGCTGGGGGACCTACTGCCCAAGGGCCGGGAGCTGTTATGTCAACCGGGCCCGCGAGAGGGCCGGCCTCGCCGACGTCGTCATCGCCAACCATTCGCTCGTCTGCTCCGACCTCGCCGCCGAGAACAGGGTTCTGCCGCCTTACCAGCACCTGATTATCGACGAGGCCCATCACTTCGAGCGCGTGGCGACGGAACACCTTGGTCTGGCGGCAGACCGCGAGCACCTGGCCAGTCTGCTGGCCGGCCTCCACTCCGGCCGCAGGCGCCGCGTGCCGCGAGGGGCGCGGACCCGTCCCGGAATCCGAGGTGTACTGGAGAACGCTCCGGCCGGCGCCGCCGGATCCCTGCCCGATGCGGCGGGACAGGCATTGAGCTCGGTAGACAGGCTCTACGGGGCGGTCGGTCCGGCCATCGGGGACCCCGGGGACGCCCAGCTCTCCGCCTACGCCGGCGCGGGGGAACTGCGCTACGGCCCGGGGATGTCGGGCCTTCCCGAAGGTGCGCTTGAGGCCGCGACCCAGGCTGCGGCCGACATCCAGGCCGCCTCGAAGGCCGGCGCGCGACTGGCCGCGCAGCTTCCCCCGGGCGATCCGGGGGGGCTTGAGCTGGGTCAGATTGCGCACGCCACCGCGCTCTCCGGGTCGGCAGTGGAGGGCCTGTCGCGCGCGGACCGGGCCGGCTGGGTCTACTGGGCCGAGCGCGACAGAGCCGGAGTGCGGCTTCGTGGTGTACCCGTCGCCGTGGGAGAGGAACTGAAGACCAGGCTCTGGCCCAACCTTCGCTCGGTGACCGCCGTGTCGGCGACCCTCGCCGTGTCAGGGAGTTTCGCCCACTTTCTCGGGGCGATGGGGCTCGACGCCGCCGAAGGACCGCCTGTTGAAACCCTGCTGCTTCGCTCGCCGTTCGACTTCGAGAGACAGGTCCTGCTCTGTCTGCCCAGCGACCTTCCGCTTCCTGAGGGCCCGGCCGGTGACCGGACCTACGCCGGCGCCGTTGCCGGCTTCCTGGGTGCGCTGCTTCCCCTGACCGAGGGGCGCGCGCTGGTCCTCTTCACCTCTCACCGGCTGCTTCGCCAGGTCTATGCCCTGACAGCCAGCGAGCTTGGCGGGCGCGGGCTCAACCTTTACGGCCAGGGCATCGACGGCGGCCGCAGCAGGCTCCTGCGGGCGCTTCGCTCAGAGGAGCGGGCTGTCGTCTACGGCTCCTCCACCTTCTGGGAGGGCGTGGACGTCCGCGGTCCGCAGCTATCCTGTCTCGTGATCACCAGGCTGCCGTTCCCGCGCCCCGATGAGCCGCTGGTTGCGGCGAGGCACGAGCGGCTCGCCGGGATGGGCGTGGACCCGTTCTGGGGCTATACTTTGCCTGCGGCCGTGCTGCGGTTCAAGCAGGGCTTCGGCAGGCTCATCCGTTCGAGCGCCGACCGGGGCGTGGTTGTCGTGCTCGACGGCCGGCTTACGCGCAGGCGCTACGGCCGCGTCTTTGCCAGTTCGGTTCCACGGCCCACGTTCTGCGCGGCACCCTCAGAACAGGTGCTCTCGAAGGTCAGGGAGTTCCTCGCCGGAGGGGACGGGGCGGACCCGGCCGAAACCTCCAGGCGGCCCGGATTCGTGTGGCGGCGGCCGCCGTGACAGGGCCCGTTACCCTGCGCGAGTGCAGCCGCAAGAGGGCAGATTAGGGCGAGACGGCAATCTTGAAGGAGCTTCGCTGTTGAGGTCTCAACAAAGCTTGCGGTCGGGGACCATTATCCTGACCAACGACGACGGCATCCACGCCCCCGGGCTCAGGGCGGCTGCGGAACGGTTCGCCAGGGCCTTCGGGGAAGGGATTCTGGCCGTCGCGCCCTCGGGGCAGCGCTCGGCGGTCGGCCACGGGATAACGTTAGGAGCGCCGCTGGAGGTCCTGGCGTTGCCGGAAAAAGAGCTGGGCGTTCCAGCCTTTTCGGTCTCAGGGACGCCAGCGGATTGCGTCAAGCTGGCCATCCAGGAGCTCTGCCCTGACCGCCCGGTTCTTGTCTGCGCGGGGATCAACGCCGGGCCCAATCTCGGGACCGACGTCTTTTACTCCGGGACCGTCTCCGCCGCCATCGAGGCCGCGATCATGGGCCTCCCGGGACTGGCGATAAGCCTAGCCGGGGTGAGCCCGAAAGGCTACGAGCTGGCGTCTGAGCTTGCCGAGAGACTGGCCCGGATGATCCTCAGAGAAGGCATGCCGCAGAACACGCTCCTGAACGTCAACGTTCCCCCCGTTGACGCTGCGCTTCCGGGGACGCTGCGGATCACCCGTCTCGGGACCCGGATGTACAAGAACACGTATAGATGCGCCGGCCGGCGCGGCGACGCGCGTTTCTACGAGCTGTCCGGCGAAGACCTCGACCTTTCCGGGGAGGAGGGGACGGATGCCGCCGCGGTCGCGCGCGGTGAGATCTCGATCACACCGGTTCACCTTGACCTTACCAATCACGCGGTCCTGGCGAGCATGGAGGAATGGCTGAGGTAAGGGAAGACGGCGGCTGCCGCGAGATATTCGTGGTCACGGACAGAAGGTTCGGGCTGCATTCCCCCGAGGCCTTCCCCGAATGCCCGGCACGACTGGGCTGGGCTATGGAAGGGGTCTTGGCGGCGGCCGGAGGGCTGGGCCTTGCCGTGAAGATGAAACCGCCGCCAGCCCCGGAGGCGGTGGACCGGCTGATTCACGAGGTCCACAGCCCGAGATACCTCTTCCGCCTGCGCGAGCTTGCCGCCGGGGGCGGGGGCGCCTTGTCGCTGGATACAGAGGTGAGCACGGAGAGCTTTGACGTTGCGCGTCTCGCGGTATCCGCGGCGTGCCACGCGGTGCAGATCTGCACGGAGAGCCTGGTCCCGGCGATCGCCTTGGTCCGGCCGCCCGGGCACCACGCCGGGGTATCGTCGGGCACGGGGTTTTGCCTGCTAAACAACGCCGCGGTGGCGGCAAGGCACGCCCAGACGCTCGCGGCCCGCGGCACCGCAAGGGTGGCGATCGTGGACTGGGACGTTCACCACGGGAACGGAACCGACGAGATCTTCACGGCTGACCCGGACGTGCTCTACGTCTCGATGCACGAGTTTCCCCTGTATCCCTACTCCGGCTGGACGACCGAGTGCGGGACCGGGGCAGGGGAGGGGAGAACCGTGAACCTCCCCCTGCCGGGCGGGCTGACCGACGCGCAGGCCCTGGAGGCGTTCAGGCGCGTGGTGATGCCCGTGCTGGCGGCCTTCGCTCCGGCCGCCATCCTGGTTTCAGCCGGTCAGGACGGGCACTGGCGGGATCCCATGAGCTCGTGGCGGTTGACGGCCGCCGGCTACGCGGGGATGGCGGGAGAACTCGCCGGATTTGCGTCCCGCACGGGAATGCCGCCGCCCGCGGTTACCCTGGAGGGTGGGTACAGCGCCTCCGGAATGGCTGCATCCTTCGCCGGGATCGCGGCGGGGTTGACGGAACTTGACTGGCCGGCCCTGGAGGACCTTGACCGCGCCGCGCCGCCCGAGCCGTCGCCGCGTCAGAAAGATGCGTTCCAACGCCGCCTGGACGAGATAGTCTCCGTGCAGGCGCGGTACTGGCCCGTGGCTTAGGCGGGACGAGGCGGGCCGCCCTTTCCCCACTGCTCCGCGTAGGGTCGTGAGGTCATACCTGTCCCCTTCACCCCATAGGATTTAGCGGCACATTTCTGCTTGGATGGGGGTGGAGGAATGCGTACAGGCGTACGCGCCGCCACACGAGCGAGAGAAGGTCCGAGAATCAGCATCAGGGCGCTCGTGACCGGTATCCTGGCGTGCGCCGCCCTGGCGCTGGCGGCAGCCGCGATACTCGGCCTGGTGATGTACCGCACGCTACTGCCGGAGCCGCTGCTGCCGACCATCATGGGGGCCGTCAACCTCGTCGCGCTGGTATGCGGCGGGTACTTCGCAGGCCGCCGGGCAGAGGCGATGGGATGGCTTAACGGCGGGCTCGCCAGTCTCATCTACACCGCTTTGCTGATCGCTCTCGGGGCGTTTTTCTTTCCCGGGGCGACGGGGGCGATGCTGATCCTCCGCCGGGTGGTCGTCGCCTTCGTACTGGGAGCGCTCGGCGGGACCGTCGGAATCAACGCGTGACCGCGGGAGCCCGATCCGCGCCGGGCCCGGCCCTGGCCTTGACGGCAACGGTCGCCCTAGCCGTCACGGCGGCGGCCGCCCTGGCCTTGACCTGCTTCGCGGTCGTCTGCTTGCCGGGCGCGGCTGCGGCGGCCACGCCCGGTCTCCGCGCGGGCGACCGCGGCCCCGACGTAACCTGGCTGCAGTTGCGTCTGGCCGATCTGGGGTTTTTGAAGGCGCAGCCGACCGGGTACTTCGGGCCAAACACCGGCGCGGCGGTCCGCGGCTACCAGCGAGCACTCGGGATCGCCGTCAGCGGCGTCGCCGGCCCCAAGACGTGCGGCGCGCTCCTGAATGACCCGTGGAAGGTCGCGGTGGCCCGGGGAGACACCCTGGGCGGCATAGCAGCGTCCCATCAGGTGACCGTGAAGGCGGTCCTGGCGGCGAACCCTCAGGTGGTTAACCCGAACCGGATCATCGCGGGGCAGAGTCTGATCATCCCCGGGACGCCGGGAATCCTGAAGATAGCCGGAGTCCCTTCCCCCGAAGCCGTTCCAGCGAGCGGCACAGGCCTTGTCCCGGCCACGACGCCTGAAACCGGTGCCGGAGCAAACCCCGCGCCGGCCCCCACGACGGGGTCCCCGCCGCCGCCGGTCCTCGCCGGTTCCACGGTCCTGCTGACCTTCAACGGCGGGCCCGACCCAGAGGTCATCCCCCGCATCCTGGAGGTGCTCCGGCGCGAGGGCTGCCGGGCCACTTTCTTCTTTTGCGGCAAGGAGATGGCCAGGCACGCCGATCTGGTGAGATCGGTCTGCGCCCAGGGGCACAGCGTGCAGTCCTGCGGCTGGCAGGGCACGAGTCTACTAGACATAACCGAGACCAGCATGTCTTCGGAACTGGATGCGACGGCCAGGTTGATCGCGGAGCTGACCGGGCAGCCGCCGGCCTGGTACCGTCCGCCCGGAGGGATGCTCAGCGACGCCATCGTGTGTTCAGCCAGAAGGACCGGACATGGCATCGTCATGTGGCAGAACATCGGCGCTCTCCCGGAGGGACCCTCGACGGTCGGCCGGATGGACAGGTACATGGGCGATTCGACGGTCATCAGGCTGCCGGGCACGGACCCCACAACCATGACGTATCTTGAGGCGCTCCTCGATCACTGGAAGTCATGCGGAGTCACGTTTCTTGCACCGTCGGAACTGGGCAGGAGCCCGGCGGCTTGGTAATTCGATAGCCAAAAAAAGGACGGGCGCCCGAGCCCGTCCCCGGTCATGTAAGGCCGGTACTACCTGGGCAAATCAGCTCCCTGCGCCAGCAACTCCTCAGCCCGGCGCACAAGGACCTTGGTGATGTTGCCTCCGATCCGTCCCCCCGTCAGTCCGCATTCTCTAGAGGTCATGTCGCCCCAGCCGACGGTACGTATCCTGTCCGTCAGGCCGTACTCCTGGGCCAGCTCGTACTTGTACTGGTCCAGCGTGTTCTTGGGGAGAACCCTGGGCGATCTTGTAAACTGCGCCAAGTTTAGATATCACCTCCTTGCATGCTGCCGAGGCGCCTTTGTTTTTTGTCTCTTTGGTTTGCTCTTCCCCGAGCTAGCTGCTGCAATCATAGTGTGTAGGGCGGGCGCGCTCATTATGTTGCCAGCTTTTCGCGCCCGATCCCGGCGTCCCGCCAGATGAGGAAACCTCGATCAAGCGCTGAAATGAAACGCCAGGAATGTCCGGGGTGGGCAGGGAAAGACAAGCAGACGAAAATCCGCCGGTTATCCCGAAATCAACGCCAGAAAGGCTGAATGCGGAGGAGGGAGCGCCGCGTGCTTGTCCGGCTGAGGGCGTCCGGCCACGCCCGGGAGTACCTGCCCGGTGGCGGCGAGGAACAGCTGGTTGAGCTTCCGGGGCCAAAGCCGGTCAGGGCGATACTTACCGGCCTCGGCGTAAAGACGGAGCTTGTGATGGCTGTCTTTATCGACGGGCGGCGCGCGAGCCTGGATGATACCCCCGGGGACGGCTCTGAAGTCTTGCTCGTGTCGCCGCCCGCGGGAGGGTGAAGGAGGGGCACCGGCGCTTTGATTGCGCCGGATCTCGCGGCCGGCCGCCAGGAAACCGGCGGCCGGTCGCGGATTTTAACCCGAGCTCAAATGTGTTGTCTGGTTAGACCATGCGGTGTCACAGATTTAATCTGCCCCTTGACTTTAGTGATGCTGGGGTTTATCCTTGAACCGAAGCGCGCTTTGATGCACTGCGGAGGGGCAACCGGAAAGGACCGACGGGGGGCTTGTTGGAGTGGTCGCGACGAGAGCAAATGTGGTCCGGAGCCGCCGGCTTCGGATCATCGAGGCCGTAATATCCGGGAAGACGGACGCCGGGCGGGCAGCGGACCTCATCCGCCGGGACTCACAGCTTCTGGCTGCTGCGGCATCGTCTCCAGAGCAGGGCAGGCCCGTTGCCCGGGCCAGGCTGGCCCTGGTTCGAGTCCGGCCCCGCGGGTGGCGGTATGCTCTATGGTTGCCTGTGCCGCTGGGGCTGGCGGGTCTAGCGCTCAGGCTGACGGGGGCAATCGAGCACGGAGGCGAGGGAATGCAGGTTCTGGCCGGCGTCATCCGCCGGATGCCCCGGTGCGGGAAGGCCATCGAGGTTCAGGACGAGGATTTCAGTTTGGAAATCTGGCTTTTCTAGATAGCAAAGGAGAGGTGTGCGATGGCGGAGGCTGTAGCTGACGAGCGCAAGAGGATTCTCCAAATGGTCTCCGAGGGCAAGCTGTCCGCGGAGGAAGGCGTCAAGCTTCTTGAGGCAATGGGCGAGAGTGAGCGCGTGGTGGCCGGCGCCCAGGGTGCCGCTTCAGGGGCGCGTTTCATCCGAATCCGGGTCTTCAACGGCCAGTCCGGGAAGGCAAAGGTAAGCGCCAATCTGCCGATTGCCCTGGCAGACGTTGCGCTGCGTCTGATCCCTAAAGACGCCGGTATCAACCCGGCGGAGGTCCTCGCGGCCCTGAAATCCGCCGGGGGCGGCAAGATCCTGGAGGTTGACGACGAGGACAGCGGGCACCATATCGAAATCGTGGTTGAGTGAAAGGCTCCCCTGAGAGCTGGAGAAGGGCGGAGTCGCCGTCATGGGCGCACTCCGCCCTTTGTTTACGCGGTTTTCCGTTGGGCCCCTCCGGCTTTTGACTCGCCGCGGTGCAGGAACGTTTCTGGCCCGCGAGAAGTATTAACGCAAGGCAGACCGCGTGATGGTTGTGTTTGATGGTTTCGTCGAGTATCGGGCCGGCAGGCCCCGTTTTTTTGGCTGGCAATGGACTGGTTGATTGGTGTCCTGGTCAAGTAGGAGCCAATCTGAGAGGCGGGGGCGTATGTTGTTGGGCTTCGGGCTGACCGTGGCCGCGATAGGCATGGGCGTGGTGTTCTCTGTACTAGTCCTGTTGTACGGGCTCATGGTTTTGATCGGACGCTTCGGCGGCGAGGGACGGACTCGCGCCGCCCCTATGATCCTCTCACCGGAGAACACCGCCGGACCGGCGGCCGGGGACCCGGCAGCCTTCTCCCGGGAGCAGCTGGCCGCCGTCATCGCAGCGGCTGTGGCCGCGACGACGGGGCCTCAGGCCACGAACCTGCCCGCGGCCGCGCTCGAGGCGGTGGATGGGAGGGCCGCCCACGCACGGCGGCTCTCCTGGGTGCTCTCCGGCCGGTTCGAGCTCTTGACGGCCAGAGAGAGACTGCCGCGGGGCTAGGAAGGGGACGCGACAGTGCTGGAGAGACTGCACACGATCATCGAGAGCTCGGCATTTGCTGAGCTTACGGCCGGTGAGGTTGTGATGATCGCCGTCGGTTGCTTGCTGCTCTACCTCGCGATAGTACGCAAATTCGAGCCTCTTCTGCTGCTCCCGATAGGTTTCGGGGTGATCCTGGCCAATATCCCGGTCGCCGGTCTGATGGAGCCCGGTGGACTGCTCTACTTCCTCTATACAGGCGTCAGGCTGGGCATCTACCCTCCGCTGATCTTTCTCGGGGTGGGGGCGATGACGGATTTCGGCCCGTTGATCGCCAATCCGAAGACGTTTCTTTTGGGGGCGGCAGCCCAGTTGGGCATCTTTTCTACGTTCATTGGCGCTCTCTTTCTCGGGTTCACCCCTCCCCAGGCCGCTTCGATAGGGATTATCGGCGGCGCGGACGGCCCGACCGCCATATTCCTTACTTCGAAGCTCGCTCCGGAGCTTCTGGGACCGATCGCCGTCGCGGCCTACTCCTACATGGCCCTCGTTCCGATCATCCAGCCACCCATCATGCTTGCACTCACAAGCAAAGCCGAGCGCCGCGTCGTCATGGAGCAGTTGAGGCCGGTGAGCCGTCTGGAACGCGTCCTTTTCCCGGTCGTGGTTACGATCGCCTGCGGCCTCATTATCCCGCAGGCGCTCGCCCTCGTGGGAATGCTGATGTTCGGCAACCTCTTGCGCGAGTCCGGCGTCGTCGACAGGCTATCCAAGACGGCCCAGAACGAACTGATGAACATAATCACGATCTTTCTTGCGCTCACGGTGGGCGCGACGACCAAGGCGGGCACGTTCTTGACGTGGCAGACTATCGGGATAGTTGTCCTCGGGCTGGCGGCGTTCAGTGTCGGAACCGCCGGCGGGGTCTTGCTCGGAAAGCTCATGCACCGTCTCAGCGGCGGCAGGGTCAACCCGCTGATCGGATCAGCCGGCGTCTCCGCTGTGCCGATGGCGGCGCGCGTCTCGCAGACGGTCGGCCAGCGGGAGAATCCGGGCAACTTCCTCCTCATGCACGCGATGGGACCCAACGTCGCGGGCGTCATCGGCTCGGCGGTCGCCGCCGGGGTCCTCCTGGCCTTGTTTGGTTAGGCGTTCCACCCGGCGGGCAAAGCAGATGTAGCGCATACGTCGGACTATTCGGAGCTTGGAGCGCAAAGCAGGACAGCAGAGGGCTCCACTGAAGTTGAGAAAGTGCACGGCGTCACAATCCAGCGACGGCAGCCGGGGGAGGTTCTCCGTTGGCGCACGCCCTGCTAGGGATGTTCGGCGGTCTCGGGCTGTTCATCTTCGGGATGCAGCACCTGAGCGACGCACTCCAGCGGGCGGCCGGGGAGCGATTCCGGCAGTTGCTTGAGCGGCTTACGGGGACCCTCATCAAGGGCGTGGCCGTGGGGACGGCGGTAACAGCCGTCATTCAGAGCTCCAGCGCCACCACCGTCATGGTTGTCGGTCTGGTCAACGCCGGACTTCTGACGCTCATGCAGGCGGCCGGGGTGATCTTCGGGGCCAACGTCGGCACGACGGTCACCGCCCAGATTGTCGCTCTCAAGCTAACCGAGTACGCCCTTCCCGCGATCGGCTTCGGTTTCGCATTCAGTTTCTTCGGCAGACGCCGGGTGATAAAGCGCTCGGGCGACGTCCTGCTCGGCCTGGGACTGCTCTTTCTGGGGATGCAGATCATGGGCCAGTACCTCGGGCCGCTTGCGAAGGAGCCCTGGGCCCGGCAACTGATCACCTCTTTCGCGGTCAATCCCCTATTGGGCATCCTGGCCGGCGCGGCCCTGACGGCGGTGGTGCAAAGCTCCAGCGCGACAACCGGCCTTTTCATCGCCCTGGCCTCGGAGGGGGCGCTTGATCTGGGGGCTGCCCTGCCACTGGTCTTGGGAGCCAACATCGGGACGTGCGTCACCGCGATGCTGGCCTCCATTGGGACCTCCACCATGGCCCGGCGGGCGGCGCTTATCCATCTCATGTTCAACGTGTGCGGGGTCCTGGTGGCCCTTCCACTTCTGAGGCCTATGCTGGGCGCCTTGGGTCACCTCGGGGTGGGGGTCCCGCGGCAGATAGCCAACGCCCACACGCTCTTCAACGTCGGCGTGACGGCCCTGATGCTCCCGTTTTCCGCCCTGCTGGTGCGGCTTTCGACCCTGATCGTGCCGGGCGAAACCGAGGTCTTTTACCCCGGTCCGCGGTTCATCGACCGGCGCTTTCTTGAGACGCCGGCACTGGCGATATCACAGGCCCGCAGAGAAGCGCACCGGATGGCGGAGTTCGTTCGCGACAACCTGGCGGTTGTCTTTGAGGGCATCATGGCAGGCGATGCTTCGGTCAACAAGAAGATGGCCGACAACGAACAGGTGATCAACGATCTTGAAAGGGCGATCACGGACTATCTGACGGAGCTCTCCGGGCGGCACCTGGGCCAGACGGACACGCGAAGCGTGTCGAACCTGATCCTGGCGGTAAAGGACATCGAGAGGGTAGGGGACCACGCCGAGAGCCTGGCGAGGCTGGCCGAGGAAAAGGCCGAGGCTCAGGTCGTCTTCTCCCAGGAGGCCGCAGCCGAGATCCGGGGGATGTTCTCCATCGTCGAGCGGGTGATGGAGGGGGCGCTCGAGGTCCTGAAGACAGGAGAGCCCTCCAGCCAGGAGGCCGTTGCGGGCATGGAGGACCAGCTTGACCGGCTTGAAGAGCACCTCCGGGAGACCCATATCCGCCGGCTTACCGAGGGCGTGTGCGCTCCCGCGGCGGGGATCATCTTCCTCGACGTCGCGAGCCATTTTGAACGGATAGGGGACCACGCGGCCAGCATTGCGAGGCTGGCGCGGAAGAAACCCTAGCGAAAGGGTGTGCTTGGGCCACAGTGCTATCGGTTCTCAGCATCTGCGGCGGTCTGGCGCTGTTCATCTACGGGATGCAGCTCCTCAGCGACGCCCTCCAGCGGGCGGCCGGGCGAAGGTTCCGGCAGCTTCTGGAGAGGCTCACCGGCACGCTTTTCCGCGGTGTATTGGTGGGAGCGACGGTCACGGCCGTAATTCAGAGCTCCAGCGCAACCACGGTCATGCTGGTCGGCCTGGTAAACGCCGGCCTGATGACCATCCGCCAGGCCCTCGGCGTGACGCTCGGCGCGAACATCGGCACGACCGTAACCGCCCAGCTGGTCGCATTCCGGCTGACCGACTACGCTCTCGCAGCGGTGGGCGTGGGTTTCGCGCTCAGCTTCGTCGGCAGGCGGAGGGCCGTCAAGCGCACAGGCGAGGTGCTCTTAGGGCTGGGACTGCTCTTCCTGGGGCTGAAGATCATGTCCCAGAACCTCGGCCCGGCCCTGCAGCAACCATGGGCCCGGTCGATGATCACCGCCTTCAAGGACAATCCGATCCTTGGGGTCCTGGCCGGCGCTTTCGTGACGGCCGTCGTCCAGAGCTCGAGCGCAACCACGGGCCTCTTCATCGCCCTTGCCGCGGAAGGTGCGCTTGAGCTCCAGGCTGCAGTCCCGCTCGTCTTCGGGGCGAACGTCGGAACCTGCGTGACCGCCATCATCGCATCCGTCGGCACGTCGCTTGCCGCTCGCCGGGCCGCCGCGCTTCACCTGCTCGTAAAGGTCATCGGCGTTCTCGCCGTCTTGCCCTTTGTGCGCCAGTTCGACCAGATCGTCATGCAACTGGGAGCAGACGTCCCGAGGCAGATAGCCAACGCCCACACACTCTTTAACTTCCTGACAACGCTGATCATCGTTCCGTTTGCAGGCCACGTCGTCAGGCTCGTGTGCTGGATGCTGCCGGGCGAAACCGAGGAGTTCGAGCGCGGCCCGAAGTTCATTGACCCCCGTTTCTTCGTGACCCCGGTTCTGGCGATCAACCAGGCGCGCAAGGAAGCCCGGAGGATGGCCGACTTTGTCAGGAGCAACCTTGCCCTCGTCTACGCCGGCATAAAGGAAGGAGACGCGAGCGTCAGCATCCGGATGGCCTCCAACGAGC
>Ga0068714_10001792_pt1 | contig 29565 bp, 24 predicted proteins | sample MTBNYHSulfiMetaG_FD_62988 | JGI IMG/M metagenome (GOLD analysis project Ga0068714, IMG submission 62988) | Enrichment culture microbial communities from rom New York Harbor, USA that are MTBE-degrading - MTBE-NYH (New York Harbor Sulfidogenic)... | ecosystem: Environmental > Aquatic > Marine >...
TTCACCTTGCCACTGCTCCGCTTGCGCCTCGTCGATGATCCCTTCGCTCTTGGCGGTGTTGACCAGCCAGTCGCCGAAGGGGGTATCCTCCAGGCGCTGTTGCGCCATCGGCACGACATCGAGGCGCAGATCCTCCAGCCCCTGCTCCCGGCACAGGGCGTGAAGGTGCCTGCCGGCAAGGCCGTTGGGGCGCATCTTCAGGGCGAAGAATTCCATCAGGTGGCGTTCCAGCCGGGTATCGGAGAAGTCGACACTGGCGCTGCCCCAATCGGTGTCCACCAGCACGATGTGCCCGCCGGGCCGAGTGACCCTGGTCATCTCTGCCACGACGGCCTGTTCCTGCTCGACCGGCAGTACCTGGAGCAGCCGTTCGGCGCGGATGCTGGCGACGGCGTTGTCGGCCAGCGGCAGTTCCAGTGCCGAGCCGGCGCGGTGGTCGGTCCATTCGTGGCAGCCGGCATCGAGCGCCGCCTGACGCGCTTCGGCCAGCATGCCTTGGTCGCTGTCGATGCCGATCACCCTGCCCTTTTCGCCGACCAGCGCCGCCAGCGGCACGGTGTCCATACCTGGGCCGCAGCCGAGGTCGAGCACCGTGTCGCCGGGGGCGATCGCCATGTGTTCGTAGCTCAGTTGCTTGAAGGCGCGCATCCGCTCGGCGACCTTTTTCAGGTAGTCTGCCGTGACATAGCCGTTATCGAGTGATGACATGGGTGATCTCCTTGTGGGCCGCCTGGAACAACGTTACGCTTTCCCGGGTCTATGGAATAGATACCGATCAGCGAAGTTGACCATACCAGATGCAAGGCGGGAGGCGGAACCGGTGCAGGCCGGGCAAACAGTTGATAGAAGGGTACCGATGACGCGCCAGATCATTCATGTCGACATGGACGCCTTCTACGCCTCGGTGGAGATCCGCGAGCGGCCTGAACTGGCGGCCAGGCCGGTGATCGTCGGCGGGCGGCCCGAGGGGCGCGGCGTGGTGGCGGCGGCCAATTACATCGCGCGGCGCTACGGTGTGCATAGCGCCATGCCCACCGCGACGGCGCTGCGGCTGTGCCCTCAGGCGGTGGTGTTGCCCCCGCGGCACAGCCTTTATGCCGGGATCTCCGAGCAAATCCACGCCATCTTCCAGCGCTACACCCCGCAGATCGAGCCATTGGCCCTGGACGAAGCCTTTCTCGATGTCTCCGCCAGCGGCAAACTGTTCGGCCCGGCCACGGCGATCGCCGGCGCGATCAAGCAGGCGATCCTCGATGAGCTGCGGCTGGTGGCATCGGTCGGGGTGGGTCCGAACAAGTACATCGCCAAGCTGGCCGGCGATATCGACAAGCCGGACGGGTTCGTGGTGGTGCGCGAGGAGGAGGTGCTGGCGTTTCTCGCCCCACTGCCGGTGAGCCGGATCTGGGGGGTGGGCAAGGTGGCGGCCAAGACCTTCGAGAAGCTTGGCATACGCACCATCGGCCAGCTGCGTAGCTATCCGGCATCGGTTCTGCGGCAGCACTTCGGCAGCAGCGGCGAGCAGTTTCTGCGCCTGGCCAGCGGCATCGACGAGCGACCTGTGATCTCCGAGCACGAGGCCAAATCGATCTCCAACGAGACGACCTTCGCCGTCGATGTCAGTGCCCCGGCGGTGTTGCACGATTGGTTGCATGGACTGACCGAGCAGGTGGCGCACCGCCTGCGGGCCCAGCAACTCAAGGGACGCACGGTACAGCTCAAGGTCCGCTTTGCCGACTTTACCACCCTTACCCGGGCACAGACCCTGCCGGATGTGACCGACATCACAGCGGAGATCTGGCGGGCTGTGCACTATCTGTTTAGCGAACGTCTGCCTCGACCGCTGCCCCCGGTGCGGCTGGTCGGCGTCGGGATCAGCAACTTCGGCGAGGAACAGGGCGTGCAGCAGGATCTCTTCGCCTCGCCGGAGAAGCTGCGGCAGCGCACACTCGACTCGCTGCTGGACGATATGCACTCCCGCTTCGGCAAATCGGTGGTGAGCCGCGGCAAGTTACCCGGCAAACAGTGAGATCTCGTTCACAGATCCGGCGATTCAGCGATCAATTGTGAGCATCTTCCCTTCCGGCTTGTGATGCCTCTCCCAGCACTCGGCCCGTGCATCTCGTACTATTTTCTCCAACAACAGGCAATTCGCCTGCATTGCAGTACCCCCTGGAGAAGTGCCATGAACATTCCATCGACAGTACGTAACTATCTTGCCAACAGTCAGGGTCGTTTCAAGGGGCGCCAGAGCACCGCTGCCGATACCCTGGAGGCGACGGCCGCCCGGGCAGGGATCCCGCTTGAGAAAATCGTCAAGCCGGTATTGCTGAAAAGCGGCAAGGCCCACCTGGTGGCGATTATCCGCGCCGATCAGACTCTGGATCTGCAGGCGGTCAATCGCCTCTTCAAGCGCGAGTTCGAACCCTGCTCCAGCGTTGAAATGGAAGCGCTGATGCCCTCCTGCGATCCGCAGGCGCTGCCTCCGCTGGCGGAACCGTTCGGCCTGCGCTCCATTCAGGACAAAGCCATCGATGCGATGGACCAGGTCTACTTTGCCGCCGGAGTGCCCGGCCTGTTCGTCAGTGCCGGAGCCGCCGATTTTGCCCGCCTCAACGAGGGTGGCTGGAAAGGACATGAGATTGCACATGCGAGGGTTGCCGGGCAGGCTCGCGAGAGCATGCGCAGGACCGTACAGCGGGTCAACGAACTTCCCGCCATGCCCGGCATTGCCGGCGAGATCATCCGCCTGAAGAACAACCCCTATGCCAATGCCTGCGAACTGGCGGCGATCATCGAGCAGGATCCGAGCCTCACCGCCCAGCTCATTCGCTATGCAAAGTCGCTGCAGCATGACTATCCGGGCAAGGTGGATTCCATTGAGACCGCCATCGTGCGGGTCCTGGGCATGGACGTGGCGATGGACATCGCCTTCGGTCTGGCGCTGGGCAAGGCCTTCAACAATCCCAAGGACGGCCCCCTCGGGCTGCATGCCTTCTGGAAACATGCAATCTATTGCGCCTCATTGACCCAGGCGCTGTGCAACAGCATCGAATTCAGCAGCCGCCCGCCCGCCGGTCTCGGCTACATGGCCGGCTTGCTGCACAACTTCGGCGTTTTGTTGCTCGGACACCTCTTCCCTGCCCAGTTCGAACGTCTGAACAGGGCCGTGCTGGAAAACCCCGAGCGCAGTCTGCTGGAGCTGGAGCGTGAAACCATCGGCGTCAGCCATACCGAGCTGGGCCTGTGGCTGATGGACGCCTGGGACATGCCCAAGGAGGTCATCGATGCAGTAACCGAGCATCACAACCCCGAACACCGTGGCGAATACTCCGTGTATGCCAATCTTGTCTATATCGCCAATGCGCTGCTCAAGCGTAACCGGATCGGCGATGCCGAGAGCGTGGCGATCCCGGCGCAGTTGCTGCAACGCTTCGGCCTGGATGAGGCGATGCTCAAGCGCGCACTGATCACCGTTCTCGGCGAACGCGAAGGACTGGAATTCATGGCCGTCAAGATGGCGGCCTGACAGCGGAGAAGCCCGGGGATTGTCGCGGGCACCTGTTTCCGCCTCGGGGGAACTCCCCTGGGGCGGCAGACTCTGTTCCTAAGGATATGAGGAACAGGGACGTCCTCTACAGGGATGTGAACAGGGACGTTTTTTTCTATTCCTTGCAGATGTCGCCCGCATCCAGCGGGCAGCGTGTGCGATCCACCCACAGGGCGCCCCCAAGGCGGGAGCCCTCGAAGCGTGTCTCATACAGTTCCGCATTCACCAGTGAAGCCCGATAGAGATCCGCTCCACGCAGATCCGCGTAATAGAGATTGGCCTTCTCCAGATTTGCCTTGATCAGGCTGCTGTCCCGCAGGTTTGCATGTTCGAGTGAGGCCTGCAGCAGATTGGCCTGCTCCAGATCCGCCCCACTGAGGTCGGCACCATCGAATACCGCCTGTTTCAGTTCTGCCCGGGTCAGACGGGCCCCCACCAGATTGGCATTATCGAGCCTGGCCTGATAGAGATTGCTTTCCACCAGTGAGGCGCCTTGAAGCTGAGCCTGTTGCAGGTTGACCCTGTCCAGTTCGCTTCGATCGAGCAGGGCGCCCTTTAGCTCCGCCCCGGAGAGATCCGCGCCCAGCATGCTCACCTCATCCATGCGAGTCCGGTTGAGCCTGGCCCCGCGGAGTTTGGCAAACGAGAAGTCCGCACCCGACAGGCGCGCCTCGCTCAGATCCACCTCGTTCATAATGGCGCGCTTGAGGATCGCCCCGCGAAGGTCCGCTCCGGAAAGTGCGAGTCCGCTCTTGTCGCAACCGCTCCAGTTCACTCCGGGAGCGGCAGGGTCGTCACAACCGGCCCAGCTTGTAGGTAGAACTCCCAGGTTCAACAAGAGCAGGGCACAGAGGGTCTGTTTACGGCACAAAATCATGGTTTTCAATATGGTTTTTTCAAGGATGTAATCTAGGTGATCACGCCGGTGAATGCCAGCGACTCCACCTGATCCAGTATAATCGAGTGTACCGTACAGAGAGCGAGGCGACGCAGTGCCGAGAGGAAATCTTGATAAAATGGTGGGGACGTTGGCGCAGACCGTGGAATATGCGCTTCCCGTTGGCGACGAACGGCTGGCACTGCAACCCCTGCTGGGAAAGACGCTGCGCATAGCCCACAGCGGAGCGATCAACTGCTGCTCCTGCAGGCGCAAGACCGGCAAGAGTTACAGCCAGGGGCATTGTTATCCCTGCTCGCAGCGCCTGGCCCGCTGCGATCTGTGCATCATGAAACCGGAAACCTGCCACTACGACCAGGGCACCTGCCGCGAGCCGCAGTGGGGCGAGGCGCACTGTTTCCAGCCGCATTACGTCTACCTCTCCAACACCTCCGGGGTGAAGGTTGGCATCACCCGCCAGACCCAGATCCCCACCCGCTGGATCGATCAGGGCGCCACCGAGGCACTGCCCATCTTCAAGGTCGAAACCCGCCTGCAGTCCGGCCTCATCGAGATGATGTGCAAGGCCCACGTGGCCGACAAGACCGACTGGCGGAAGATGCTGCGGGGCGAAGGGGAGTCGGTCGACCTGTACGCCAAACGGGACGAATTGCTGCAGCTGTGCGAGGAAGAATTGAAGGGCTTCGTGTCACGCTTCGGCGAGCAGGCCATGCAAGTGCTGACCGGGGCGGAGGTCACCAAACTGAACTACCCGGTGGAGCAATACCCGCAAAAGATCGTCTCCCTGAACCTGGACAAGACACCGAGGATCGAAGGCACCCTGCTAGGCATCAAAGGCCAGTACCTGATCCTCGACAGCGGTGTGCTCAACGTCCGCAAATACACCGGCTACCAGGTGACGGTGGAGGCATGAACCGCCGCCTGCTGCTACCCGCACCCCGTAGGCAGAGCAGCCAGGCCCACAGACAGCCCATCGAAATGCCCGACTTCCGCGCCAACATCATCAGGATGGCGCAGGAAGGCAGGCAGGAAGTGATAGCGCAGGGCGAGGAGATTTACGGCAGGAAAGCAATGCGACCAGCGCCAACAGCCACCCCTCCGAGGCCCCAGTGGTATGTTAAGAAATGGCGGCTGCTCTCCACCACGTCTCCCAAGAGCCGGACCTTTGACCATCGCGGCCATTAGCTATTTGTCGGGGAGGTGCTGCGGCAGGTCCATCGCCTCGTGGAGGATGCGGAGTACTTCAATGGTCTTGCTGAGGTCGGTGCCGGTAGCGCGAAAGAGGACGAAGTGCCGCCCTTTGTCGCCCATGTGCAAGGTACACAGCCCTTCCATGATGTCGTCACGAGGCTTGGCGCCGAGTACCCCCGGCCCTTCGGTCAGCCGTGTCAGAGTCGAGGCAAGTTGACCGGCATAACGGTTGGCTCGTTGGACGCCGAACTGCTCAGCGGTCCAGCGTAATATCTCCCGAAAATCCGTTTCAGCCGCCGTGGTCAGGTGTATGGCCCAGGCTCCCTCGATCTCCATGCGCGCTACGTATCCTTCGCGTTCGGTGAAACGGTCTCTTCCGCCAAGGCCGAAAGGAATGACCGGAAGCCTGCTGCAGTGTCAAAGTGCCGGTAGCGGCCCGCTTCCATGTCGGCAATCCCGATATTGGCGGCATTCCTCAATGCCTCCAGGCGCGCCTGCTCTTCGGCAGCGAGGCGCTCGATCAGGCGCAAGCCTTCACGCAGCACCTCGCTGGCGTTTTGATAGCGCCCCGAGGCGACCAATCGTTCTACCAGGGCAGCCTGGTGTTCGGTAAGGACAATGTTTCGGGTCGGCATGCCAAGCCTCCAGAGTAAAGATGCTTATTGGCATAATATGCCAATAGTGCGTAAGCAACAAGGAAGTACCCCAAAACAAAATGATCTACACAAAGGGCCGCTCTTTGGCTTCCTGCCACCGCGGCACTAGTGCATTCATGCACGTCGCGCAGAGGCTGGTGTAGTTCGTAGGCCGGACATAGCGGAGCGGTCCGGCAGAACCTGCCCGATACCGCAACGACAAAACATCCCCTAGTCCAGCATATGCGACACCAGCCCATCAGCCAGCTTGGGCTCGAACCAGGTCGACTTCGGCGGCATGACCTCATTGGCGTCGGCGACGGCCATCAGTTGATCCATGCGGGTGGGGAATAGGGAGAAGGCGACGGCCATTTCGCCGCTGTCGACGCGGCGCTCCAGCTCCTTGAGGCCGCGGATGCCGCCGACGAAGTCGATGCGTTTGTCGCGGCGCGGGTCGCTGATGCCGAGGATCGGGGCGATGAGGTTGTTGGCGAGCAGGCTGACGTCGAGCTGACCGACCGGGTCGTCGGCGGGCACGAGGTTGTCGTTGATGGTCAGCTTGTACCACTTGCCGCCGAGGTACATGCCGAACTCGCGGTTGGAAGCGGGTTTTACCGGGGCGCTCTCCTCGCTGACCGTGAAGTTCTGCTTCACCTTTGCCATAAAGGCGGCTTCGTCCAGGCCGTTGAGGTCGGTGACGACGCGGTTGTAGTCGAGGATCATCATCTGGTTGTCGGGGAAGACCACCGAGAGGAAGTAGTTGTAGGACTCGTCGCCGGTGTGGTCCGGGTTGGCCGCCTTGCGCATCGCGGCGACGCGGGAGCCTGCCGCCGAACGGTGGTGGCCGTCGGCGATGTAGATGGCGTCCATGGCGTCGAAGGTTTTAGTGATGGTGGCGATGTCGGCGTCACCGCACACCGGCCAGATGGCGTGCTGCACGCCGCTGTCGGCGGTGATGTCGACCTCGGGCGCGGCGGCGGTGACCCTCTCGACCAGCGCATCGATGGTGGCGTCGTGTTTGTAGGTGAGGAATACCGGGCCGGTCTGGGCGTTGAGGGTGTCGACCTGGCGCACCCGGTCGTCTTCCTTGTCCGGGCGAGTGAACTCGTGTTTGCGGATGCGGTTGGTGTCGTAGTCGGGCACTGAGGCGGCGGCCACCAGGCCGATCTGCCGGTGCTCGCCCATGATCAGGCGGTAGAGGTAGTAGCAGGGTTTTTCGTCGCGTACCAGCACGCCCTCGGCCAGCATTTTGTCGAAGTTCTCCTTGCCCTTGGCGTAGACGCTGTTGTCGTACGGGTCGGTCCCTTCGGGCAGGTCGATCTCCGGCTTGGAGATGTGCAGGAAGCTCCACGGGCGCCCTTCGGCACGCGCCCGCGCCTCGCTGCTGTTGAGCACGTCGTAGGGCGGGGCGGCGACGTCGGCGGCGCGGCCCGGGGCGGGACGCAGGCCGGCAAAGGGGCGGATGAGTGACATGGGGCTTCCTTCTTTATGGTTGGACTGTGGACCTATTGGAAACCAGCCGGGGAAGAAGAGCAATTCCAATGCTTGATGCAGGGATAAAGAGTTTTTCTGCCCCCATTATTCGGTGCCGGCCTTCTGAGGTAGAATAACGCCCCCTGTAAGCATGGTCCCAGTCACAATCATGAAAGAGATCGTCCTCGTTACCGTTTCCGGCCCGGACCGCCCCGGCCTCACCGCGCAACTGACCGGCATCCTCGCCAAATACGATGTCGCGGTGCTCGATATCGGTCAGTCGGTGATCCACGAAACGCTCTCTCTGGGCATGATGGTCGAGATTCCGCCCGATGCCGCCGGCTGCCCGGTGTTCAAGGAGCTGCTGTTCAAGGGGCATGAGCTGCACCTGAACATCCGCTTCACCCCGATCACCGAGGAGGAGTACGAGCAGTGGGTTGCCGCCCAGGGCCGGCCGCGCCACATCGTCACCCTGCTCGGAAGGCAGATCTCCTCCCGCCACCTGGCCCGCGTTGCCGAGGTGGTTGCCGGGCAGGGGTGCAATATCGACCAGATCACCCGCCTCTCCGGCCGCCGCACGCTGAAGAAACCGGAGGAGAAGCACGCCGCCTCGGTGCAGCTCTCCCTCAGCGGCGAGGTGAAGGATATCGCGGCGATGCACAGCGAATTCCTGCAGATCTCCCAGGAGATGGACCTGGATGTGGCGGTGCAGGAGGACAACCTCTACCGCCGCAGCCGCCGCCTGGTCTGTTTCGACATGGACTCGACCCTGATCCAGACCGAGGTGATCGATGAGCTGGCGAAGGTGGCCGGGATCGGCGAACAGGTGGCAGCCATCACCGAGGCGGCGATGCGCGGCGAGATGGACTTCAGCGAGAGCTTCCGCCGCCGCATGGCGCTGCTGGAGGGGCTGGACGAGTCGGTGCTGGCCGGGATCGCCGAGCGGCTGCCGATCACCGAGGGGGCCGAGCGCCTGATCAAGCACCTGCGCCACTTCGGCTACAAGGTGGCGATCCTCTCCGGCGGCTTCACCTACTTTGCCAACTACCTGAAAGAGAAGCTCGGCATCGACTACGTCTACGCCAACACGCTCGATTTCAAGGACGGCAAGCTCACCGGCAAGGTGGTGGGGGATATCATCGACGGGCAGATGAAGGCCAGGCTGCTGCGCCAGCTCGCCGAGCAGGAGGGGATCTCGCTGGAGCAGGTGATCGCCGTGGGCGACGGCGCCAACGACCTGCCGATGCTCTCCATCGCCGGGCTCGGCATCGCCTTCCACGCCAAGCCCATCGTCAAGGAGCAGGCGAAGCACTCCATCGCCACGCTGGGGCTGGACGGCATCCTCTATCTGCTGGGGATGCGCGACCGGGAGATCGCGGGGTTGGAGTGAGGGGCGTGATCCCGCGGCGTTGACCATCCCTGGACGGTAAAGGCGTTTGCGGGTTCAAGGTTCAAGGTTCAAGGTTCAAGGTTCAAGGTTCAAGGTTCAAGGTTCAAGGTTCAAGGAAAAGGGTTGCGGCTCCGGGTAGGTCGGAGTTCAGTCCGACAGAGCGGGTGCTATGGGCGCGGTTCCGGTTTCAGGACAACCCCAGGGGTGGGAATGCGCCTCCTTGAACTTTGAACCTTGAACTTTAAACGGCTATGCCCTCACGTCAGATCGTGGGATTCGGCGGCGGCAGCTGGATGTGGAAACCGTGCTCCTTGAGGTTCCTGAGCACTTCGGCCGCATCGCTGCGGGCCAGTTTGCTCTCGGCGGTCAGCTCCAGTTCCATCGCCTTCTCCAACTGGCCGAGGCTCTTGCGGATCCCTTCCGGGATGCAATCGAAATCATCTTCCTTGGCGAGAAACAGGTAGAGCTCGTCTTTGCGCTTGCTGCGATAGACGACGCAGTGGGTGGTATTGGACATGGTGTTTCCTCACTTCGCGGGGGCGGCATTATCTCCGCTTGGACCTATCTCCAGCAAGTCCCCGTCGATGTAGCGGTAGGGGGGATATCCAGGTTGCGCCCCGCCTGCTGCGCCCTGAACACCCGGCCCGCCGCATCGTACCAGGAGCCGTCGCAGCTATCGCGAAAGCCGCCCTGCCAGGGTTGCTGCGGCGCACTGCGGTTGCCCGGGGGAATCCACCCCAGCGGGCAGCCCATGCCGGTGCCCCGGTCAAATGTGACGAACAGCGCGGGACGCACCGAGCGTGTCGCGGCCGGCAGCCCGTCAGGCTCTCTGGTCCGCTCCGAGAAGGGATCCTGCAACCCTGCCGTGTCCGCGTCCAGCGAGGCCAGTGTGGCTGCACTCCGCTCTAGCAGGAGCAGATTCCCTTCGCCCCATGCAACGCGAAGCAGCTGGTTTTCGGACAGCGCATCGAGCCGAACCAACAGTGGTTCGCTCTTCCCGGAGGGGGCCTCACCGGAGAGTACGGAGGAGAGCAGGGCGTAGAGAGCAAGCCCAACTCCCGCCAGCGACATCAGCTTTACCGTGACGCGAAGGAGCAGACGTGTGTGGGGGTCGGCCATGCTGTCGGGCTGTCAGGTTAAAGGGAGGCGGCAGAAGCCGCTGCGCAAGCGTGCGCAGCGGCGGAGAAAAAATGATTAATGCTCGATCTGGGTCTGCACGTTCCGCAACTGGTCGAAGCTGGTGGCCAGCTCGCTCTTGATGGTCATCAGGTGCTGGATCACGTTATACAGCTCAGACTCCTCGCTACAGCAATCGTCATTGATGCTGCTGAGCAGATCGATGGCGGTTTCCAGCGAGAACTGGGCGTCGTTAAGGTCATGTTGTGCGTTTTCAATTCCGGTCATCACATCAACTCCTGTTGAATGCCTGCGCGGGCTCAATATTAGCGATCTCGAGTATTAATACCATCACAATAATTGATGGTATCGATAGCGGGCAATCAGAAATATAGCACTGCTTCGGTGATATGTCCTTTGGCCGAATGGGGTATTTGTGGCTCTCCCCCATGTTCGGCGCATCCAACCAGCCTGTAGAACAGAACATCAGGATGTGGCAATAAACTAATACGCTATTTTTACACAGCGAAGCCGTGGGTAGAAGGCAAAAATGGCACCATATACGAGGCGTAATGACTGGTCGGCAGGGGTGTTTTGGCATACAATCGGCTGAGTTTTTTGGTCGGATAATCACCACCACCGGCGTTGCCGTCACTGTTGCGATAATGGCATAACGACAAGCATCCAGGGCAACAGGCGGCACACCTCATCATTCTTGCCCGACCACGATTTGTAGTCAGAAGCAAATGATTCAACAGGAGTCCTTTTGATGTCTTTTTCCCGTCGCCAGTTCATTCAGCTCATGGGTATCGCCGGGGCCGCCGGCATGCTGCCCGGTTGTAATTCCGGAACATCGGAGCGCAAGGTTCCCTCCGATCTCTATGAAGTACCGAAGTTCGGCAATGTCAGCCTGCTGCACATTACCGACACCCATGCCCAGCTCAACCCGGTCTATTTTCGCGAACCCAGCGTCAACCTGGGTATCGGTCTGGCGAACGGCCGCCCACCGCACCTTGTCGGAGACAAGTTGCTGGAGCATTTCGGCATCAAGCCCAACAGTATCGAGGCCCACGCCTTTACCTACCTGAACTTCACCGAAGCGGCGGAAAAATACGGCAAGGTCGGCGGTTTTGCCCATCTGGCCACCCTGGTCAACCGCATCCGTACCGAGCGCGGTGACGGCAACAGCCTGCTGCTCGACGGCGGCGATACCTGGCAGGGTTCGGGGACCGCGCTGTGGACTCGCGGCATGGACATGGTCGGTGCCTGCAATCGCCTGGGCGTGGACATCATGACCGGCCACTGGGAGTTTACCTACACCGATGAAGAGGTGCTGAAGAACATCAACGCCTTCAAGGGCGAGTTCCTGGCACAGAACGTACACGTTAACGACGTGGCCATGTTCGATTACCGCTTCGCCGATTTCGCCGGTTTCAACGAGGACACCGGCCACGCCTTCAAGCCCTACACCATGCGCGATGTCGGCGGCGTCCGCGTGGCGGTCATCGGCCAGGCCTTCCCCTATACCCCGATCGCCAACCCCTCGCGCTTCATCCCGGACTGGACCTTCGGTATCAAGGATGATGCGCTGCAGGAGCTGGTCGACGAGATCCGCGAGAACGAAAAGCCGGATGTGGTAGTGGTTATCTCCCACAACGGCATGGATGTGGACCTGAAGATGGCCTCCATCGTCAGCGGCGTGGACGTGATCCTCGGCGGCCACACCCACGACGGCATGCCCGCCCCCAGCATCGTCAAGAACCCCGGCGGCCAGACCCTGGTCACCAACGCAGGCTCCAACGGCAAGTTCCTCGGGGTGATGGATCTCGATGTGCGCGGCGGCAAGGTGCAGGATTTCCGTTACCGCCTGCTGCCGGTATTCTCCAACCTCATCGAACCCGATGCGGAGATGCAGGCCTATATCGATGCCGAGCGCAAACCGTGGCTGGGCCAGTTGAACGAGCAATTGGCCGAGGCCGGCGAACTGCTGTACCGCCGCGGCAATTTCAACGGCACCTTCGACCAGATCATCTGCGATGCGCAGCGCGTAGTAGGCGATGCCCAGATCGCGCTCTCGCCCGGTTTCCGCTGGGGCACCACCGTGCTGCCGGGGCAGAAGATCACCATGGAACACGTGATGGACCAGACCGGCACCACCTATCCGGAGACCTACGTGCGCGAGATGAGCGGCGAGGAGATCAAGCTTATCCTCGAGGATGTGATGGACAACCTGTTCAACGCCGATCCCTACTACCAGCAGGGCGGCGACATGGTGCGCGTCAGCGGCATGGATTATGTCTGCGACCCGACGGCGGCGATGGGTCGGCGCGTCTCCGGCATGGCCCTCGATGACGGTACGCCGATCGAGCCCACCAAAAAATACAAGGTGGCCGGCTGGGCGACCGTGGGTTCCAAGTCGCCCGGGCGTCCGATCTGGGACGTGGTGGCCGACTACCTGCGCGACATCAAGTACGCCAAGGTGGAGAAGCTCAACACACCGATTCTGAAGAACGTCGCCGGCAACCCTGGCATCGCTTAACGGCAGATACGAGATAGGCAGATACGAGGTACGAGGGAAGGAGCTCGCTGCGCTCGCGGTTTTTATTAAAACTGTGCGCGCAGCGCACTCGACCCCTCGCCTCTTGTCTCTCGCCCCTCGTATCTGTTCCTCTCCGCCCTTGCATTTAACCCCTTCTGGCACGATAACAACTGGACGGACGCCGGGGATATTGATCCAGGGCATTGTCTTGCCGCCGGCGTTTGTGGTTTATTCCTTTATTAATCGACTGATATTCAAGGGGTTGTTGAACCATGAGCGCGCCCACGGCAGCACCTGCCGCACACTTTTCCGATTTGCTCGAGATCCTGCCCGACGGCACACCGCGGGTGCTGCCCGACGTCCATCACCTCCCTGATTTGCTGCAAATGGATGCCGAAGCCGTGCTGGCGCGCTTCAAGCAGGACCAGGTGGGCGACTTCAAGCGGGTGATCCGGGAACTGGATGACCCGCACAACGCCCTCAACCGCCAGTTCAGCCGCCTGCGCGAGATCGCCGAAAAGCAGCCCGGGAATCCCTTTAACCAGACCGCCCTGTTCAATCCGGGGGCGCTGGAGGGGATGTTCCTCGAGCTGCACGACCATGTGATGGACCACCCCGTGTGGCGCCATCCCTTCTTCGTGCGTGTGTTCAACGGTGATTTTACCCAGGAGCAGCTGACCCGCTTTGCCCTGCAGTACTTCAACCAGATCAAGAATACCCGCCAGTGCGTCGCCCTGGCCCTGGGTCGGTTCTCGGGGGTGATGGAGATGCCCTATGGCCAGTTGAACGAGCGCGTCTCCGAGATGACGCAAATTGTCCTGGCCCAGCTGATTGCCGACGAGTACGGCGTCGGCAGTCATTCGGTCGAGGACTATCCCTCCCTCGGCGGCCTGTTCGAATCGATGACCCACATCGTCATGTACCGCCAGATCTTCGAGGGGCTGGGGGTGCCGTTCGAGAAGCAGGATGTGCCGATGCTTCACGGGGTGGCTGACAACGTCCTGATCCAGCGGCTGGTGGCGGGAGACGAGCGCTTCACCCCGCTGGAGTCGCTCGCCTCGGTCGGTCTCGGTATGGAGTGGGGGGTGCCGGAGTTCTTCACCCTGCTGCTCGGAGGCATGATCCGCTTTGCCTGGCAGAACGATGTGCCGCTGACGCGCGAGCAACTGCTGGTGTTCGTCGCCCACGTACAGTACGACGTGCTGCATGCCATTTCGGTGATGCTGGTGACCAGTTTCTACAGCCGGGACGCGGAGGCGCTCTCCCGCATCAAGGGGGCGACCAACATGCTGATGTCCGGCCGCTACGGCATGATGACCGCCATGTACCGGCATGTGTTCGACGAGGAGTGCCCCTCACTGCAGGCGATCGGGCTGGAGCCGCGCTACCATATCGCCGACCGGCGCATCGAACAGGCGCTGCTGCAGGCCCGTGCCGGGGTGGCCGACGGGCGGGTGGTGGATGCCGAGAGCTATCGCCGCAGCACCGATATGCCGTTCATTTTCAAGGGTTAGGCGGTTTGAGCGGCGGGGCCGGGAACCGGACTCTCCCCCGATTCGCCGCGGTGAGGTATGAGAACGCTGCCACATTCCCTTACTCTGTGGGGTGAAATTTCCGCACATCTTCACTATGTTCAGAAGAGAGGCGCAACAAGCATCCTGAAGGAGGCTGTTATGTTGAATCGACTGGAGCCCGAGATCGGCAAGTGGTACCGCAACGAAAGCGGGGCGATCTTCGAGGTCGTGGCGTTTGATGAGGAGGAGGGGATCGTCGAGATCCAGCACTTCGACGGCGCTGTCGAGGAGCTGGACCTGGACGGCTGGTTCGGCCAGTTGCTCAAGGCCAATGCCGAGCCGGAGGACTGGTCCGGTCCGTTCGATGACCTGAGTGTGGATGATTTCGGCGATACCGATGTGGTCCGCTATCGGACCGATCACGCCAACCCGCTCGATCTGGAAGAGTCCGCAAACCCGCTGGATGGACTGGACTGGGAGGATTGAGTCTGGCCGACCCCGCACGGCGGGGCCGCCTTCCTGGGGACTACCCTTTATTGCCCGACTCTTCCTCGTCCTTTTCCTCGTCCTTGTCCCGGTGGTGGCTGTCGGCAAAGGTCTGGCGGATGCGCGCCATCTCCTCGAGGCGGGCCTGGACCTTGCCGTTGACGCTCTCGGGCGAATAGTTCCCTTCGCTGTCGAGCTCGCCGGCATCGAGCCCGGTTAGCAGGCCAAGCGCCTGGTCGACGGTTTTCACCGAGTAGATGTGGAACTGTTCCGCCCTTACCGCCTCGATCACGTCCGGGTGGAGCATCAGGTTCTTGACGTTGCTCTCGGGGATGATCACCCCCTGTTCGCCGTTCAGCCCGCGCGTGCGGCACACCTCGAAGAACCCCTCGATCTTCTCGTTCACTCCGCCGATGGGTTGTACCAGCCCATGCTGGTTGATCGAGCCGGTCATGGCGAAGGACTGCTTGATCGGCACCTCGGCCAGCGCCGAGAGCAGGGCACAGAGCTCGGCCAGCGAGGCGCTGTCGCCTTCGACACCGCCGTAGTTCTGCTCGAACACCAGGCTGGCGGAGAGCGACAGTGGGTGCTTGCGGGCATAGCGCGAGGCGATCAGCGAGGAGAGGATCAACACCCCCTTGGAGTGGATCGGGCCGCTCATCTCGACCTCACGCTCGATGTCTATCACCTGGCCTTCGCCGATGTGCACCGTGGCGGTAATGCGCGATGGCTGGCCGAACATGTAGTTGCCGAGCCCGATCACCGACAGGCCGTTGACCTGGCCGATCTTGCCCCCTTCGCTGTCGATGAAGATATCGCCACGCTGGATCGCCTCCTGGATGCGCTCACGCACCCGTGAGCCGCGGTGCAACTGCTCGTCGATGGTGTGGCGGATATCGTGGTCCTGGACCACCTCGCGCCCCTCCTGGCGAGCCCAGTAATCGGCCTCGCGCAGCAGGTCGGCGATACTGCGCATGTGGGTGGTGAGCTTTTCCGCGTCCTCCACATGGCGTGAGGCGTAGTCGATGACCTGCGCCACCGCACTGCGGTGCAGCGGCAGCAGCTTCTCCTTGCGGGCCACGGTGGCGATGAGGCGGGCGATGAGCTGGTTGTTCTCATCGCTGCGGTCGATGCGCTCCTCGAAATCGGCCTGTACCTTGAACAGCTCGCCGAAGTCCGGGTCGTACTCCTGCAACAGGTAGTAGATGCGGCGATCACCGAGGATCACCACCTTGATATCAAGCGGGATCGGCTCGGGTTCGAGTGAGACAGTGCTGACCAGGCTGAGCATCTTTTCCAGCGGTTCGATGTTGATCTGGCTGGAGTAGAGGGCGCGCTTGAGTCCCTCCCAGGCAAAGGGCTGGGTCAGCAGCTTGTGGGCATCGACCAGCAGGTAACCGCCGTTGGCCTCGTGCAGTGCGCCCGGCTTGAGCAGGGTGAAGTCGGTCACCAGGGTGCCGAACTGGGCCATATGCTCGGCACGCCCCACCAGGTTGAGGTAGGTGGGGTTGTCCAGGTACATCACCGGGGCGCCTTCACCGCGGTTGTTGAGGATCAGGTTATTGACCTTGTAGCGATGCATCGCCTTCGGATCGGTGGGAGGCTGGCCGCCGGGCAACTCCTCCCGTTCCTCGCTCTTGATGAAGTCGGTGACGTTGTGGATCACATCCTGCTCGACCTCCTCGAGATACTCGAGTACCGCGGGCAGCTCCTGGTAGTTCTTTTTCAGCTCCTCGATCAGGTGGCCGACCGCGGACATCGCCACCTTGCGGTTGAGCTCCTTGACCTTGTCGCGGGTCTCCCTGCGCCACTGCGGGATGCGCTGGATGATCTCCTGCAACTGCTCCTGCAATGCAGCAACGATCTTCTCGATCTGCTCCTGCTCTTGCGGCGGCAGCTTTTCGAAATCCTCGGGGCTGACCACTTCGCCGTTGCGCTGCGGGGCGAAGGCAAACCCGCTGGGGGTACGGAACAGTTTTACATCCTTGCTCGACGCCGCTTCCGAGAGTTCCCCGAAGGCTTTCTCCTGCTGTTCTTTCAGTTCCTCCTCCAGCGACTGGATCTGGCTGCGATAGTCATCGCTCTCGAAGGCGGCGGGGATGGCGGTGGTCAGCTCTTCGACCAGTTGCTCCATGTCCTGGCGCAGCTGCTCCCCCCGTCCCGGCGGCAATTTCAGCGCCTTGGGTTTGTGCGGCTGCTTGAAGTTGTTGATGTAACACCAGTCGGATGGGTGGGGTTGCGAGGCGGCTTTCCCCTCGAGGAACTGGCGCACCATGGTGTGTTTGCCCATCCCTGATGGGCCCATCACATAGAGGTTGTAGCCCTCGCGCTGGATCCCGATGCCGAAGTGAACCGCCTTGACGGCACGCGCCTGGCCGATGATCTCGGTCAGATCCTCCAGCTCGTCGGTGGTCTCGAATTTGAAGCTCTCCGGGGGGCAGCAGTTGGCAAGGTCGTTCGCCTCGATTCGCTGGGGTGCAGTCATGGCGGTCCTTTGTTGGTGTTATGGTGTAAGTGTATCGTCTGACCGGGTGAAATCAATCGAACATTCGGCTGCGTCCCGCCCAATCGCGGGCAAATTGCCAGGCGGCGCGACCGCTGCGTGAACCGCGTGCCTGGGCCCAGCGCAGTGCCTCAGCCCTGGCCGGTTCGCCGAATTGCTCTATGCCAAGCTGTTGCAGCCAGTGATGGACAATGGCCAGGTATTCGTCCTGGTTGAAAGGGTAGAAGGAGAGCCAGAGACCGAAGCGCTCGGAGAGCGAGATCTTCTCCTCGATGCTGTCGCCAAAGTGCACCTCGGTATCGACCACCCGCGCCTCCAGGTTTTCGCTCATCAGTTCAGGCACAAGGTGACGGCGGTTGGACGTGGCGTAGATGAGGACGTTCTCGGGCGCTGCATCGAGCGAGCCGTCCAGTGCCACCTTGAGCGCCTTGTACCCCGGGTCGCCTGCCTCGAAGCTGAGGTCGTCGCAAAACAGGATGAATCGCTCCGGCCGTCCGCGCAGCAGGTCGACAATCTGTTGCAGGTCGACAAGTTCCTGGCGGTCAACCTCGATGAGGCGCAGCCCCTCAGCGGCATGGGCGTTGAGCAGTGCCTTGACCAGTGATGACTTGCCGGTGCCGCGCGAGCCCCACAACAGGGCATTGTTGGCCGGCAGGCCGCGCAGAAACTGGCGGGTGTTCTGCGACAGCACGGCTTTTTGCCGGTCGATGCCCTGCAGGTCAGCGAGTTGCAGGGTGTGCGGATGCGCAATGGCTTGCAGGGTTCCGCCGCTGGAGTGCCAGCGGAAGGCGAGGGCCGACCAGTCCGTCGGGGCAGGGGCGGGAGGGAGCTGCCGCTCCAGCTGTTGCAGCAGCCCCTCCGCGCGGTCGATGAGTCCTTTCAGTTGTTCAATCATTTAGCAGGGTTCAAGGTTCAGGGTTCAAGGTTCAAGGATGGCGTCACGAGCATGGGCGCGTACGGAGTACCAGGATGCAAGGGGCGGAATGCGCCTCCTTGAACCTGAAACCTTGAACCTTGAACCGGTTTGTTTCACGCCAATTTTTTGTACTTGATGCGGTGCGGCTGCACCGACTCTTCGCCGAGGCGGCGTTTCTTGTCCTCCTCGTAGTCGGCGAAGTTGCCCTCGAACCACTCCACGTGGGAGTCGCCCTCGAAGGCGAGGATGTGGGTGGCGATGCGGTCGAGGAACCAGCGGTCATGCGAGATCACCACGGCGCAGCCGGGGAACTCCAGCAGCGCCTCTTCCAGGGCGCGCAGGGTCTCCACGTCGAGGTCGTTGGTCGGTTCGTCGAGCAGCAGCAGGTTGCCGCCGGTGGCGATCAGCTTGGCCATGTGCAGGCGGTTGCGCTCGCCGCCGGAGAGGTCGCCGACCCGCTTCTGCTGGTCGGAGCCCTTGAAGTTGAAGCGGCTGACGTAGGCGCGGGAGTTGAGCACGAAATCACCGACCATCATGTTGTCGTGGCCGCCGGAGACCTCCTCCCACACCGTCTTCTTCGGGTCCAGCGCATCGCGGCTCTGGTCGACGTAGGCGAGCTTGACCGTGTCGCCGAGGCGCAGCTCGCCGCTGTCGGGGCCCTCCTGTCCCACCAGCATGCGGAACAGGGTGGTTTTGCCCGCGCCATTGGGGCCGATGACCCCAACGATGCCGCCCGGCGGCAGGTTGAAGTTCAGGTCGTCGATGAGCAGGCGATCGCCAAAGCCTTTCTTCAGGCCCTTTGCTTCGATCACCAGGTCGCCGAGGCGCGGCCCCGGCGGGATGAACAGCTCGTTGGTCTCGTTGCGCTTCTGGTACTCCTTCGACGAGAGCTCATCGAAGCGGGCCAGGCGCGCCTTGGACTTGGCATGGCGCCCCTTGGGGTTGGAGCGCACCCACTCCAGCTCCTGCTTCATCGCCTTGACCCGGGCGGCCTCGGACTTCTGCTCCTGCTCCAGGCGCTTCTCCTTCTGCTCCAGCCAGGAGGAGTAGTTGCCCTCCCACGGGATGCCGTGGCCGCGGTCGAGCTCGAGGATCCAGCCGGCGACGTTGTCGAGGAAGTAGCGGTCGTGGGTGATCGCCACCACGGTGCCTTCGTAATCGTGCAGGAAGTGCTCCAGCCAGGCCACTGACTCGGCGTCGAGGTGGTTGGTCGGCTCGTCCAGCAGCAGCATGTCCGGTTTTTCCAGCAGCAGCTTGCACAGGGCGACGCGGCGTTTTTCACCGCCGGAGAGCTTGCTCACATCCGCCTCCCAGGCGGGCAGGCGCAGGGCGTCGGCGGCGACCTCCAGGTGGCGGTCGATGTTGTGCCCGTCGGTGGCCTGGATGATGTTCTCCAGCTTGGCCTGCTCGGCGGCCAGGGCGTCGAAATCGGCATCCGGTTCGGCATAGGCGGCATAGACCTCGTCGAGACGCTTCAGTGCACCCTTGATCTCGCCGACCGCCAGTTCGATGTTGCCGCGCACATCCAGGCTCTCGTCCAGCTGCGGCTCCTGCGGCAGGTAGCCGATCTTAATGCCGGGTTGCGGCCGTGCCTCGCCTTCAATTTCGGTGTCGACTCCGGCCATGATGCGCAACAGGGTCGATTTGCCGGCCCCGTTCAGGCCGAGCACCCCGATCTTGGCGCCGGGGAAGAAGGAGAGAGAGATGTCTTTGAGGATTTCACGCTTCGGCGGTACCACCTTGCCGACACGGTTCATGGTATAGATGTACTGCGCCATAGTGCTCCACACTTCATTGAAGGACAATTGGAGGGATTATACGTTGACCGCCGGGGGAGCGCGAGGGCGTGAGGGGCGGGTGAAACAGTTTCAAGTTCAAAGTTCAAAGTTCAAGGTTCAAGGTTCAAGGTTCAAGGTTCAAGGTTCAAGGAGGCGCATTCCCTCCCAATGTGTCCTGACACCCGATCCGCCCCATCGCGCGGAACTGAATTTGAACCTTGCGCCTTGAACGAAACTTGTTCTTGATGGGATTCATCCCATCCTACAGTTAACTGCAACTTAACTAACTTGTTTCGTCGGGCTGCCCGGAATACGATGGCGCTATGGTTAGTCACTGCGATAGGAACAGGCAGGCTTGATATGTCACAGTCACTACGCATCATCCTGGTGGACAAATCTCTTGAGGATGCCCACCTGATTATGGAGACGGTCCGGCAGGGCGGTCTTCAGGCTGAGTTTCATCATCTTAGCGGCATTCACGACCTGCAGCGGTTGCTCGCGCAGGGTGGCTGGGACCTGGTGATCAGCGCCTTTTACCCGGAAGAGGAGGATGTCCTGCAGGTCATCGAACAGGTGCGCCTCAGCCGTCTCGATCTGCCCATCATCGTGGTCGCACATGCTGTCGGGGAGGATCTGGCTGTTAATTTAATGCACGCCGGTGCCCACGATTTTATCACCAAACATAATCTGGTCCGGCTGGTCCCGGCCATCGAGCGGGAGCTGGAGGAGCTGGAACATCACCGGCGTCAACGCGCCGCGGAGCAGGCACTGCGCGAGAGCGAACAGCGATTTCGCCAGTTGACCGAGAATATCGGCGAGGTGTTCTGGCTGCTCGATGCCGAGCAGCAGCACATGATCTATCTCAGTCCCGCCTTCGAGGATGTCTGGGAGCGTCCAGCCGACTGGATGCTTGCCAACCCGGAGATCTTGCTGGAGACGGTGCATCCGGATGATTATCATCGGGTGCAGGCGGCGTTGGAAAGCAAAGGCTGGGTTGGCTTTAGCGAGGAGTATCGCATCCTGCTGCCGGACGGGCAGTTGCGCTGGATCAGCACCCGCTCCTTTCCCATTCGCGACGACTCCGGCACCGTCTACCGGGTCGCCGGCCTCTCCATCGACGTGAGCCGAAGCAGACGCCTCGAAGAGGAGCGTGAGATGCTCTCCCGTGCCCTGGAGCACTCTGCCGATGCGGTGGTTATCACCGATGTGCAGGGAGACATCGTCTATGTCAACACCGCCTTCGAGGATATTACCGGGTACACCAAGGACGAGGTGCTCGGCAAGAAGACCAGCTTGCTCAAGTCGGGCCTGCAGGATGAGGCGTTTTACCACTCCCTGTGGAAGAGTATCACCAGCGGGCTCCCCTTTACCGATATCTTCATCAACCGGCGCAAGGACGGGGAGCTCTATTTCGAGGCCAAGACGATTTCGCCGGTCTACTCCAGCGAGGGCGATCTGACCCATTTCGTCTCCACCGGCAAGAACATCACCACCCGGCTCAAGGCCAAGGAGCGACTGGAACGGTTGCTGCACTACGATGCGGTGACCGGCCTGGCTAACCGGGTCCTGCTGCAGGACCGGCTCAACCAGGCGATCCTCCAGTCGCGGCGCAACGGCAGTCTGCTCGGGGTGGTGTGCGTGGGGCTGGAACTCTCCGACCTGCTGGGCGAGGTGCAGAAACGGCTGCAGGGCGAACGGTTGCAGAAAAAGGTGGCGCGGAGGCTGGTCGATGCGCTGGACCCGAACACGACCGTTGCCAGGATCAGCGATGACGAGTTCGTGATCCTCCTCAAGCACCACGACAAGCACGCTGATTTCGAGGCGGTGGCCAAATCGCTGATCGTCGCCTTCTCCGAGCCGGTGGTGGCGGAAGGTTACGAGCTGTTTCTCTCCCCCGCCATCGGCATCACGCTCTACCCGGACGACGGGGCGGAGGGCGAGGTGCTGATCGAGCAGGCCAATCTGGCGATGAAACATGCGCGCCACCACAACCAGAACAGCTACCAGTTCTACAACAAGAGCATGTCGCCCAAAGCCAAATCCTATTCCAGCTGAAAAGAGAGGAAGCCACAGAGGTCGCGGAGAGGCTGGCCCTGAAGCCTGGGCAATGAGTCTGTGATAACTCCTCTGTTTCTGTGATCTGTAACGGCCATGGCACCGCCTTGAATTGATTTTGTCCTTCCCCCATATTGTCCGGTAGTGTATATTAGAAAACGCTAATATACTTTGGTATGTTCACGCACTAAACTGAATCGTAAAAATGAAGATAGGGGAATGACCATGCGCATGACGCGACTTCTTGCCTTGAGTTGCCTGTGGCTCTCTTGGGCGATGCCCGTACCGGCTGCAGAGCCAGGCGCACTGAAAAGCGCCGAGGCCACCATGGAGGTGATCGCCCGCGAGCAGGTGGTGGATGCCGTGATCGAAGCGGTCCACCAGAGCACCGTCTCGGCCCAGACCTCCGGCAGGATCACCGATGTGCTGGTCGACGTGGACGACTATGTGAACAAGGGCGACATCATCGTCCGTTTCCGCGACAGGGAGCAGCAGGCGGCGCTCAACTCAGCGGTCGCCCGTGCCGAGGAGGCCAGCTCCAACTTCAACCGCATCAAGGACCTGCTCGAGCGCAAGCTGGTTTCCAAGGCCGAGTATGACAAGGCGGAGGCGGCACTCAAGTCCGCCAACGCGGCGCGTGTTCAGGCCCAGGAGCAGCTCGAACATACGGTGGTGCGCGCACCCTACAGCGGCATCGTGGTCAAGCGCCACGTGGAGCCGGGCGAGACCGCCAATCCGGGACAGGCGCTGATGACCGGGCTCTCGCTGGAGAGCCTGCGCGCCATCGCCGAGGTGCCGCAGCGGCACATCGACAGTGTGCGCAAGCTGGGCCGCGCACGCGTCATTTTCCCCACCCGGGAGGATGCCAGCGTCGAGGGAGCCAGCCTCACCATCAGTCCCTACGCCGATCCGGTTTCCCATACCTTCAGTGTGCGCATCGACCTGCCTGAAGGGCAGCATGGGGTCTACCCCGGGATGTTCGCCAAGGCGGCCTTTGTCACCGGCGAGATCGAGCGGCTGGTGATCCCGACCGAGGCGGTGGTGCGACGCAGCGAGGTGACCGGCGTCTATGTGCTCGATGAGCAGCAGATCCACTTTCGCCAGGTTCGCGTCGGCAACCGCCTGGCCGATGGCCGGGTAGTGGTGCTGGCGGGGCTCGAGGCCGGCGAGCGGGTGGCGCTGGAGCCGATCCGCGCCGGTGTCATGCTCAAGGAGATGCGTGCAGGGAAGGATTCATGAATCAGAAACTGGGCATCTCAGGCAGTATCGCCAAGCGCTTCCTGACCACCGAGATCACGCCGCTGCTCGCCCTGGTGGGCTTCCTGCTCGGGGCCTTCGCCGTGATGATCACGCCGCGCGAGGAAGAGCCGCAGATCAACGTCACCTTCGCCAACGTCTTCCTCGCCTATCCGGGCGCCTCGGCGCTGGAGGTGGAGCAGCTGGTGAGCTCGCCGGCCGAGCAGATCCTCTCCGAGATCGAGGGGGTCAAGCACGTCTATTCGGTCTCCCAGCCCGGCATGTCGGTGCTGACCGTGCAGTACGAGGTGGGCGAGGACCGCACTGCCGCCATCGTGCGCCTCTACAACGCCATGTTCTCCAAGGGCGACTGGCTGCCGCAGAATCTCGGGGTCAGCCAGCCCATCATCAAGCCCAAGGGGATCGACGATGTGCCCATCGTCACCCTCACCCTGTGGAGCAAGCAGGAGGGGGTCGGTTCCTATGAGCTGCAGCAGGTGGCGCACGCCATCGAGGCGGAACTCAAAAGGGTCAAGGGCACCCGCGATGTCTACACCATCGGCGGTCCCGACCAGGTGGTGCACGTGCTGCTCGACCCGGTGCGCCTGGCCGGCTTCGACATCGCGGTGGACGACCTGCGCACCGCGCTGCAGCTCTCCAACGCAACCCGACCCTCCGGCGCGCTGGTCAGCGACAATCGCGAGCTCCTGGTGCAGGCGGGGGATTTCCTCAGCGGCGTCGACGAGATCGGCGCCCTGGTGGTCGGCGTGCACGAGGGCCGGCCGGTCTATCTGCAGGATGTGGCCGAGGTGCGCCGCGGCCCCGATCAGCCCGAGCAGTACGTCTGGCTCGGCACCGGGCCGGCCGCCAAAGAGAAAGGGATCACGGTGCAGGGCGAGTTCCCCGCGGTCACCGTGGCCATCGCCAAGCAGCCGGGTACCAATGCGGTCAATATCGCCAACCAGGTGATCGAGCGCTTCGATGCACTCAAGGGCACCTTCGTGCCGGATGGCGTCGAGGCCACCGTGACCCGCAACTACGGCGCCACCGCCGACGACAAGGCGAAAAAGCTGATCAGCAAACTGATCTTCGCCACCGCATCGGTGGTCGCCCTGGTGTTCCTGGCGCTGGGCTACCGCGAGGCCTTCATCGTCGGCATGGCGGTGGTGATCACCCTGGCCATCACCCTGTTCGCCTCCTGGGCCTGGGGCTTTACCCTCAACCGCGTCTCCCTGTTCGCCCTGATCTTCTCCATCGGTATCCTGGTGGACGACGCCATCGTGGTGGTGGAGAACATCCACCGCCACATGCAGATGGGCGGCAAGAGCCTGCTCGAGGCGATCCCGCTGGCGGTAGACGAGGTCGGCGGCCCGACCATCCTTGCCACCTTCACCGTGATCGCGGCGCTGCTGCCGATGGCCTTCGTCACCGGCCTGATGGGGCCGTACATGAGCCCGATCCCGATCAACGCCAGCATCGGCATGCTGATCTCCCTGGCGGTGGCCTTCATCGTTACCCCGTGGATGTCCAACGTGGTGCTCAAGCCGGGCATTCACGGCGGCCATCACGATGAGGGGAGCTCCGGCCTCTACCGTTTCTTCGACAAATGGGTGGGCCCCTTCCTGCGCGGCGCCCAAGGCGGCAAGAAGCGCCTCTACCTGGGCATCGCCATCCTGGTGCTGATCGCCGCCTCGGTGGGGCTGGCCGGGGTCAAGGCGGTGGTACTGAAGATGCTGCCCTTCGACAACAAGTCGGAGTTCCAGGTGGTGGTCGACATGCCGGAGGGGACCAGCACCGAGCAGACCGCCCGGGTGATGGGCGAGCTCGGCCGCTATCTCGCCGGCGTGCCCGAGGTGACCGACTACCAGGTCTACGCCGGCACCGCCTCGCCGATCAACTTCAACGGCCTGGTGCGCCAGTACTACCTGCGCAGCGGCGCCAACGTCGGCGACATCCAGGTCAACCTGACCGACAAGCACCTGCGCGAGCGCAAGAGCCACGATATTGCGCTGAGCGTGCGCGGGCCGCTGCAGGAGATCGGCAGCCGGTTTGATGCCAACGTGAAGATCGTCGAAATGCCGCCCGGTCCGCCGGTGCAATCGCCGCTGGTGGCCGAGATCTACGGCCTCGACTACGACGGCCAGATCGGGGTTGCCAAGGAGGTGCGCGCGGTGATGGAGTCCACCCCGGACATCATCGACGTGGACGACAGTGTCGAGGCGGAGGCGCCGAAGCTCATCCTGCGTGTCGACCAGCAGAAGGCGGCGCTGCTCGGGGTGCCGCAGCAGAAGGTGGTGGCGGCCATCTCCACCGTGCTCTCGGGCGAGGATGTCTCCTATCTGCACGCCGAGACTATGAAGTACCCGCTACCGATCCGCCTCGAGTACGCGGTCAGGGACAAGGCCGACATCGAGGCGGTGCTGGCACTCAAGGTGCGCAGCACCGGCGGCGCCCTGGTGCCGCTCTCCGAGATCGCCAGGGTGGAGCAGACTGTGCGCGAGCATGCCATCTACCACAAGGATCTGCAGCGCGTGGTGATGGTGACCGGTGACATGGCCGGGGAGCTCGACAGCCCTCTCTACGGCATGTTCGAGGTGGTCGGCGCTCTCGGCGGTATGGCGATGGAGGACGGTCGCGGCATCGAGCAGTACTTCATCAACCCGCCGCAAAATCCTTACGATTACAGCCTCAAGTGGGACGGCGAGTGGCAGATCACCTACGAGACCTTCCGCGACATGGGCATCGCCTACTCGGTGGGGCTGATCCTGATCTACCTGCTGGTGGTGGCGCAGTTCCGCTCCTACATGGTGCCGCTGATCATCATGGCGCCGATCCCGCTGACCATCATCGGCGTGATGCCCGGCCACTGGCTGGCGGACAAGCAGTTCACCGCCACCTCGATGATCGGCATGATCGCTCTGGCGGGTATCATCGTGCGCAACTCCATCCTGCTGGTCGACTTCATCAACCAGCAGGTGAGGGAAGGGGTCGAGTTCGAACGGGCGGTGATCAACTCCGGCGCGGTGCGCGCCAAGCCGATCCTGCTGACCGGCCTGGCGGCGATGCTCGGGGCCTTCTTCATCCTCGACGACCCGATCTTCAGCGGCCTGGCGGTTTCGCTCATCTCCGGCATCCTCGTCTCCACCGTGCTCACCCTGGTGGTGATCCCGGTGATGTACTACGCCTACATGTACAAACGCGTGGACTGCCTCAAGGTGACTGCGGAGTAGGGGAAAGGCTGAAAAGCAATTAAACGCTAAGATCGCAAAGACGCAAAGGGCGCAAAGGTTTAATGCGTCGAGACTAATTGCTCCAAACTTTGCTGCAAGATTTGCCGATTAGCGCCAATCAGCCCACTCTCCCTCAGGGAGAGGGTTGGGGGGAGGGGATATAAATGACCCTCCTCATCCTGTCCTTAGACGACAAGAAAAGGGGCGGAATTTCCGCCCCTCTTTCATTTGCCGAAGCCGGGATGTCCTTACCGAGAAACCTTCGCGTCCTTTGCGTCTTTGCGCCCTTTGCGTTGAAGGTTTTTTCGCCTTTCCCTAATACGCCTCGAAGCTGAAGCTCTGCCCGCCGATGGAGGCCTCGTACATCAGCCCGCCCTTGGTCATGGTGAAGACCGCGACGCCGCCTTCGTAGTCGGCGGTGGCAGAGGCCCCCAGGGTGATGGCGACCGCCGAGGCCTGGGCGGAGAACTCGAGGTTGCCGCTCTTGAAGCGGTCCAGCGCGGCCTTGTCCTCGAAGAAGATCAGTTCGCTGTAGGCCTGGCCGCCCCACTGGAAGCCGATGGTGAGCTGGACCAGCTTGGAGGTGCCGACCAGGCGCCCCTTTTCGAACACCTGGCCCTTGCCGTAGGCCCCGCCGATGCCGATTGCACCCTTGCCCACCGTGGGGAAGACGGCATAGCCATAGGCATTGTCGAAGAAGCGCTTCAGTCCGGGGTCGCGCTGCTTGAAGTTCTCCACCGTTTCGACCACATCGGTCTCCACCTTGGCCTCTTCCTTCGGACTCCAGCCGGAACAGGCGACGAGGAGAGCGCCGAGTGCCAGAACGAGCAGTGCGCGTGGTAGTAATCGAATGCGATTCATGAGCCTTTTCCTCGCCGCGATGCGGCCCTGTTGAACGGATATAGACACAGTTTAGCCAAATTGTGGTGAAAGTCCGAACATCTGCAACCGCATGGCGGTATCCTGTAGCGCACAGCCCATCGGAACGGCGCGGAGTGGGGCGGCCGCCTCTCATACAAACCTTTGATACCACAAGGTGATTCAATTATAGTGGTAGGCTTTGCGGTCTGCGTGGGGGGTGTATACCACGCACCGACCCACCCGGGTTCCCTTGCCTCAATGGCGTCTTTCCCCGGGTCACAGGGATTGGCTGAAACAACAAGCGTTAACAAATAAGAGAATACTATGTCAGTACTTACGCCACTTCGTGAAATGCCTACTCAGAATATCTTCCGCAAGGGCGACGTGTTCGTCCTGTTTGGCGAACTGTTCGGCCGCGGCTATGTCAACGGTCTTCTCGACGAGGCGAGAAGTGCCGGCATGACCATTCTCGGTATTACCGTGGGCCGCCGTGATGAGAACAGCAAGCTGCGTCCGCTCACCGAGGAGGAACACCGGGCGGCCGAGGAGAATCTCGGCGGACGCATTATCAACGTGCCGCTGATGGCCGGCTTCGACCTCGATTCACCCGAGGGCACCCCGAACCCGACCGACATGCTGGCCGAGCTCAAGCTCACCAACTGGCAGGAGGCCAAACTCGACTGGTCCCAGGTCGAGGCCTGCCGCAAGGTGGGTGTGCAACGTTTCCGTGACTCGGTCGCCCAGGTGATGGCCGAGCTGGATCGGGCGATCCCCGACGGGGCCAACGTTTTCTTCGCCCACACCATGGCGGGCGGCATCCCCAAGACCAAGGTGTTCCTCGCCATTGCCAACCGCGTCTACAAGGGGCGCGGCGATCGCTTCCTCTCCTCCCGTGCGCTGCTCGACAGCGATCTCGGCAAGTTCATGCTGATGAACTTCGACGAGGTCACCGCCAACACCTTCCAGCACCTTATCGAAGGCAGCGCCGCCATCCGCCAGCGGGTGGAGAAAAGCGGCGGCCAGGTGCGTTACACCGCCTACGGCTATCACGGCACCGAGATCCTGATCAACGGCGAGTACCAGTGGCAGACCTACACCAACTACACCCAAGGCTACGCCAAAATGCGCCTGGAGGACCACGCCGAGGCGGCATGGGAGAAGGGCGTCAAGGCCACCGTCTTCAACTGCCCCGAGATCCGCACCAACTCCAGCGACATCTTCGTCGGCGTGGAGCTCTCACTGTTCCCGCTGCTCGATGCACTGAAGCGGGAGAACGGCGATGGCACCTGGGCCGATGAGCAGTGGGCGATCTGCCAGGAACTGCTGGCTGACGGCGTCAAGCTGCAGGACATCCTCGACAAGATCGAGCACTACAACGCCGACGCCACCATCGCCAAGTTCCGCAACTTCGAGGCCTGGCCGATGGACAACACCGCCGAACTGGCCGAGGTGATGGTCGGCACCTCCGAAGAGATCACCAAGATGCACAAGGAGCGCAAGGCCCTGATCACCGATCACCTCAGCGCCCTGGTGCTGGAAGGGACCGGCCCGCTGATGTTCCACGAGGCCTCCGAGCCGCACGGTCCGGTGCTGTGGCTTAACCACGACATCATTGCGCGGCAACTCAATCGGCTGCACGCGGGGTAAAAAGATCTCAACGCAAAGGGCCGCTCCATGGCGTCCTGCCATCGCGGCACTCGTGCATCCATGCACATCGCGCAAAGACGCAAGGGTCGCAAAGGGATCTAGATGAACAAGCCTGGATATCGCGCTGAGGTATCCGGGCTTCTTGTTGTCGTTGCGTTAAACCGGTCAATTTGGAGAGTCGTTTTCTAAGGAAAACGTGGTCTGTCCTTACCCGGATAGATTTACCATGCAACGCACCACAGCCAATTCGTTCAGGGATGACATCATGAAGCGCATTTTGCCGATACTGTTTCTTATCTCCACTCCGCCCATTGCTGCACAAAACATTCAACTAGAAGGATACGTGGCTGGTTACCCTATCATCATGGACCTCACTATCGATGACAGCGGAAGCATCCAGGGAAACTATCGCAAATTCTGGGGACAGTATCTGAGGAATCCCCACGAAATATCCAGTTAGATCAACTGCTTGAATGGATAAATAAAGATAATTGAATGCATGCATGGTGAATGTGTGATCTCATTTGGTCACCACAACACAATAGAGATC
>Ga0068714_10001793_pt1 | contig 29553 bp, 26 predicted proteins | sample MTBNYHSulfiMetaG_FD_62988 | JGI IMG/M metagenome (GOLD analysis project Ga0068714, IMG submission 62988) | Enrichment culture microbial communities from rom New York Harbor, USA that are MTBE-degrading - MTBE-NYH (New York Harbor Sulfidogenic)... | ecosystem: Environmental > Aquatic > Marine >...
TTGGGCTCTAGCAGTCGTTGCGCCATGCACAAGGTTGTGCCACACATGCTCACAAATGTCTAGTTTCACTTGTGCACAATCTCTAACCAAACGGAACATATTTCTGACAAATGCTATAGCATCTTACGCGGACCTGGTGCGGACGCTCAACCTGCCCAAGGTTGTACAAAGGGAGTGGGAAAACATACGGTTCCGGTTCTGGGTGCCGGCTTTCAAGGTGCATCCGGTGCTTTTTCTCCGGCTTTGCAGACACCTGACCGGTGTTCAACCCGTCAGAAAGTTCGCAAGGGAGCTGCCGGAGGCTCCAATGGTTCCCGCCACACTTCCTTTGAAGGAAGCCGGCGACGTCCTCAAGATCTCGCTGGCCGACTTGACGGTCGCCAAGAAATCCATCTTTCCCCTCCTTCCTAAAATCCACACGCGTTCACAGAGGGCCGCACTGGTGTTCGTGCCTTTCGAACCCAGGGGAAATGATTTGTATCAGGCGGAATGCTTGGTCAGCCTTTCCCGAAGTGCCATCCGCATGGGAAGAAACATATGAAGGATCTGGAATCGGACTATTTCAGGATCAAAACCGGCCTCTGATTGGGGGGATCCCGTTATCTGCGGGTCCACTCCTTGAAGCCCTGCGTGCAGACCTATAAGCTGTTTATAGAGAACCCGAAATTTCAGTTGCGACACGGTAGCGCTCAACCGGTTCAAAAAGTTTTGGAAAGGGTCCGGGGAAACCTTTTCCAAAAGGTTTCCCTGGCTATCCTCTGGATGGATACCATGGCCGTCCTGCTTTCAGGAAGATGCCTTGGAACGGGCGCCGCCGGCAAGAACGAGGCGCTCCAACGCTTCGTAGGGTTGGGCGCCCACCACCCGGTTGTCCCCCACCATAAACGTCGGTACGGCCGTGACGCCGCGTTGGCGGGAGTATGCCCAATCCCGATCTACAGCTTCCCGGAATCGTCCTTCCTGCAGTACGCGTTCGGCTTCATGGGCGTCGAGACCCGCGGATCGGAAAAGTGACATCAATACCACGGTCAGGCGTAATCGGAGAAGACTTCCACAACCACGGATGTTGCCGTCATGCCTCCTCTGCAGCGAGCCGGAATCCTTATGGAGACGATTCCTATTGGAAAGAAAGCCGGTTAACGCAGGGTCCCGGCGCCGCAACTAGGGTGCCGTCCGTCATCCATTTCTGAACGATCAAGAAAACCGATTCAGTCACGGCTATCGGTGCCTGTTCTTGGAGAGCGCCGTCTACTTGCGAACGCCCATTTTTTTCAGTTGCTTCTCGATGGATGCTTTATCCAGGAACCCGACATGACGGTATACCTCTTTACCGGACGTATCGAAAAACACTTGAGTGGGTATGCCTCGTAACCGGTATTTTCGGGGGATGTCCGAACGCCCCCGGATATCCACATACACGATGGCGGCTTTGCCCTTATACTCCTGGTGCAATTCCTCGAGAATCGGTTTCATCATCTTGCAGGGAATGCAGGTGTCGGCGCCGAAATCAATCATGGTTACCATCTCTTTTATGGGAAGAGCCGGGTCGCTTGACACTTCCGAGGCCGACAGCGAAGGTGTTGCATACAACAACGGTAATATCATTAAAATAAAGACGACACGAAAACGCACAACAGAATACCTCCAAACACTTAAAGGATCTCAGGGCGCAAAACCTCACGCACGTATAAGGTTACGCCGTGTGCATCCGTCGATCTGCGATACCTCGTTCGGCGTTTCTGACCGGAATGAAGAGCACCGCCCGATCATACAAATATTTCCCGAAGAATCCAAGAGCCTGTGCTCGTGTGGTTCTCTCCGATTCAGGGATATGCATGTGTTTATTCTCCGATCATAGGTTCGAAGCGGACTTTTCTATTTCTTGTGCTTGCCGGGCAGATCGTTCAAAAAGGCCTGGATCCCGGCTCCAAATAATGGATCGTCTGTTTCCACCGATTCTTCCAGAGTGCCCGGAAGCGTTTCCACGAACGCCCTGATCTCATCCCGAACTCTCCGGTAATGCTGTAAGGCTTCTTCCTTGTTTCGTGATTTGGAGGCCAGCTTGGGTGGATCGTCGAATCCTTTGTGGACCACTTTGATGTCCGAGGGAAACACCGGACAAGTTTGATACGCGTTATCGCACAGGGTAATGACATAATCGAAGTCGAGGTGCTTTACGGCATCGAGATGCTTGGATTTCTGGTGCGAGATGTCCACACCCACTTCAGCCATGACCTGAATCGCCAGTGGGTCGAGGGCGCGGACCTCGATGCCTGCGGAATGGGGTTCCACAAGATTCCCTTTCAACTCGCGGGTCCAGGCTTCCGCCATCTGGCTTCGACAGGAGTTTCCCGTACAAAGATACAAAACCCGGATCTTATGGGACGGTTTCATGTTGCTTCACTTTCAAATTTTGTTTCAGTTTACCTTTAGCAGCAGCATTACGAAGATGCCTCGCCCGCTGCTGCGGAGGTCTGACTTTTGGCCGCCTCCCGAGCCGCTTGCTTCACTCGGACCAGGTCTTCGGGCTTCAGATTGAAATCCTTGTTTTTCTCGATGCCCAGATCGGTAACCACCAGATACCCTCTCAGCGGGACATCGGCCTTCTCGAAAGCGGCTTTGGCGCATGCAACGGAGCAACCGTCGATGACCACCATAACCGGTACGCCCCTGGCGGACTGGACAAAACCGCTTAGACCTCCCCCAATGCCCGCAAGGCAAAACATCTTTCCGAACCCCTCCTGGGTAAGCTCAACAGCCGCCTGGTTGGAAAGCTGGCCCACATTGGATCCTCCGGAGCAGGCCAATATCATAATGTTTCCACCCGGAGTGCAGCAATCCTGCGCCATGATATCCTCCCTGAAACTTAAAAGAAAACCGGCTTCCCGGGCTTATGTCTTCGGGAACCCGACTCCCGTTGGTTGGTTTCTCTGTTTCTTCGAATCGTTCCTCATCGGGTTATTTGGCCTTGAGAAGCCACTCTTTGATATTGTTGATGGGGGGTATTTTCCCTACGCATACCACTTTTCCGTTGATGACCAGCGCGGGCGTTCCCATCACCCCGAATTCAGCTATTTCCTTTGCATTCTTAATGTGTTCCACGAAGGCATTGAGATTCATTTCCGTCAGGATTTGCATGACGATTTGTTCGAGACGTTCGCACTGTGAGCAACCCGACCCCAGCACCCGAATCGTCAGTTCCTGTTCCGGAGGTTCCTCATAGGGTTGCCCCAGGAATTTCCGGAACTCGCGAACAAAAGCATTACCGTATTCGTTTCTCACTGTATTCGGGATGTAGTTGTCGCGGCTCAGCCGGTCCAGCATCAGTTGGCGGACTTCATCATCGGAGGATTCCGAGTGAGATGACGCCAATTCTTCCAGCGTGCTTTTCAGGCCGGTGATGCCGATCGGATTTTTCCCGACACGAATTCGAGTCCTATCCTCCGTCATGGCCTTTGTCTCCTATCCTAACCGGAACCCGTATATCATACCTTCAATTATGGATTGAACAATGATGTTAAACAGAGCACCACGTTTTCCCGGCAGCCATGACCACACCTGAATTCGGTCTTACTGGATAACTCGAAATGCCTGCGTTCGCTTGCGGATCACTTCGAGGGCGCACCTGAAGAAGTCCAGTACGCAAGGTGTTTCGAGATGATAGAAGACTTTGTTTCCTTCTTTATGGTCACTCAGGATACCGCAGTTTTTCAGAACGGATAGGTGTTTGGACACGGTGGATTGGTCCGCTCCTATCACGTCCGTCAAGTCGCAGACGCACATATCACCGTTTTTGAGGACGTCGAGCATGATGAGCCGGCTTTCGTGTGCCAGCGCCTTGGCCACGTGTGCTTTCATCTTGAAGATGTCTCTGTCTTGAAGGGTCATGATTGGTTCCGTTTGCTTTTATGGCAATATAGCCATACATCGGTGGCTTGTCAAGAACAAGGAGCCCTGTCGGAAGCCGCAGGCTTGTACCGACCGACAAGCTTGACAACGCATCTCCAATTAAGATATAAACAGTCATTGATATATTGATGGATGCCTCGGATGCGACCTATGGTTCAACGCGTACAGCGAATTCAACACCACTCGTTACTGTCCGGCCGCCCGTGACATTCGACCACGTAATCCTGAAATGTCCAAGGAGAATCCGCCGGTGTGGCTCTCCAAAAAAGTTCGGATCACAACCCCTTAACGCATTAACGGCTGAATCCGGGAGACTCTCGTGAGTAGAACCGGTTCCACTGATGAACACGACCATCTCAGTACCGATCTTGAGCCCGGCGATTTATTGCCGGGTGATAATTGCGCCGACGTGGCCTTTCTAGCGAAATCCCTGTCCGACGAAAACCGGTTGCGCATCCTTTTTTCCGTAAGCCGGAGGAAAAAGCCTGTTTCGGTCATCGTGAAAGAACTCCGTCTCTCCCAGCCCCTGGTATCACATCATTTGAAGGAATTGAGACGCGCGTTACTGGTTCGAGTGGAACGCCGGGGTCCCTTTGTCTACTACGAAATGGCGGACAGAGATACCATAGGTATCTTGAAAGCCCTGTCGAATCTTGCGACGCGCCTCCTTGCGGACAGACACACCTTCTAAACATCCGGGAGACCTAGTATGGATACGACCGCTTTAGAGACCATCCTTGAGGACATGGAGCCGGAAAAAGCATTGTCCATGTTATCGAGTACTTTTAGGAAACTGCTTCCGGTGCTGGATGATGAGGCCCGAATCGAATTCGTGATAAACCTTTTCGGCGAGGCGGGAGAGGAAAAAATCGGCAGCATGGTTCATCTATGACTGGCGGAATGCATGGACGAAGGTGTCGATCCAACACACATGTGTCAGACTTTGATGGACAAGGTCGCCCGTTCCAAACAACTCATGTCCGTAGCCGAACCGGAACTGCTGGCCCTGTTCGAGGATTGGCTGGAAGAGCTGGAGCACGAAGTGCTTTCTCTGGCAGGGCAAAGTCCCGTTCTTGATCCCGATACCTTGTCGACAGAGCTGGGACTATCCCCTGCAGGCGCCAACTTCCTTCTCAAGAAGCTGCAGAAGGAAGGAAAACTCTGAGTGTTCCATAGTTGAGAATTTTCGATGGCCAAAATCCTTGAACTCGACTCCCAAGGAGACCCGATGATGGATACCGGGAATCGAGTATTTGTTGAAATCGTGGCAAAAAAGAAAGGATGTATGCTTTGCGATCTGGCCGTCGCGATATTGGAAGAACTATCTGAAGATATGAACGATGGAATCCTCCAATGGGATATCGTAGACGTTAGTGATGCAACAGGTTTGAAGCGCTACGATTTCATAGCCAAAGAATGTAAGGGGAAACCTCCGATTCCTTCCATCGTAATAAACGGTCATATTGCTTTCGATACCATACCGGACATGATCGAACGCGCCGAGAACAACCGAAAGGAAACCACCTTTGCGAACGTAACATTTCTGGAAGCGTCCGCCGAGGGATTGCCTTTTCCGGACGACAGCTTCGACGTGGTGCTTTCCAATGGGGTTTTTAACCTGATTCCGGATAAAACTGCGGCCCTGTCTGAGACATACCGGGTGCTCAAGGCCGGAGGACGTTTTCAGATCGCGGATCAAGTGCTAACGGGAAAACCGATTCAGGATGACAGATCCAGAGTCGACACCTGGGCCAATGAAGGGGCGGAGCCGCACCGGGAACGGAGTTCCTGGCTATGATGAACCGGGTCGGTTTCAAGGATACCCAACTCGTGGAAGAAACCGGGTTCAATAGTTCGCCCGCCACCAAAGGGGTATTATTTCGATCCGTCAAACCCGCTGCGTTGGTTGCTGCTACGGAGGGTAAGACTATGAGTCACGCGCTCGACAAGTACCGGGAGTTCTTTGATTTGGCCTATGCCCAAGGAGTTCTGGACCGAAAAACGAAACACCTGATCGCCTTAGGAGCCTCTCTTGGCTCGGGATGCGATCCCTGAACACGCTATTGCCTTGCAGTTGCAAGGGAACTGGGCGCTACGGACGAGGAACTGAACGAAGCCATGGCCGTTGCCATGACCGTGGGGGCTACACGAATCCAGATCCTGCACCAGGCGGCTTTATCGTCTTCCGGCGACAGTGAAGCCATCCCATCTGCCGGGGAAGAAAAGGCGGAATCAGAGAGCAAGCCGGAAGTTTGTGTCGCTTGACCCACCACGGCCCGCTCTGGATGAGCGGCAGGCATGAACGGATTCTTAAGTGGTTTTGCACTAGAGAGTTGAGAAGATTCGATAGAGGTGTTTTTTCGGGGCTCCTTGCGAACCTTCCGAGTTCGTTGTGGTGGACGGCGCCCAAGCGTGAAATGGGGCCTTTCGATTCGGAACGATGAGAGGAACGAAGACGTCATGAACAAAAAGGTCTACATCGTATTTCTAACAGCCCTCCTGTTGGTGGTCGGTGCGCTTTGGTTCACCAGCCGCTCCGTGACTCCCAACCAGGCTTCCTGGGAAGACGTAGTCAGCGAAGCCGAAAAAGGCGGCTATAACCTCATCCGTACGGAGGAACTTGGGAAACGGTATCGGGAAAATCCGGAAAGCCTCCTGCTTGTGGATACGAGGCAGGAGTGGGAATACCGCGCCGGCTACATCAAAGGCGCGGTGAACTTTCCCATGGAGCCCACATGGTGGTCTCGTTGGCGAAAACAGAAGCCATTAGAAAGCCTCCTCGGGCCGGATAAAGAGCGGTTCATTGTTTTCTACTGAGCGGGACTGACTTGAGTCCGCAGCGACTCGGCGGCCCGGGTGGCCGTTAAATTAGGCTATACCAATGTGCATCGCGACCCAAAAGGGTATCCGGACTGGCAGGCTGCGGGTATGCCTGTGGAGCGGTCTTCCCTAGCGGCCGCTGAATCATCCGAGCTAATCGGAGCCCCTGGAACGCTGTCCGGATTCGGTATCGTATGGACTCTGTTGGGCGTGTTTCTGGGCGGAATTGCTCTGAATCTGACCCCATGCGTATATCCATTGATTCCCATCACTGCGGCTTATTTCGGAGGTCGGTCCGGGGGCGGACGAGGCCCTCTGATCGTACATGGTTCCCTCTACATCGGAGGTTTGTGTGTCACCAACTCGGTCCTGGGAGTTATCGCGGCATTGAGCGGCGGGCTTCTCGGAGCGGCGCTGCAGAATCCGATGGTCCTTATCCTGATGGCCGCGATTCTGGTTTTGTTTGCCTCGAGTTTGTTCGGTTACTGGGAGCTTCGGCTTCCCTCGGCCCTGACCCAGGCGGCGTCCCGATCCTACGCCGGATATTTCGGCTCCCTGTTCATGGGAATCACTCTGGGGGTGGTTGCCGCCCCGTGTCTGGGGCCCTTTGTCTTGGGGCTACTTACCTGGGTGGCCGGCATGGGTTCTCCCGGAATCGGCTTCCTGGTGTTTTTCACGTTGAGCCTGGGGCTCGGTCTACCGCTCTTTTTTCTGGCGCTATTCTCCGGCCTTATCGATAAACTTCCACGATCCGGCGAATGGATGGTATGGATTCGCAAACTCATGGGCTGGGTATTGGTAGCTATGGCCGTTTACTTCATCCGACCCCTCCTCCCGGAGACGGTGATCGTTTTTGGTCTGTCCGCCGTGAGCCTGTCGGCGGGTCTCCACCTGGGATGGCTGGAAAAGACCCCTTCGACCGGAAGGATATTTGGCTGGATCCGGCTCGTAACTCTGGCGATCGGTGTGACTATCTCGGCATTTTGGGTCGGCGGCTGGATTCTTCAGGGTCCCGGCGTACAGTGGAACCGGTATTCGGAGGCCGTCATCGCCGAGGCCCGTGAAACCGGCAAGCCTGTCATCATAGACTTCTATGCGGAATGGTGCGCTCCTTGCCGTGAATTGGAAGACGCCGTCTTTCATCATCCGGAGGTCGTCGATCGGGCGAGAAAACAGTTTGTAATGATCAAAGTGGATCTGACCAGCTCCGGGAACGCACAACAGGAAATTTTAGAAGAAAGTTTGTTGGATCGCTTTGAAATCAGGGGCGTACCAACGATCATCTTCCTGGACGGTTTTGGAAATGAACGGAGGGATTTACGTCTCGTGGATTTCGAGTCGCCGGATCGGTTCCTCCAGAGGATGGACCGGGTCAAAGAATCTTCGACGCCGGCATCGGAGAATAACGCTGAACGTCTAACCGACGGATAAGTTATAAAATAAGGAGATATCCGTGCACATCGACAAGTTTCTAGGTAGGCGCGTCGAAATTCCTGAAGATCGGCGCTATGTCAAGAAAACAGGGTTATGGGCCAAACTGGAAAACCAAACGATTGTTTTCGGTTTGAGCGAGCCGGTGCTGACGCTGGCGGGTGGATTCAATGACTTCAATTGGCTGGTGTCCGAAGGAGAAACCGTCGCCATGGGTCAGAGCGTCGGAGTGGCCATCACCCAGAAGCTGCTGTATCTGGACGCCCCGGTGGACGGGGTAATCCATTTGAACGCAGGCCTGCCGTATGACCCCCAAAAAGTAATGGAGGACCCATATGACAGCGGATGGCTTTTCAAGATCGAGCCTCTCTCTGCCGAGCCGTTCTTTCTTACCTTGGCGGATCCACATGAGTATCTGGAGAGTCTCAGGGGTTCGGAAGGCTTCAAAAATCCGGAAGGGAAAAAGGGAGGTATTTCTCCCATGTGCAAGGCTGTTTACCACAGCATTCGCGAGCAGAAATTCTAACGTCCATTCCAATTGAAACGACGAAAGAGAGGGTGATATGATTAAAGTTCGCTTTTTTATGAACGAGCCCAACGGCAAGCCTTGAAAGCATTTCAAGAAGATTATGCCCAGGTTGGGCGAAAAATACGATGTCGAAATCGAAAGCATTTCCAAACCCAGAGAAGTGTACATGACCGATGAATACTTCGAACTTGACTTGCCGGCGGCCCCGGCCGTCATGGTCGGCGACGAGATCGTGGTCGAAGGAGCGGATGTTTCGGAATACGAACTCGAGGCGACGATCTGCCGGCACCTTGGACTCCCGCAGCCGGATCCTGAGAAAAAAGGATTCATGGGACGTCTGTTCAATTAGAAAGCATGTGCGCGTTCGGGAGGATTCGGCTCGTCCGAAGCGGAATGGACCGGCTCGCTCATGACGGAAGAGTTGACCATAACGGCGCTGGCACACGGCGGCGTGGGCGTCGGCCGGAAGGGCGGAAAAGTCGTTTTCGTGCCTTATACCCTGCCCGGAGAACACATCCGTTTCGAGACGCTTCAGGAAAAAAAGCGTTACTCGTGGGGGCGACTGATCCGAGTATTGGATCCTTCCCCGAACCGCCGTCCTATCCCGCCGTGCGCCGATTTCGGTGATTGCGGGGGATGCCACTGGCAGCATATACGCGATCCTGCTCAGCCGGCTTATAAAGAGCAGCTCTTTAACGAGATTCTGCAGCGCCAAGGCGGGATTCACCCTTCGCGCATCCGGCCGATAGAGGCCTCTCCCAGACTGTTTGGGTACCGAACAAGCGTAACCCTTAAGGTGCGTCATGGGGGAGTCGGATTCTTTGGAGCCCGTTCCCACCGTCTGGTTTCAGTGGAGCGTTGTTTGCTGGCGCCGGAGGCGACGAACCTGGTTCTCGAGAGACTGCAGTCGGAGCATTTTCGAACCGTTTTCGACCGAAACGTTTCCGAATTGGTGATTTCAGCGGCTCCCGGCAGCCCTTCGGTTCATATATACCTGCGAATGTCTTCTCCGCTTACGCTTTCACTTGGCAAGCGGCTGGTCAGGCTCTTTGAAAATATACCTGAAATAGCGAGCCTTGTCTGGTGCAAGGGAAAACAGGATGATCCCGAATGGTTGTTTCCCGACTCGAAAACGGAAGCATTGATCTCTTTTCCCCTTGCAGCAGGTAGGACGAACGGCGCCGCCCCTCCTGAACTGCGCGTGCATCCCGGTGTTTTCTTGCAAGCCAACTGGGACGTTAATCTGATCATGATCCGGGAAGTGCTGGAATTGCTGGATGGAATCGGTGCTTCCTTAAGGGTGATCGAACTCTTTTCCGGGGTCGGGAATTTCACCATACCCATGGCGCTCCGTGGCCATATAGTGGATGCTTTTGAAATGTATGCGCCCTCAGTCGAAAACGCTCTTCAAAACGCTCACAGGTATGACTTGAAAACGGTAAGAGTGCGGCGCATGACGGCGGCTCAGGCGTTGGCGTCCCTTTCCAGGTCCAAAGAATCTTATGATGTTATGGTGGCGGATCCTCCGAGGTCCGGTATGAAGGAGGAAATCGCCCGGGTGGTTGATCTGAAAGTACCCCACGTCGTGCTCATTTCCTGTGAGCCTGCCATACTATGCCGGGATCTGAACATGTTGACAAAATCCGGTTATCGGCTCGAGTGGTCCCTTCCCCTGGACATGTTCCCCCAGACCTATCACGTAGAATCCATAAATTATCTGACAAGGTCAGGGATTTGACGAATGTTCCCGGGCACGGTGCGAGCGAACTCCGATCCCGATTCTATCGCTGACTCATGGAATCACCCGCGTCGTTGCTCGGGAATTGAGCAAGAATTCCAGCCGTTTTCTTCACCGGCCGTTCCTCCGCCCAAAATCGCTCAGTGAGACGCGTTCCTGAACAGCTCAAGCAGACGTTTCACGGCCGGTTCCCGGAACAGGGGTAGATTCACGATATCGGCCGCCTTGGCGCGGAAAGAGTCGAGGTCAGGTTGATCGTTTACTTGCATCCCGGCTTCTTCGATCTTTGTCAGGTACTCTTTTTCATGACTGCGGTTGTAGGAGCGCTGGTAAAGGGCGGCTTCCCGCATGGACTGCCGGACCGTACCCTGGAGGACCTCCGGCAGGCTCTCAAACCAGTTCAGGTTGGCGGCGCAAATGTGAGCCGAATAGACGTGGCCGGTAAGGGTGAGATACTTTTGCAGTTTATCGAGTCTATATTCCCAAAGGACCCAAATAGGATTCTCCTGGCCGTCCACCTCGCCTGCGGCGAGAAGATCGTTAATCGGCCATGGGTGCGGTATCGGCCGGGCGCCCAGGAGCGTCCAGAGTTCCTTTTGAAGCACGGAATTCATGACGCGGATCTTGAGATCTTTCACCTCTGACGCGTCGTGTACGGGACGCTTGTTGTTTGTCAGGTGACGAAAGCCGTTCTCTGAAAAGGCCAGTCCTTTGAATCCCGCCTTTTCGAGGGCATCCAGCACGGCTTGACCCGGTTTGCCGTCCAGGACCCGATCCGCGTGGGAGTAGTTCCTGAACAGGAAAGGAAATTCCACCACCCGGGTTTCCGGTACGAACTCATCGAAAGGCCCCACCGTCACCACTGCCGCCTGGATCTGCCCACTTTGGAGCTTTTGCAGGATTTCGGTTTCGTTTCCCATGGAACCGTTATGAAACAGCTCCACCTGCAGTTCGCCCTGGGATGCGAGGGATACCCGTTCGAGGAACTTTTCCGCACAGATAGTCTGGGCGCTGCCGGGCTTGGTCACCACCGCCAGTTTCAGAGTCTGGGTCGCGCCCGCCGAGCCTGTCCAGATACAGGTGAGCAACAGGAACCACATGCAAACACTCAACATAGGTCGCATAACCACTCCTTTTCCTTCGGGCGTTTTTTGACCCCCCGGATCTTGGCCGTTTTCAGTGTCATGTTTACGCTTAAAAGATCGTGTGTTCTTAAGGCAAAAGAAGGATACCGCAAGAAGTCAGGTCTATAAGGAAGAACCTTATCAACCTGTTCAAATGTCCAAGATCGAGGGGCGCCTTCCGGGGCCCTACGGCCGTTCCATCAGCGCATCAGGTCATGACCAGCCCACCGGATACGCTGATGGTCTGCCCCGTTATGTAGGAGCCCAGATCCGAGGCCAGGTAAGCGATCATCAAAGCCAATTCCTCGGGCTCACTGTATCGCCTCAAAGGAACGAGTTTCAGTGTCTTGTCGAGTTTGGTGATCGCCTCTTTACTGGATCTCTTAAGTTCGTCGATTTCCTGTATACCTAAGGACACGCAGTTGCACGTAATCTTGTAACGAGCCAGTTCTTGGGCCAGAGATCTGGAGAAGGAACTCACAGCAGCCTTGAGGGCGCCGTAAACGGACATCCTGGGAACCCCGATTCGGCCGGAATCCGAAACCATGTGAATGATGCGTCCGAACTTCTTTTCCATCATGACCGGGATAACGGCTCTTGTCCACAGGAGGGTGACTTCAAATATATTGCGATACTGGGTTCGCCACTCCGCTCTTTCCTGTTCGAAGAACGGTTTCAGGTGATCCATGAATTCCAGCAACCCGAAATCGGTTGCGAGAATATCAACGCGTCCTTCCCTTTTTTTCACTTCCTGTACGAAACCTTCTACCTGGTCCGCATCAAAAAAGTCCAAAGCTTTGGTGTTGACGGGTGTGCCGAACTCTTTTTCGGATTCTTTTGCTACGATGTCGACTATTCTTTGATGCGTATCCACTGCGTAAACAATGGCTCCCTCTGCCACGAGTATCTGCGCCAATTCGCTCGGGATGCATTTGCCGGAACGATGAGAAGCGATTATGGCGACCCGATCCTTAAGGCCGTTGTTTTTCAAAGTCAGCAAAACTTCTGCTTGCTCGTTAGGGGCGCCATTTTCCGTGTTCATGGAACAACCAGCCATCCATTTCCTCCACTGTAGAATTAACTTCGTCGAAAAGAATAGACCCGAATCGAGCGTCTATCCATCAGCTTGATAATGGTGTTCAATATTTTCTATTATAACATTCTCAGTTGATCTCCGGTATCCTCCAAAATCACCTGCACAGAGGGCTATGCAGACCTTTGTCGATAAAATTCAATCCCGACTATGGGCTAGCCGTTTTCCAGTGAGTATCCCCCTGTGCGTGCCGATTCCTTATCTGATTTCGTCGTCTCGGCCAAGCTCCGTAAAAGGAGCACGAACGGATCCGGAATGTTTTCTTCTTGAGGTATTTGTATAGATTCCGGATCTTACTATGTTCGTCCGGAATGACGTTTCTGAAATTGCGACGCAGTCTCTTTCCCCGGAATGACGGGGAAAAGAAGCGCTTTCGATGATTACCCGTGAACAAACTCAAAAACGGAGCGAATCGGTTTGCTCTGTCGCACTTGTTCCCGAAAAAAAAGCTTCTGCGCCGGAAACGCGCTGTTTCGGTACGCGCGGCGCAAGCCGCAGGAAGCTCGGCGCGCCCATATGGATTCGAGTCATTTGAAAAAGGGGTTCAGGTAGAACGCTTACGGAAGAGTTCTACCCGGCTCCCTTTAATATTAAGTCCGGTCACTTGTAAAGAAAAGACCGGCATTACGGATCAGCCGTGACGAACCATCGATTGTTTGAGGATGTCACTCCAACAAATAAGCAAGCACTGCCTAAGGTTTCAGATGCTTCACAAACCAATCTCGTTGCTCGACACTCGAAATCTCGAACGCCGGGCTCACGTAAGCATCAAAATGACCTCCCGGCACGAGGAGGAGTTTTTTGGGTTCCAGGGCCTGCTCGTACGCTTCACACGCGATCTCCGACGGAACCAACGTGTCTCCCAAAGCTACTATCAGCATAAACGGGGTGGGGCAGATGTTCCGGATGTACCAGCCCGGCTCGTACTCGGTAAACAGCTCCACCGAATGCAGGGTAACTTCGTTTCGCCAGGAAGGCGCCAGCGTTTTACACGTTTCGAGAAAGAATTTTCGTGAGTCATCCGTGGGCAAGGCGCATGGGTCACCGACATTTTCTCCGACCACCGGTATAATGGCCGGGGGATTTCCAGCGTATCGCGAAGCCCGATCCATATCGAAGTTGGCTCTTACCGCTGGGAAAACATCGGAACGAATGAGCCTTTTCACATTTCTGAGACCGCTGATTAAAGGTACCTGAGATACCACACACTTGACCCGTCGGTCGATGGCTCCCACAACGATGGTATGTCCGCCGCTGTAGCTCGATCCCCAGACACCGATCCTGCTTCCGTCTACTTCCTTGAGACTGATGGCATAGGTGATGGCGTCCCGGTAGTCGGATATCTGTTTCCAAGGGTCGATGTGCTGTCTCGGCTCGCCGTCGCTTTCTCCCAGGTTGCGGTTGTCGTATACCAGGGCGTTGAGTCCGGCTTCCGAGAAGACTTCCGCAAATTTGTCCAGGTACATTTCCTTCGTGGCGGAGAACCCGTGAGCCATAATAATGGCAGGTGCCGCGCCGGTTGCGCCGACGCCGGGATAAAACCAACCACGCAACGTGACGCCGTCTTCCGTCTTGAATTCAATGTTTCTGCGCATAATTATTGCCTCCCTTTGGAAGTTTGAAAGTATGCATTCCCTTTCCTCGTATCCGATTGATGGACCTGATGCTTGTCCTGTGAACGGGCAGGCCCTGAAAGAGGTTCGTGGCCCAAAAATGGAATTCACAGACCACGGAGTGAAATCTCATCGACTTTGACGAGGACACGCATTGGACCGACAGTCAGGCATCTAAGCAAAATACATGCCTGATCTGAAAAAGATTCTTATGGGTCAACACGGCCGCAAATGAAATTGGCGGGGCGAAGCGTCATGAATGGTACGGTTCTTGAAACTGGTCGTACTTGACGATGGGGTAAGAAGTCCGCCATTATGTTCCCGAAACTGCCAATCCCAAACGTAGGAGCCCGCGATGTGTATTCTGGATCTGAACTCCCTGGTTTTCGGATTCGACCGCGTGGATGAGCTGCCGGAACAGGCTCCAGCTGTGGGTTTGGACCGGCCGCCTGATGACAAAGGAGACGTGTACGCGCTCATCGAGGGCCTGAAGCAGCAAAACCGGGAGCTTGCGTCCGAAGTGATGGAGCGAAGCAAGCTCATTGCGAGCCTCAACAACGTCAGTCCCCTGCCCCTGGAAGGCATCACCCTGGATAAAGTGTTGAGTACGATTCTGAACAATGTGGTGAACTGTTTCGGGTACTATCGGGGAATCGTGTACCTGTGGGACAAGAAAAAAGAGAACCTGAGTTGCTACGGAACCGCTGGGATGAGCGGGGCCAGCGAACGCATCGTCCGTTCGAAACCGCTCAATATCTATCGTCATGATTGCATCGAAATTCGAGCCGCACGATCCTCCACTTACACGTATGTCGAAAATCCTTCCGAGGGTCCGGAATTGACCCGACACGACCTGAAAATATCTCACCAGCACGGTGGTCGGGGCTCGGTTCTGTACGTTCCGTTGAGGTCCAAAGGCGAGACCTTCGGAATCATCGGGATTGAACGGTTTCCCGTCCGGGCTGAACGATACCCAGGCCAGTTTCGAATAACGGAAAAAAACATCAAAGTCCTCATGTTGTTTGTGAACCATGCCAGTATTGCTATTGAAAACGCCCGGTTATACGAACAAAATCAGCGCAAGATCGATTACCTTTCCAAACTTCAGGAGATCCACCATGAACTGAACAGCATGGTGGACATGGATCACCTCATCGAGAAAATCCTCGAGGGAGCCCTCATCGTCAGCGGAGCCACGAGTGGAATACTATGGAAACGCAATTCCGAGTCTCTGCGTATGGAAGCCTCCAGCAGCCGGGGATACTCGAATTCCTTGGAGAACAACCTGCAGGCCTCCCTCGAAGCATATCCGTTCGATGAGCTGTTCACGAAACAAAAGGCTGTCCGTATTCCTGATCTGGAGGAGTTCGGCGTGTCCCTTCCGATCTCTCAATCCAAGGGTTCCGCCATTTTTTTGCCCATAGTGTACAAAGACAGCATCGCCGCGATCATTCAATTGGATCATTCCGACCATGGTACGTTTGACGATACTGCAACGGAAGTATTAAAGATATACGCTTCTCAAGCAAGTAAATTGATTGAGAATATGACGCTTTACAACACGTTGTTGTTGGAGAAGAGGTTTACCGATAATCTGAGAAACAGTATCGCCGTTGGGATTCTAATTACAGATGCAGAAGGAAGGATACGATCTATCAATCCAAGAGCGAGAGCGATATGTAATATCACATCATCACATTTGGGAAACCAACCTGTTGAAAGTATATTTAATAAGGATAATAGATTTATATCCGACGTAATATATGAAACCATTCATACCAATAAAGATGTTGAAACCGAGGCTACATATAACGCGGAAAATGAGGCTCTGGTGTTGGAAATAAGCGCATTTGCAGTATACGATGAAGAAAAGAAACTGTGCGGTGTTACTACGTTCATTTCCGACATAACAGAAAAAAAGAGAATGAGAGATTCTTTGAATCGCATGGAGAGAACGGCCGCCATAGGAACCATGGCGGCCGGCGTAGCGCATGAGCTTAGAAATCCGTTAAGCGGCATTTATGCCGCCATACAGACGTTGCTTCAGGAATTATCGCTTACGGATGAACAGAGAGACATCATGGACGCGGTGCTGGGGGAAGCGGATCGGATGGAGACTTTGATCCATGAGATCCTTCAGCTGTCAAAGCCCATCAATCTGAATATGGTGAATGTGGACGTGAAGGAAGTGTTGCGGAATTCGGTTACGCCTATGAAGGAGACGATCAGAGAGAAGAATATTACCATACTGGAACGTTTCGAACATAGGCTGCCGGCCGTTCACGCAGATCCGGACAAATTGAGACAGGTTTTTTTGAACCTGTTACTGAACGCGGTACAAGCCACTCCGGACGGCGGAGCCATAGAGCTGCATGCGAAGTCCATGAACGGAAAGGCCCAGGAAGGGAGAAGTGGGGTGGAAATCCGTGTCCTGGACCACGGATCGGGGGTATCGCCCCAGCATCTCTCCAAGATTTTCGATCCGTTTTTCACCACCAAATATAGGGGCACCGGTCTTGGACTGACCATCTGCCAGAAGATCATCGAGGAGCATGACGGCGAGATTTTTGTCCAGTCCGAATGCGGGCAAGGAAGTGTTTTCTTCGTTCGGTTGAAATCATGAAACTGCTGATTGTAGACGACGAGAAACTCCTTCGGGATTCGCTGAAGAAGCACTTTCAGCGGGAGGGGTATCAGGTATATCTCGCAGAGAGCGCCCGCAAGGCCATCGAGGCGTACAGGGAATATGTCCCTGAACTCGTATTATTGGACGTACGTCTGCCCGATGGTAACGGCCTGGACGTATTGCACGAGATCCGGGAAGTCAACCCGGAGGCGTTGGTGATTCTCATCACTGCCTATGGGGGAATCCGATCCGCGGTGGAAGCCATCAAGCGCGGGGCCCAGGACTATATCACCAAGCCTTTTGATATAGAGGAGCTTTCTTTCACTGTACAGAAAACCACCGAACTGTTTCGCCTGAAAGAGGAATTGAGAAGCATCAAAGACAGCACCGCGAGAAAATACGAATTCGGGAAGATCGTAACCCAGGGCATTGCCATGAAGAAGGCTTGTGAGGAAGCCTTGAAAGTGGCCCAGACGGAGAACTCGACGGTGATCGTTCGGGGAGAGAGCGGAACCGGAAAGGAATTGTTGTGCAGGGCTATTCACTACAACAGCTCCAGACGTGACATGCCTTTTGTCCCGGTGAATTGTGCTTCATTGCCGGAAAGCCTACTGGAAAGCGAACTTTTCGGTTATGAAAAGGGCGCTTTCACCGGTGCAACCAGGCGCAAGATCGGTTTTATAGAATCCGCGGAAGGCGGCACCATTTTTCTGGACGAGGTTGGAGACATCAGTCCCGGAACCCAGGTTAAGCTCCTGAGATTCTTGCAGGAACAGGAATTCTATCGGGTGGGAGGCGTCAAACCTGTACGGGTAAATGTACGCGTGGTGGCGGCCACTAACAGGAATCTCGAAAAAGGGCTCGAAAACGGAACCTTCAGGGAGGATCTATACTATCGGCTGCACGTTTTCCCCATATTTATTCCGCCCTTGAGAGAACGAAAGGAAGACATTCCCCTCCTGGCAAAGCATATCATGGAAACGTTCAACCGTGAATTTGGTAAGAATATGAAGGGATTTTCCCCGGAAGCCATGGACGCCCTCGAAAACTATACTTGGAAGGGGAACGTTCGGGAACTGAAAAACGTCATCGAACGATCCATCATCCTGGCGGAAGGGCAATGGATTCTCGCTACCGACTTGCCGCCTGAAATACGGGGAGCCGTAAAGAATTCCGAGAAAGCGGGCGATCGTCCATTCCCTCTGCCTGTAGAACCTATTCTGCCTCTGGAACAACTGGAGACAGTATATATCCGGAAGGTGCTGGAATACACGGGAGGCAATAAGAGTCTTGCCTGTCGTCGTCTGGGCATTACGCGAAACCGTCTCAGGCGGAAACTCGCGAAAACCTGAGGTGAATTGTTGCCGTCAGCAGAAAAGAATCGGCTCTGTATTGGGGCGAAACAGCCGTCTTTTCTCTCGGGAGTCCCCATCGAACCATGGCCTTTCAACCGGGTCATTCCGAACCAAACCCATGGGCCGAAACGGCCCACCCTTGTTTTCGCGGCGGAATGCCCGCCGCGCCGTTTTACCTTCGCTGATACGTTCAAAACTGGTTCAAATTGGCCCACCTTTTGGGGCTTAGCCCGCGAATTGGGGGTTGCGAGAATGATTTCAGTTCATTTTAGCCGTAAATTCAATGGGTTAATTCTATAGGCACGCCTCTTGAATGTAATCTCTGAAGGCCTGGAAGACCCTTCCGAGAAAAAAAGAAGGTATATGAATTTTTCTCATTTCTACCGAATTTGTCCCCAAACTGGGTCCAAAACGAGCATAAGCGATTGCGGTTCTTTTAGAGAGGAGGATCGAACATGTCTGATTTGGTGACGTGGGAAAAACAAAACGGAGTCGCCCACATCTCCCTGAACTCTCCGCCTGCCAACGCCATGAGTGTGCAGCTGCTTCAGGAATTCGATGCGGCCGTGCAGGCGGTCGGAAACGATGCGGATTGCCGGGCCGTATTGATCAAAAGCAGCGTGCCCAAGATCTTCATGGCGGGGGCGGATCTCAAGTATTTGTTGGGTCTCAAAGAGCAGGGATTCCGTGAATATATCTCGAACGCTCAGAAAATCTACAATCGCGTAGAAACATTGCCCAAGCCCACCATAGCAGTGCTGAGCGGTCACGCGCTCGGTGGGGGATGTGAACTGGCCCTCAGCTGTGACTTCCGATACATGGCGGATTCCAAGGCCTTGATCGGAGTTCCGGAAGTTACTCTTGGGCTGCTGCCGGGCGCCGGCGGCACGCATAGGCTACCTCGCCTCGTGGGGCGCAGCAAAGCTACCGAGCTTCTTTTTCGCGGAAACACCTTGCAGGGGCCCGAGGCCTTGTCCATCGGGCTGGTGGATAAAGTGTTTCCCCAGGACCAGCTTCTTCCCGAGGCCGTCAAACTGGCTGAGGAACTGGCCCGGGGAGCCACCCAGGCCATCGCGCGGATCAAGCGGTGCCTGCGGGCGCCCGGAGAGGAAAACCTTGCGGAAGGCCTGGCCCAGGAACTCGATGGAATTGCTTTTCTGTTCGTTCATACGGATGACACGAAAGAGGGAATTCGTGCGTTCAGCGAGAAACGGCGACCCACTTTCGTGGGGAAATAGCGGTTTTCCGAGGCTGAGATATGGCAGGTTTAAGTTCGACAGCCCCGTTGAAAGAACGGAACGAGCAAACGGAAGAACGGCGAAGGTCGGGAACAGGCCGTCGCATAACCGCCCTCTTACCAGGCACACTGGTCTGAGCGGTACTGGGGAGAAGAGAGTCATGGAAGTCAACGGGTGTGTAGCCATTGTTACCGGAGGCGCGTCCGGGCTGGGTGAGGCCTGTGTGCGGAACCTCGTCGGAGCCGGCGCCAAGGCCGTTATACTCGACCTGGCGGAGGAAAAGGGATCCGAGCTTGCAGCGGGATTCGGAGATAACTGCATTTTCTGCAAAACGGATGTAACCAGTGAGGAGTCGGTCCAGGCCGCCATAAACGAGACGATAGGACGTTTCGGAGCCTTACACATAGCGGTTAACTGCGCCGGCGTGGCGTCACCGGCAAAAGTACTCGGAAAGAAGGGGCCGCTCAGTATTCAGGGCTTCGAAATGGTGGTGCGAATCAACCTCATCGGCACCATGAACGTTATACGGCTGGCCGCCGAGCAGATGTTGAAGAACGATCCTAATGAAGACGGAGAAAGGGGTGTCGTTATAAATACGGCATCGGGCGCGGCTTTCGAAGGTCAAATCGGTCAAGCTGCGTATAGCGCTTCAAAGGCGGGTGTGGTTGGTATGACGCTTCCCATTGCCCGGGAGTTCGCGAATTACGGTATCCGCAACGTGACCATTGCTCCGGGACTGTTCGATACTCCCATGCTTGGCGGCATGCCGGATCCGGTTCGACAGTCACTTATCGCCACCTGCCTGTTTCCACGGCGGATGGGAAAACCATCGGAATTCGCCCAACTGGCTCGGCAAATCATCGAGAACCCTATGCTGAATGGAGCAACGCTTCGCCTGGACGGTGCTTTGCGGCTGGCTCCTAAATAATACTTGCACGAAATAACAGTATCACGATGCTTTATGTACAGGCAAATGGTTGGTTCTTGATTCCAAAATTATTGAAGAAAGGAGGTCTGCGTTCAGAGTATCATACATTCGTAAATAAAGACGGATTTCGTCGTCGGAGAATTCTCCGGGAAAAGGATTCATCTATCAAAAAGAGAGGGACAACACGATGCAACCATCCGGACCGGAAAAAGACTGTATGATTGTAGATCAGCTTAAGCCGGGCGCAGAATTTGAATGCGAGGAACTGCCCGAGGAGTATTTAAAGGAAACACACGTTATCTCGTTGATGGCGGAGATGGCCAAACAGGAAGGCACGGAATACATCTTCGGAATCACGGCGGGCGCGGAATTTCCAATGGAAGGGCTCTTCATGAAGGCGGGCATCAAACGCGTGCACGTACGCCATGAAATGTCCGCGACCTTTGCCGCGGACGCCTATGGGCGGATGACACGGCGCACGGCGCCTACGGTCATCGGGCCTTCCACAGGCTTGACCAACTGCACGTCAGGTCTGGCGCAGGCCATGGCGGCCCAGTCTCCCGTGCTCGTCATCGGGGGCGAGCATCCGGCTTGGACGGACAATGTGTACTTCGCCCAGGGGCTTGTCCAGGCGGAAAAAGTGTTTCAGGGTATCACCAAGAAGACGACCCGGATTACCAGTCCCAGATCCATGCTCTCGGAATTCAAGCGCATGTACCGGCTGGCCATGACGCCGCCCATGGGACCCACCGCCATCTCGATTCCATGGGACACCAGCTTTGAAAAGTCCCGGGTTCCCCTGGTCGAGGCCTTTTATCTGTACGGTCCCGGAAATCTGGTACGAACCGAACCCAAAATGACGCACGAAGATCCGGCGTTGGTGGAACAGGCCGTGCGCTGGTTGCTCGAGGGTGAGAAGCCCGGCATCATCGCCGGCGAGAGCGTATGGTATGACGACGCCCAGGAAGAACTGCGTGAATTCGTTGAACTGACCGGAATACCTTGCCATACCAGGAGAATGGCCAGAGGCGCCATCGACGAGTACAATCCTCTGAACTGCGGCGGTCGCGCCAGGGGACGCTTTTTGCGCGCGAGTGACCGGGCCATGGTTCTGGGGCTCCGCGTGGGCTACCTGGAAATGCACGGATACCCGCCCTTCTGGGGAGAGGCGACCCGCTACATCCAGGCGCAAACGTGTCGTGAAAACGTGGATCTCATGCTCGCCACCGATTACGAACTCATCGGGAACGTCAAGGCTATGCTGCAACAGATGATCGAGTGCGTAAAGGACATGGGCATCAAGCGTCCGCCGGACAAATGGAACGAGTGGAGAAAATTCATTGTAGACAGCAAAGAGTATTACGAGAAAAAGGTGGCCGAACGTATCGAAAAGATGAAGGGTATCACTCCGGTGCATCCGGACCTCATCGGTCGTTTGACGTATGAGGTGATTCATGAGGAATTGAACGATGATGTTATTTCCGTCATTGACGGTTTCACCGCTTCCTCGTACTACACGGACCACAACCGCTGCCGGACGGCCGGTCGAGTGCTGGACGCCAGCGACACCATCGGAATCGGACACGGCCCGGGAATGGCCATTGGGGGTGCGCTGGCCACCAACAGGTCTATTCCTCTTGTCTGCCTCATCGGCGACGGAGGATTGGGCGCCGGCGGAATGGACATCGAGACCTGCTCGCGATGGGACATGCCCTGCGTCTTCATCCATGAGAACAATGACACCATGGTGGCGGGGGGATGGAAGCTTTTCTGGTCTAAGGCCTGTTCCCCCACCGGTAATGAAATGCTGGACTCCTTTTCCACCCTTCCCAAAATCCGGTACGACAAAATGATGGCGGAGTTCGGCTGCCACACGGAATTTGTTGAAAAAGACGCCGATTATAAACCCGCGCTGAAGCGTGCCTTGGATTTCGTGCGCGACAAATCCAAACCGGCCTTCATTGAAGTTCACGTGGAAGGGCGGACGATGAACGAAATCTGGGGGACCTTCCTCACCAACTGCTGCGGTTTCCTGGAATGGGAAGACCTCCCGGAAGAAGGAAGAAAGACGATCATGGATCTGGGCCTTTGCGATCCCACGTACCGCTCTTTCGCTCCCACTTGGCCGGATGAAGCCTTTGCGAAGCGGACAAAGAAATAATCGGTAAAGGGACGAAGCCGGACCCCTAATCCGAAGATCGGACAGCCCATCAGCTTCGGCTGTATCAACCTCTCATTCCGGTTGGAGCGCCTTTTGCTCCAGCCGGACATTCGAAGCGGCTTAAGGTGACTTTCCTCACTGGTAAGTCGTCTTAAGCCGAAATTCTCTTACAGGAAAATCGGCGGCCCCCCGGGTAGTTTGACGCCCTTTCCGTCCAGACAAAACGGTCAGGAGTGTTCTCGGATTTTCCGACCTTACCGGCAAGGCGGGGCGGCGCGGCCAACTGCTTGCGTTGTACAGGCATATTATCGGACAATAGAGTCCGGAATAAACCTGACCCGGATTGCTCATAAAGTTCTTCGCCGAACAGATCATCGTTCCGCGGTTGCGGGGCGTATTTCCAAGCAAAAGTCGATTTCGTCTAATTCTTTGAAATTAGTGGACTTAATTGCAATTGGCGGGGGATTTCATGCATAAACCGGACTAATTTCGTTTACACTCGTTTACTGCCCGGGATGCGTTTATGCTCGAAAATGCCATTCAACATAGTGTCCATGGTCCACTGCACACAGCCATCCGTTCGTTGCAGAACATACTGTGCTCGGATTCAAAGCAAAAACACGCTGCCGCCGTTCACCTGGCCGATGTCTACACCCGGCTCGGAAAATACGAGGATGCGCTTACGATCCTTCGTTCCCTGGGCCGGAGTGACTCTTGGGATGAGGGTCTTCAGCAACAATGGGACCGTACCGAGCGGATTAACAGAGATCTGCAGGATCTGGAGGCCAACCGTTACTGTAAAGCGGGTTTTCTTTCCAAAGCCGTGGTTCCGGACGGAAAAGGCGGCTACCTTGTCGACTCGCTGGGGTTTCCGGGTAGTTGGGAGTTTCGCGCCCGTGTAAAAACATATGTACCTCCTGGCGCTTGTTTTCGGCTTCTGAAATCATTGGCCGCGACCGACGAAAATATCCGAAAAGGCGTGATTCAACCGATCGGACCCGTCGACGCTTCCCGATTGCAGTCGGCCGGTGTCGTGGTCATTCATCAGGGTCCCGCCGATACGCCGATGCGGCTGTCTCTCCTGGAAAGTCCGGACAAAGGCCTGAAATGGCGGCTGGATGCCACGCACGAGGTACTCGTTTGGGAACGCGAAAAACAGCGTGAAAGCCTTCGAGGCTTGGTGGAACACGGTCCGATTTCGTCGACACCGGACCGTGATGAGACAGAGGCCGTCAAAGCGGAAGAAGCGTCAGGCGCGGAGTTACCCCGCGTACTCGTGATATCGCTGGGACTCGCTTCGGACTATGGGGTGACCATTCTGCGTGATCGGATGCAACACGAGGGGTTCGAAGCGGCCGCAGCGTATGTTCGCTCCATAAATTACATGGAAGATTATTTGGACACTTTCGCGGCCCTCGGAGAATTTTCGGGGCAGCCGCCGCACATTTTTGCCGTCTCCGTTCTGGACGCGGTGATCGAGGAGGCTTGTTACGTCATTTCACACCTCCGGCAAAGGTTTCCCGAAGCGCACATCATAATTGGCGGATCCAGTTCTCAGACACCCGAACAGTGCGCTGCCCTCGTACCAGATTTTGACGTTCTCATAAAGGGCGATGCGGACGAAGCGCTGCCTCTGGTTGCCGAAGCCCTGGGGCGTTCCCCGAGAGGAGCGGGGCTTTCCAGAAGCCGGGTCAATGCGATAAAAGCTTTGCTCGGTGGGGTGCTCATTCAAAGAGGGAACACCCGAATTGTTCATTACCTGGATCACACCCTCGTTCCGCAAAAATATCACCTTCCCATACCGGATAAGAGGAAATCCATCTACTATTGGCAGACTTCCCGTGGCTGCCCGTATGACTGCCGGTTTTGCAACAAATGGTCCGGCAAGCGCTATCGAATGGCGCTTCCCTGGAACAATGATCCGATCGAACTCTCCGACGCGCGCAGAGGAGCCTTGGCCATGATCGAATTCCTGTTGCTGCGGTTGGCCATGGAATGGCCGGAAGGGATCACAAAGGAAGCATTGACGGCCCTGTTGAAGAGAAGCAAAGCAGCCGGCGACAAGGCACTGGTTCCCGAACTGGACGATAAGATCATGATCGTTATAGAAGACGACGATTTCCTGATCAACAGAGACCGTGTGAAAATGTTTTCAGCGCTGGTGGACGAACTGGGACTTCAACGATTCTATACCTTTTCAGCCATAACGAGTGTTCGTACGCTCTACCGGGGAAGCGAGACCGTGGATCTCGAGGTGCTGTCGTGGTTGAAGACTGCCAACTTCCAATCTCTGGACGTGGGCTCGGACGGCCTCTCTCAGAGCACCATCGATGAGAATCAGAAAGGCTATACGCTGGATTCCCATGTGATTCCGTTAAACCGTATCGCCAAGCGGATGGGTTTTTTCTGCTTTAACAACACGATCATAACCACCCCTTACACCACCATTCCGCAGCTTATCGAATCCCTGATCTTCTATGTGGTATGCCCCTATCCAATCAATGTGGCCATTGAAATCGGAATCATGGGGCACATCGGCAACAAATACACCAATGAGGATATCGCCAATCAGCAGTATGACTGGAGGAATGAAGAAGGCCGGGATCGAGGCCACTTCCGTATGCTGGACAATTATCGCGTGCCCAAAGAATATCCCGAATACGCATTGAATGGCTCCCAAATCATCAGCTATGCCGATCCGAAGGTGCGGGATCTGATTGTCGAGTTTCCGAACCATGATCCTTTCGAGTTCCTGCGCAGCCATTTCCCGGAGAGGGACGTACGCGCCGTTGTGGAAACCTGGACCCGCCTGCCCGAGGCGCGTCCCGAGATGAAAGCTCTCGGTGATAGCATATTCCTCCTCTTGAAGCGGCATTCGGAATGGGATTTTCCCCAAGCATTCGCCACTGTTCGAGAGGAAATGAGTGCTCTCAACCTGATGTCTTTCGTGGACTATCACCATCGGCTCGAGGAAGATACGGTGCGGGAGGATCCCTCTTTTAACCGGATCGTCGGCGATTTGTCGGAAGCGGAACGTCTATGGATATCACACGATTATCAGGCCGCGGAAAGTAAGCTTAAGAATCTTATTAGAGCGTTTCCTTGGTACTTCAGACCCTACAGAGAACTCATGAAGCTTTTGAGTGAACAAGGAAAAAACGCGGAAGCCATCGAGTGGTTTTCAAATTATCAGGTTGTCGATCCGAACTTACGCTTTTACCACACTTTTTTTATGCAAGTTCTAAAGTCTATTAACCTATATGATACGATTCGGACCAATCGCGCTCTTTTTCATATTCCCCGTTATTATACCATAAGCCCGATTTACTATTTTCTTGCCGCAGTCAGAGAGCTTTCAGGCGGCGACGCTGTCAAAAAATATGTGTTCCCTGCCGTCAAACCTGTGAATATAGAACTATTATATGATGTATTTGATTACTTAACCATAGGAACCATAAAGAGAATCATTAGAGAGTGTTGGTTTGATATCTCGAGAAAGCTATCCGAACATGAAGAAATCCACATATGCGGCATTCCTGTGGTACTTGATGCCGATGGAGAATCAGTCATCATCGATTTCAACCGAATCGTACCGCAAAATGTGAGGGCCGTCGTATAGGAGAGGCTTGATTTCGCTTCTGGTAGATTTTTCAGAAAACCGTCGGGAAGTTCAAATGGTGGAGATCGAATGGAAAGACCCAAAACGGTATCCGAACTCAAAGACAGCGGCATTCGCACCGGAACGGTCAAGAACGAGATCCGAAAGAATCTGATTGCCGGGATCCGCTCCGGCGAGCGGTTGTTTCCCGGAATCATCGGGATCGAGGATACGGTCATTCCTCAAATTGAAAACGCGATCCTGTCAGGACAGGACATCGTACTCCTGGGAGAACGGGGCCAGGCCAAAACACGGTTAATGCGCGCCCTAGTGACGTTGCTGGACGAGTATATACCGGTTCTCGCCGGCTGCGAGATCCGGGATGATCCGTTTTCCCCAATCTGCGATCGATGCAGGAAAACACTGGTGGACATGGGACCGGATACACCGATCGACTGGGTGCACCGCGAACATCGATACAACGAGAAATTGGCCACACCGGATGTGACCATCGCGGACCTCATTGGAGAGGTGGATCCTATCAAAATAGCCGAGGGAAGATACCTTTCGGATTCAGGGGCCATCCATTTCGGCCTGATTCCCCGCTCGAATCGAGGTATTTTCGCCCTCAACGAACTCCCGGATCTGGCGGAGAAGATCCAAGTCGGATTGTTCAACGTATTGGAAGAGCGGGATGTACAAATCCGCGGTTTTTCTTTCAGACTTCCTCTGGACGTCTATTTCATCGCGAGCGCCAACCCGGAGGACTACACGAACCGGGGTAGGATCATCACACCGTTGAAAGATCGTTTCGGATCTCAGGTGAGGACGCATTATCCGCTTTTCAGGGAAGACGAGATGGCGATCATGGAACAAGAGCGTCGCTCTTTTCCCGAGGAAGTCGACATGGACGTCCCTTTGTACATGAAGGAAATCGTAGCCGAGATCTCGCGGCAGGCCCGGATGCACAGCGAAATCGATCAGCGTTCGGGAGTGAGTGTCAGGGTGTCCATTCACAACATGGAGAACGTTCTGTCCAACGCGCTGCGCAGATACTTCCGGCTGGGAGAACGCTCAGCCGTGCCCCGAATTACCGATCTCGAATTCATCTCCGCTTCGACCATGGGGAAAATCGAGATCGAAGGATTCGGTGACGCCCTCGGAGAAAGGCTCCTCGTGGAATTGGTGGATCGAGCGGTGGCGAATGTTTTCGAAACGTATTGGAACGGTTACGATTTCAGGCCCTTCTTAGGGAACTTTCGTGACTCGAAAGGCGTTGTGGTCTCGGAGATGATGCTCGGATCGGAATATGAAAGACAGAGCGTCCGCTTCGAGGGTCTGGATGAGATATACGCGAGATTAGAGGCCGGAACTCCCGAGCGAAAAGCTTCGAGCCTTGAGTTCATATTGGAGGGTCTTAGGATCCGGGGAGAACTGGAAAAAGAAAAGATGGACAATGCCGTACGATACCGTGGAACGCCTTCCTGAGATTCGAAATCTTGATCGGGTTACATTCAAACGCATTCTTGAAGGTGAGAAAGGCTTCTTCGAGTGTGGAACCCGCCTTCCAGGCATCGATACTGAAAAGGAAAAACGCGTTCTTCTATGCCGGATGCCAAGAGCCCGATTCGAGCGCCCGAGAGACGTGACCGGCAAACGGACTCGGATTCTGGAACGTCCTTTAATCGACCCCTGTAAGACCGGCATTTTCCATACATGACCAATAGCGCCAATAACTGATCGAATAACCAATGACTGTCTTTCGATACTTCAGCCCCCAGTCGGATTCCAAGAAAGCGTCATCCATTCGGGCCGACACGCTGCTCAAGGCGTTGTCGGAGCGGTTATTGCGCAAGTATGACCTTGCCTCAGCCATGGATCGCCTGAAATGGGAAGGGCTCATAGACATCGACGAGCAGAGGGTGGACGGCCTTTCCAAGATGTTGAATCAGATAGAGGAGTTTAGGAACTCCCTGTTGGAAACATACAGTATGGACGGGGTCCTTCATCCTCTTCGAAACGATCTTGAAGCCGCTTTGCTGCAACTCGTGAGACCCCCTGACCCCGGCGTATTCGATGACTCGGGAAGTGTGTTCGAAGATACTCCGGTCGGTCCGGAGATTGCGGCCTATGAAGCCCTCGAGAAGGTCATCGTCGATTATCCCAATGATTTAGCGAATCGGATGGGGACGATTCTGTGCGGTTCAGTCGGAGACACGGAAATCGGAAAAAGGTTGTCCGATCGTGTTCAGGACATAATTGGAAAGATGTCGGGACTTCAATTTCTGGTGAACGACGCACTGTTGATTGCTCCAGCGGAACTCGTACAGGCTTTAGAAGTCCTGATCCGGGTTGTAAGTGATCCGGATAGATCACAGGTGCTTTCATTTTTCAGCCGATACGGTCACATGTTCGATTTGAAGGACGGTATAAATGCGTTTCTGAAATCCGTACAAAGGAACCGTGCCGCATTAAGATTGCTGGTTTCCTGCCTTCCGTACAGAGATCGTCTGGCTTTGGAAGCATTTACGCTGGAGGAATGGGGACTTGGCGAGGTCGAAAGCGCTCTCGAAACCGTATGGACTCGATTAGAGCTTTACGAGCCTCTTCCGAAAGCCAGAACGTATACCTTTATCGGTTCTCATGAGATCCCGCTGGACGCGGCGTTTACCGTTGCGAAGAAGCTCCTCAAGCTGGAAGAGCTGGAAAAGAGTATCCGAAGCTCGAGTCTCCAAGGGGATTTATCCCGGATCAATACCGATCTGGTTCGGGAGGTGCTTGGTGAACTCGCCGAATCATCGTTGGATAAGCTGGCTCAGATAATAGAAGTGCTCGAGAGGAGCGGATATCTGACAGAGCAGACGGGCGGTTTTATGCTTACGGCCAAAGCCTTACGAAAGATCGGGCAACTGGCTCTTCAAGACACCTTCTCCCAAATGAATCTCCGTGGATGGGCCAGAAGGAGCGTGCGTTCCAATCGTGCTTTTAACTCACTTTCCGGAGCGGTCAAGGAGTACGCGTTCGGAGATCCGTGGAATCTGGATCTCTCCTCGACCGTTTTGTCCGCTATGAAAAGGAATCCTGCCGGCGGCATTCCCGTGTCCATATCTTCCCGTGATTTCCAGGTTTACGAACCCGAGTACAATGCGCGGAACAGCACTGTTCTGTTGATCGACATGAGCAGTTCCATGGTCGAAAAGCTTTATTATGCCAAGAAAGTAGCCCTGAGCTTGAAAGAACTGATCTCTCGCTGCTTCCCGGGCGATCGATTGCATATTGTAGGTTTCTATACACTGGCGAAGGACATCAGAGGTGCGGACCTCGTCTCTTTACAGACCATGCCGTTTCAGTTGGAAAACCATCCGAAAACCATGTCTTACCGGGAATTAA
>Ga0068714_10001794_pt1 | contig 29543 bp, 30 predicted proteins | sample MTBNYHSulfiMetaG_FD_62988 | JGI IMG/M metagenome (GOLD analysis project Ga0068714, IMG submission 62988) | Enrichment culture microbial communities from rom New York Harbor, USA that are MTBE-degrading - MTBE-NYH (New York Harbor Sulfidogenic)... | ecosystem: Environmental > Aquatic > Marine >...
GCCACCATGTACGCGGCGCCTCTCATGTCCACGTCCTTGCGCTTTTTGTAGAGGCCGTATACTTCGTTGAAGGCTTCGGCCATTTTTCTTTCCAGGCGCTGGTTTACTTCGTCTTCGCACCAGTAGTAGCCGCTGTTGTTCTGCACCCACTCGAAGTAGGAGACGGTGACGCCGCCGGCGTTGGCCAGTACGTCGGGCAGCACCAGGATGTTTTTGGCGGCCAGGATGCGGTCGGCTTCGGGGGTGGTGGGGCCGTTGGCGCCTTCGGCCACGATCCGGGCTTTGATCCGGGCTGCGTTTTCGCCGGTGATCTGGTTTTCCAGGGCGGCGGGTATCAGGATGTCGCAGTTCAGGGCCAGCAGTTCTTCGCCGGTGATGCTCTGGCTGCCGGGGAAGTCTTTGACGCTGCCGGTGCAGGCTTTATGTGCTTCCAGGGCGGGGATGTCCAGGCCCCGCGGGTTGTAGACGGCGCCGCCGGTATCGCTGACGGCCAGGATGCGGCAGCCGTCTTCTGCCTGGAGCAGTCTGGCGGCGATGGCGCCTACGTTGCCGAAGCCTTGTACGGCTGCGGCGGCGTCTTTGAGTTTTAATCCGATGGCGTTGGCGGCTTCCCGGATGGTGATTACGCAGCCCCGGGAGGTGGCTTCCACCCGGCCGCGTGAGCCGCCCAGGATGACGGGTTTGCCGGTGATGACGCCGAATTGGTTGTGGTTTTTAAGCTGGGCGTATTCGTCCATCATCCAGGCCATGGTTTGACCGTTTGTGCCCACGTCGGGGGCGGGGATGTCTGTTTCGCTGCCCAGTACGGGGGCGACGGCCCGCACGTAGCCCCGGCAGAGGCGTTCCAGTTCGCCCGGGGTGAGTTCTTTGGGGTTGACGATTACGCCGCCTTTGCCCCCGCCGTATGGGATGTTTAATACGGCGCATTTAAGGGTCATCCAGGCGGAGAGGGCTTTGACTTCGTCCAGGGTGACGTCCTGGTGGAACCGGATGCCGCCTTTATAGGGGCCCAGGGCGTTGTTGTGCTGGGAGCGGTAGCCGGTATATACCTTCACCGAGCCGTCGTCCTTTTGCACCGGGATGGTCACGGTCAGCAGGCGCTGGGGCTGGCTGAGGATGTCCTTTACCGCCCGGCTTAAATTCAGTTTCTTTACTGTTGTGTCGATCAGGCTGTTGACCATGTCGAAGCTGTTGGTTTCATCGCTCATTATGACACCCCTTTTCAAAACAAAAAAAGCCTTTAAGGGAAAACCAATCCCTCAAAGGCATCCTCGCCGCTGCATACAACACTGTATTACAGACTTATGATTCAACTTTATGACCCCGCACCGGCAGATGTGCAAAACCGGTGACGGCTATGAGTTTATTTTAGTATAGTCAATTAGCCATGTCAACTACATTTTGAAATAAAATATTCATATTAATATGCTTTTGTTAGCTTTAACGACTCTTATATTAACTATTGTTAAAATAGCCGTTTAGACAGGCTTACCGATATAATACAATGAAGCAAAGAATTGCTCACAATAAGTTGGTTTCTTATATTTGCATATCAATTATTTTAAAATGGGGTTGAAAAATCTGTTCAAGCTATTTGCCGCCGGGGGAAATGACATGAAAAAAGAGCAGAACAAATGATAAAAAGGGTTTAAAACCTAAGGAGGTTAACCATGGATACTCCAGAACAGTATGTGATAACAGGAGCCTTGGGTTACACCGGCAAATACATAACGCGCCTGCTTCTTTCCAGGGAGAAAAAAGTCAAAACCCTTACCGATCACCCAAACCGCCACAATCCATTTGGCGATCGCGTACCCGTCGCTCCCCTCAATTTCAACAACCCAGGCGAATTAGTTAGAAGCTTGCAAGGAAATAATAAGCTGCTCTATGAAACAATAAGTTATTCTTGTGTTTTACATGTCTACCGCCAGGGGGACGCCGCACTTTCTATGTTTTCAAGGACTTATGTTAAGAGAATTATTACGGCAAAGCTATCTTATTAAGTGTCATCGAAAGAGAAGATCATGAAATTCTCTTGTACAAAATCAAGGTAATTAGTGGTCCCTGATCCATGGTTCGCTCTCTTTTGACTTCTTGTTACTATATTTGATATAAAACCCTTATCTCCTCTCTTGATCCGGGTAATTTACATGTGCCATTTTTTACCTAGCCCTAGCCCTTGCGAGATGCAGCCGGCCATAAATGTCAAGTATGCCCATTCCTCCATGTCGAAAGTGACCTGTCAGGGATGCCATTAGGCAATGGGACTGGGGGTCCTGGTAAAATGCTACTTCTGCGGATCCCACGAAATGCAGGAGAGCGCCGCCGATGCAAACTCCTTGTTTTTACCATGCTTGCTCTCTCCGTAAAAAAGCAAATTCAGTTATCCACTCCATTAATCATTGTACAAGTGTTTTTCAATCTGATAGCCACCATAGAAAAGAATAAAGGCGATTATAGCTACCACGGGAGATTTGCTTAAGCTGCTAACACTATTGAATGAACCAATTTCGAAAATACTTAGTGGAGAATAAAACAAGGCCAACATAAAAATCGAACTATAAGCAAAATTTATGATCAGAGGAATAAAGGTATTTTGAAACAATAGAGCAAGGAAATATCCTAATGCAACCATAAATAGACTTTGTATTATTATCGCAATAAATAAAAACCAAACAAAGTCAAACAAAAAGATGAAATAAATAAACACAATCACTACAAACAAGACATAGAATGCCCATAAGATAATCATCTTAAAAACAAGGCTATCCCTGCCGTATTTATGGACAAAAAGCAATTCCTTTCCCGGTGAATTAAGGTACTCCTTTAAGACAAATAGCGGCCACCAGGCGGCAAAGCCGGGGATAAACAATTGAGATATTGTAGCGCATTCCGGGAAATTGTCACCGCCTCCATTTTTTATGGTAGCAAGAACTGTAAGAGGAACCAAAATAAAAAGAATGATGGGCGGCACAAAAAAGTACAACCGCTGATTCTTGAGTTCAAGATATAACCTCCGCATTATGCCAGCCTCTTTACCAAACACATGTACCCATCCTCGAGGCTGGGCTTTTCGCTTGGATAATCCTGGTTCTCCTTTGCCAGTATCCGATGATAAATCTTGCCTTCTATCTCGCACACTTTAAGTATATATTTTTCACCCACAATACTATCAGCATCTTTTTCATTGATTTGATACACTTTGTTTTTCGCAATATTTCTTAATTCTTCACAAGATCCGTTAAACAAAACACTGCCCCCGTCAATCACGATAACACTATGGCAACAGGCGTCCACATCCTCCACAATGTGCGTGGAAATAAGGATCAATCTGTCTTTCTTAAGCTCGCTCACCGTGTTTTTGAACCTGGCGCGCTCGCTGGGATCAAGCCCTGCTGTGGGCTCATCCAATAGCATTACCTTGGTGTTCCCTAAGATAGCCTGGGCGATTCCGACCCTTCTTACCATACCTCCCGACAATGTTTTGATCCTGTCTTTGGCCCTATCTTCTAGATTAACACTGGTAAGTGCTTTTGCTATCTCGTTTGCGCATTTTCTTTTTGCTATGCCCTTTAAAGAACAGATGTATTCCATCATTTCATATAAGGTGAGCTCCTGGAACATGCCAAAGGCTTGGGGCAGGTAACCTAGGTCCTGATGAAAACTTTTGGATTTATGTATTGGTTCATTGCGATATAATATCTCACCTTGTGGGGATGCATATAGTCCCGCAATGCAGCGTATCAGCGTGGTTTTGCCCGCTCCGTTGGCGCCTAATAATCCGTAAACCTTGGCGTCCAACTGCAGGTTTACGGAATTAAGCGCCGCCTTTTTTTTAAAACTTTTGCTCAAATTTTTAACTGCGATCATCTCCCAGTTCCTCCTTCACGATTCTTTCCACCAATTCCAAGTAGTCTGCTTCACTTTCCGCAGTAAAATAATCGAAGAAAATGCGCAGGTTTTCTTCTTGGCGAGGTGATTCATAAAATAGATATTTGGCCGCCTTTTCACTGACAATTTGGCCTAAATTGGACAACCGTTTTTCATCATCTGAATGTGCTTTTTTTTCTTGCTCATTCATATTCAAATATGTCTCTCGATCCACATTGGAGTTTTTTGCGGCAAGAAATTGCATTTCATCTATCTCTTTCAGAAGCAGATTAAGATCGACCGCGTTTTGAAACAGCGGGTCGGTCTCGTCTTGCCGGTTAAAAAGATATTTTAAATATTGTCGATAGTGCGACATGCACAAGCTATCGGCTTGGGGTTTAATGATCGATTCCATAATGCTTTCAGCTAATTGTGGCCCATTGTTACAAGAAATAGCCGTAATGTGGTCGCTCATGATTACAATATCTTCAGTGTTAGAGTTAAGACCAAAATTTTGGGGCGCTTGAAAGAATTTCTTCTCCGAGATACGGCTGAACAATTCCGGTTCCGGCCGATCCAATCGCTTGAATAAGTTTGTTAAGATCTCCTCCGCTTCACGAATATATTCTCTTTTCGGCAAGTCGCTGCGCATCGGCTCTGCATATATATTTTTAGCAACCTCATCATACATGCCGGCCAACAACGTCACCCCGTCTGACTTACCATGGAAGGAGTTGCCGCTGCCGGCGAGATTGCAGAATACCTTTAAATTGGACCGGACATGCACTGAATATTTGCTTTCATTCGGTGAGGTATTGATCACATAGCCGTAGCGATCCAGATCCCATATATTTGTTCTGCCGGGCTTGGGGTAATAGGCAAAATACCCGGGTAAGGCTATCGCTTGCCGGTTGGCATAATACTTCGGCGATTTGCCGTAATACTTAAAGATGAGCCTGTCCGCACCGTTTAAACTGCCAATTCTGATGTAATCACCCAGACGGGCAAATGGTATCTCCCCGTCTTCTGTGCGAACACTCTTTAGGATGTACCCATGATAAAGGGTGAAATCATAGCTATCCAAATCATGATTGTCGATGGTGACTTCCACTTCAGCGTGCAGTTCATTGCTAATCGTCAAATCCATCTTATACTCTTCAATCATGAATCCGGCTTCATTTCCACTGTAATCTTCTCCCGGCCTGTCCTGGTAATAATGGGGATCGGCGTAGGGATAAGAATCAACTCTCATGTCCATTAATAAGGTTGACCCTCTATTTGAAAACAAACCGACTCCCAACAACACAATCAGGTAACTGGTGACTAGCATCGCTTTTTTAGTCTTCCGATCAAAACATTCGGTTAGGATCAGGGTTAAGGGGAATAATATCCAAAACACGGCCAAAATCCACCTGATCGGCTCCGTCGGAAATCCGTAGATAGGATCGATTATAAAGTTATTCCCTAATTGATAGGGTACAACAGTAAGAAAATCCTTGAAGTAGTAAAGCATTCTCTCAGTCTGGTAAGAGTTGAAAAGCAAATACGGTACTCTGAAAAGGACATCAGTGAAAGTGGTGTTTAACAACATAAAAATAACCGTAAGGCTATATACTGCTAACCTTTTGGTTTTCAGTTTGGCGGCCATTGCTGTTCCTAACATAATACCAATTAAGAATGATAACCCAAAATACAGTATGGACAGTTTCATCAGATGAATCAAAAAAGGGAGATATTGAACATCGTTATAATAGTACATGAATAGGATAAAGGCAAAAAACATGATCGAAGGTAGTGCAATAATTGTTAATAAACACAAGATGATCGCCGCATAAGCTTTCAATAATCCCTGCTGGTATGTTTTAAGGTACTCCACCATGTTATTGTCGTACATTCTGACCGCGAGCTCGTAGCTGCAATAAATGAAAAAGGCAACTAAGAAAATGCAGGAACGTACCAACCAAATGGCAACGGAAAAATAATGTAAATAATTATTGAAGCAAAAGCCAAAATAGGCCACGATTAAAGCCAACAGAACCAAATATGGCAGGCTCAGATTTTTACTGCGTAAGAATACTGATAGCGAAGCTTTATAAAGTTTCCTCAAACCAAGCCCCCCTTACAAAAAGATAGATTATAGGGGTATTACTAAATACCCCTATAATCTGGCAATTAAAGTTTATTACAGATCTCTTACTAAACCTTTACCATGACAATCCGTATACGCCCACTGGGGATTCAATTGCACTCTAAAGTCATTTGCATGTGGCATAGGATAGGTACCGTAAGCATATCCGTCAATTTCCATTAGAGCGGTTCTCATGGTCCCCCATCCAATATCTCTACTATAAACTTGTAAACCTAAGTAAAGCTTATGCCCAGAATCTGAATAGTTCCAGCCTTCATATTCTGCTCCAGCGGGTAATGAGATAGCATTAGATAACTGAGGACCTTGACCTTTATTAATGTAAACATATGCTGTACCAGCGTTGGCGCTAGTCGCAAGAACACCGATTAACATTATCACCATGAGACTTATTAACATTTTTCTTGATGTCCTTTTAGACATTTTTCTTCCTCCTTGTAAGATCATTTCATTGCCTCCTGTGAACAGATTCCTACTTTCTACTTATCGCCTGACAAACTCGTGTTCCACTTCTCCTATTTTCGTATAGCACCCCCTTCGTAGTAGATTAGAAGAAGGTGGCAGCCATTGAAAATCACCATCCCCGGTAATATAATAGTACCGAGGGTAGGGTGGATTCTCCACATATCGGACCTGTTGCGAGCCGGTCGATCTGGTGGTTACCACCTTATCCTCTTTACTTAAATCTTAGGTGCATACTCATCTTGAAAACCATAAGCACCTGGAAAACTAGTTTAAAACATTATGGACCTGTTTGCACCGCGATCTCTTTTACCTGAGGCCTTCCCGCTTTGCTAGACACAACCGAGTGTGATTTGCTCTACCATTCATATGATTACTTGGAATATTGATAAATTCGGTTATTTTGATAAACTTTATGAATCAGTTGTTTTGACTTTATGCTGCCTAGCAATTCATGTATTGTTTCAGGTAAGATGCCGGGGTTAGGTAGTTCAGGCTTTGGTGCCGACGTTTCCGATTGTAGAATACTTCAATGTAATAAAAAATGGCTTTGCGGGCCTCTTCCCGCGTCTTGAACCTTCGCAAGTGGATCATTTCGTTCTTGATCGTGCTGAAAAAAGTTTCTGCACAGGCATTATCGTAGCAATTACCCTTACGGCTCATGCTGCAAAGCATGCCATGCCGGGCAAGTAGGGCTTGATAATCCTTGCTGCAGTACTGCACCCCACGGTCTGAGTGGTGGATGAGACCCACGGGTGGCCGGTGCCTCTGAATGGCGTTTTTAAGTGCCTGTATGGCCAACTCTCTCGTCATGGTGCTAGAAACCGCCCAGCCGACGATTTCCTTATGAAAGAGGTCTTTAACGGTGGCCAGGTAGTCCCAACCTTCGTCTGTCCATATGTAGCTGATATCGCAGACCCAGACTGCATTGGGCTTGTCTACCTTGAAGTTTTGGTTCAGCAGGTTTTCCGCGACGGGCAGGCTATGATTCGAATTGGTTGTTGCTTTAAATTTCCGGGGGCTTTTGGAGTAGATGTTGTTGGCCTTCATCAATCGATACACCCGTTTACGACCGCAGGGTCGAAGCTCTTTAACATCCTGATGGATTTTATCCACACCATAGATGCCGCCACTCTCCTGATGGCTTTTTCTAATGAGTTCAACCAATTTTGCGTCATCCTGTTCTCGCTTGCTGGGTGGCCGATTCAGCCAGGCATAATAGTTGCTCCTTGACAAATCAAGCAATTGGCACATCTTCTTCACCGATAGTTCGAAGCCATGACCTTCGATGAACTGGTACATCACTTCCGGTGCTGTGTTGCGAAGATGGCCGTGGCTTTTTTAGTATGGTCACCGATTCTTCCAGATCCGCCACGCGACGGTTAGCTACCTTCAGCTCCGCCTCCAGTTCCATAATCCGTAATTTCTCAGGCTCTTGTTTGACTTTATGCTGTTCAAGCCATCGATAGATGGTCTGTTCACTGGTTCCCAGTTCTTTGGCTACGCTGGCAACGCTTCGGCCATCTTCCTTTATCATGCGGATAACGCTATCATTGAACTCCTTGTTGTATCGTTTACCTTTATCTGCCATTTATCTCGCCCTCCACAAGAGTATTTTATCTCACTCTTGTGTGTCCGACAAACCGGGCATAGGTCATTTATTTTATAACTTACTAGTCCATTAAATTAACCGATAATGTCCTCCCTTTTCTCTTCCCATTTCTTTCTTTTGACTCCGATTGTACTTGGCAAAGACTGGTTTTTCAATAGCCAGAGGCTAATCTCCCGGTTTACGGGTTCAAATTGCCGAATGAATTTTACCTGAAAATATACCTTTCTATGCATACCTTTTTAGTTCTTCATAATACCTGGCAGTTCGCGCCCTTAAATCGGCATTTTAGACCGCAAAAAAGGATTTTTATTGTTAAAAATGTAATTTTAAAGCAGGATATTGAAATAATATGGGGAACTCCCCAGTAATAACCTGGAGGGGGTTCCGATAAAAAATATGTACAATATATCCTGGCCTGTAATAGTTTTCTATTCTGTTCCGGAGTGTTTTTTGATTGTTCTCCTTGGTTTTTACCTGATAAATTACCAGCTTACCCTATTACCGGTAATATACATATCCTTGGTTTACGCCCCTTTTTGCTATGTAATCTGGCATTTGGGCATCCCTTTTGGTTTGCACGCAATCCTACAAACCATGGTAATTGTTGTCATAACCTATTTCCTTACCCGAATTCCTATAATTAAATGTGTAATTGCTATATCAACCAGCGTGATTATTAAAATTTCGCTGGAAGTTATATTGCAGCCTATTCTCACTTCTTTAACGGGAATTGATTATAGACAGGTTATCCAAGTGCCGGCCTATACAGTTGCTTTCCCCTTGCCGGGTTTAATAATTATGGCTACCTTATACTGCATTCTAAAGCGCAGGAATTTATATCTTTTCAACCTGAATAATTAAGAATAAAGGTGTTTGTCGTGAGAGAAAAGCTTACATTATACTTGATCATGTCGTTTATTATCTTGATCATGCTATTAAGCATTATGAACGGTAGTCTGTATGTAAATTCTCATAATGTCTTTTCAGCTATACCCAACAATATACTCATCATGGGTATTTCCTTTTTTCTTATTGCGGGATTGATTGTAAACGGTTTTTTAATAAGATCGCTTCTCCAACTCGTGGCAAAAGAGGCGGAATTAAATTCCCAGGCGGCTTTTTCTGAAAGCGTGGAGGAGTTATTCCGGACAATGAAGTCCCAGCGGCACGATTTCGGCAATCACGTTCAAACCCTTTACGGAATGCTCGTCCAGAATATGAACGATGCAGCAAAGGAATATATCTCGGAGGTCTTCAAAGAAACCAGGCAACTCAACGAAATGATAATTGTTGACCGGCCCGAGATTGCTGCATTATTAAAGGCCAAGCACAGCAAGGCAGTTCTTAACAATATCAAATTTCAGATAAATATTGAGTGCAAATTGTCCCCATTAACTATAAAAGCTCATGACCTGGTTAAAATCCTTGGAAATGTTATTGATAATGCTTTCGATGAAGCTATATCTTACCCGGTAAAAGAGAGACTGGTAAGCCTTAAAGTTTATAAGCAGGGTTTTAAAGTACATTTTGATATCATTAATCCGGGGAAGATTCCAGAAGGTATGCGCCTTTTTAAACCGGGGGTATCAGGTAAGGAAGGACACCAGGGAGTGGGTTTGTATACCGTTAAAAGTATTATAAGTAATTACCGCGGTAAGATAGAATTGCAAAATACCGGGCATAAAGTGCTCTGTACCATTATTTTGCCATTCAGAGGTGTACATGAAAATGAAGCAATTAGCTGACCGGTTTGCTTCAGCAATGGTTAGGGAAGCCTGTTTCGACAGGCCTGTGGAAGTTGTTGCGTACGGATTGGAAATTATTCTTAATATAATAGTTCAAACAGGAATTATCTTAATAATCGCATGCATATTGCATATTTTCCCCACCGTTTTGATTGCCATAATTTCAGCCATTATCTTTCGCTCTTTTTCGGGAGGGACTCATTGCTCGAATTTTTATTCTTGCACTGTTCTTTCCACAACTGTTTTTATATCAATCGGTTATCTTGCTTTGAAAATAACTATGGGTACATACTTTTTTGTAACTGTTTATACAATTATGCTACTGGCAACTACCATTTGGGCACCTGTAAATACCCAAAAAGTATTAAAGAAGAGAACAGCAACTTTGCTGAAATTATCTTCTCTAACCTTTTTAATGCTAATGTTCGGAATAAGCACCACTTTACAATTGCAGAAAGAATTGATTGCCGCTGCCGTTATGGGTCTGGCCTGGCAAGTGTTCAGCCTGACTCCTTTAGGAATATTCATAATCAGCAAGGTGGATGAGTCATTCCAGTACATTAGAAAGGAGGTGGCTAAAGATGATGCAAAAGGTTAAAGTTTATGCGTTCTCAACGATTTGTACATTCCTGGCAGCCATTGCTACACTTAATGTAGAGCCCTTTAGTATATTTATGTACTATCAGCCGGACATTCCTAAATGCTTAAAAGATTAGTAAAGGGGCGTTTTTACGCCCCTTTTTCCCTGGAGGGATTAGTATGCCGGAAAAGGTTAACGCTGTAATTGTTGATGACGACCCGTACTTTGCCAAGGTTTTTAATAAAATGCTAACAAGAAATGAACGAATAAATGTCACCGGTATCTTTGATAGCGGTGAACAATTTATGGAGAAGCTTAAATGTGTGAGATGTGAAGTTGCTTTTTTGGATTTGGCTTTGCCGGGCATTACCGGCTCGAAAGTCGGGGAATATCTTAAAAAAGAAAGGCCTGACATGCAAATGGTGTTTGTAACGGGAAATGTGGAATTTGCAGCAACGGCTTTTGACCTGGAAGTTACCGATTATCTGGTTAAACCGTTTGATGATCGGAGGTTGGGTCGTTGCATAGTCAGGGTATTGAATAGAATTAAAAAACAGCACTCTCATAATGAAGCTTATATCATAACAAATAAAAATGGAACCGTCTTATTGGATATAGATAACATTATTTTCATCGAAAAGTACAAAAAAAATTGCATATTTCACACAACCAGTGGAGTATATGAGAGTTATGAAACCCTGGATATGGTTGAAAAAAAGTTGAAACAACAAAACTTTTTTAGGAGTCACAGATCTTATATCGTTAATAAAAAGTATATTCGAAAAATTGAGAAATGGGGCGACAGAAGTTTCGAAATAGGATTTGCGCACATAGAGCAAAAAGCCCCACTAAGCCGAGGAAAGGTGAGGTTATTGAAATACACTAATAATAGCAACTGGCATTGAAGTTTTCCAACCCACTCCGATCTTGCTTACGCAAGTTAGCCGGATGGTTCAGTATCCTTACCGGCACTGTTTTCACCCACATCCAGGCCGGCGTCGGCGGCCACCTGGCGCATGTCGATACCGCACTTCTCCACCGGAGACGAAAGCACCACCATGGTTTCCGCCCTCTGAAAACCGTGCACCTGGTCTATTTTGGCCAGCAGAATCTGCTGCAGATCCTCGTTATCCCTGGCGCGCACCTTGACCAGAATATCATACCGGCCGGTGACAACGTGCACCTCCTCCACTTCGTGAAATGACCTCAGTTCATTAATAGTCCGGTAGGCCTCGCTGCCCTGAATGGTGATCAGTCCCACGATGGCGGTTACGGGATACCCGAGCCGCCGGGCGTTGACCTTGACGTGAAACCCCTCGATATAACCGTTTTCCGTCAGCTTGCGTACCCTTTCGTAAACGGTTACCCGTGACACCCCCAGTTTGTTGGCGATCTCCTGGTAGGAACAGCGGGCGTTTTCCTGGAGTATTTGCAGCGTGGTTAAATCGATATGATCAAGCAGCACTGTTTATCATCACCTTAAAGATATTTTTTCGACCTGCTCGACTGATATTTAAAATTATCATATAATTTTAATCATATTGAAAGGGTTTTTATTGAAAATAATAATAACGGGGTGAAAACATGCGCATCGCGCTGGCCCAGATTAACCCGGTGGTGGGCGATCTGCCGTACAACATAGAAAAGATACTGACCTATACAAAAAAGGCTTTGTCGGCCGGAGCCGAACTGGTGGTGTTTCCCGAACTCACCCTGACCGGTTATCCGCCCAGGGATTTGCTGTTCAGCGCCAAGTTCCTGGACGCGGTGGACAAAGGAGTGGAACAACTGCTCCCGGCCAGCAGGAACATCGGTATTTTAATCGGCGCTCCCCGCCGGGATAACGGTGCATTATATAATACGGCGCTGTTGCTGCACGGCGGCAAAATAGCCGGCCGGCAATATAAAAGCCTGATTCCCTACTATGACGTGTTTGATGAGCAAAGGTATTTCACTCCGGCCAAAGAGAGAAATTATATCGATTTTAAGGGGCTGAAACTTGGCGTTACGGTATGCGAAGACGTCTGGAACGATAAAGATTTCTGGGACCGGCGCCGGTACGAGATCGACCCGGTGGAAGAGTTGGTGCAAAAAGGGGCCGGCCTGATCATCAACCTTTCGGCCTCGCCGTATCATTACGGCAAGCACCGCCTGCGCTGCGACATGTTGGGCCAGGCCGCCGCCAGGCACGGGGTGGGCATGATCTACGTCAACCAGGTGGGCGGCAACGACCATCTGCTTTATGACGGCTCCAGCTGCACTGTAAACAGCGCGGGTACGGTATGCCTGCAACTGCGGAATTTTGCCGAAGACTTTGCCGTGGCGGACACCCGGACCATAAAGCAGGAAGCTGCCGACAGAAGCGGCGCCGAGGATATCAGTTGGGTTTATAACGCCCTGGTCACGGGTACCCGGGATTACCTGCATAAAAACGGTTTTCGCAGCGCCATCGTAGGCTTAAGCGGCGGCATCGACTCCTCGGTGACTGTGGCGGTGGCGGCGGAAGCCCTGGGCAGGGAAAATGTAATCGGCGTTTCCATGCCATCCCGTTACTCTTCCCAGGGAAGCAAGGACGACGCCCGCGACCTGGCGCGCAACCTGGGTATTGATTACCGGGTGCTGCCCATTGAAAACGTTTTCCACGCTTATATCCGGGAAATGAATGAAGGCGGGGCGCCCCGGATGGATCTGGCCGAGGAAAACATCCAGGCCCGGATCAGGGGCAATATCCTGATGTTTATCTCCAACCGGGAAGGTCCCATGGTGCTGGCCACCGGCAACAAGTCGGAAATGGCCATGGGCTACAGCACCATTTACGGAGATATGGCCGGTGGCCTGGCGGTGCTGGCGGACGTGCCCAAGGTCATTGTATACGAACTGGCGGAGTATATCAACCGGGAGCGGGAAATCATCCCCCGCAGCGTGATTACCAAGCCGCCGTCCGCGGAACTGCGGCCCGATCAGAAGGACGAGGACAGCCTGCCCCCCTACGACGTTCTGGACGCCATTCTAAAGGCCTATATTGAAGAGATTAAATCCGTGGATGAAATTGCCGCCCTGGGTTACGATTACGATCTGGCGCTGGATATCGCCCGCCGGGTGGACCGGGCCGAGTATAAACGCCAGCAGGCCCCGCCGGGTTTGCGGATTACCTCCCGGGCCTTCGGACCGGGCCGCCGTATGCCCATCGCCCACCGCTGGCGCCTGGAGTAATTGTCAGCTTCAAGGGTACATAAAAAACGCTTTCTCTTCCCCGCCGCAAAACCTTTGAATCAACCCCGACAGCCGGCGGGAAGTTTCCAAAACCGATTCGGCCGGCGTGAACCCGTTGCCCTGGACGATTAAAAAGCACCTTTGGGTGGCGGCGGATATTTTCGTCTTGTCCGACTGGCGGCATTCCAACCGGCAAAGCACCTCGTCGCCGTCATCTATGTAACAGTACTCGCCGGCTTTAATTTTTTCCGGCTTGTGGCCGCCCAGGGGCAGAAAATGCTCATGGCCGCCGGCGATGCGCAGGTTGATGGAGCCCTGCACATTGCTTACGTCATGGGCCCCCATGGATAACCCGGTGTCCATGGAGACGCAGTTGTAGGCGTCCACCAGGGGATTAATGGCGGGCAAGTCCCCGTGCTTGAAGAAATATTTAAACAGGCTCTCCGGCGAGGCCGTCATTTTTTTGCTGACGCCGATTTTTTCGTGCAGACGGCGATAACCAAGTATGAAGGGATCCTGTTCAATAGTTTCCGGAGTACGGCCGGCTTTCAGGCTTTCTATGAAGTCCTGCCGGTAAGAGAAAAATTCCGGGTGATATGACTCGTTTTTAATGCCTGCCAGCAAAAAACCAGCTACCTTGATCCCGAGGCCGGTTATTTCCGGTGTGACGACAAATTTGAAATCATCATGCTGCAAGGCCTCTACCCCCTTCCCATCTAAAATATTATCGCCGGTTTCCCCTGTCAAGTTTTTCAGCTTCCGGGAACAATAACCCCGCCCAGATTACTAAACGGGCGGGATCAAAAAAAGTGTTTGTTGTTTTCGGGCGCCGCAAGGGGCGCCCCTACGACTGCTATGATCATGTCTGGCAGCACCGTTTTGTGATGGTAAGCCTTTTCTCGCCTTTGCCGAGGACCTCCACGGCGCCTTCAAAGATCCCGATGATGAATTCGGCTTCCAGCCAGGGCGGCACGTGGCTGCAAAGGACTTCCAGCTCGTAAAACTGTCCCCGGCGCAGGAAAGGCTGCAGCACCTGCTTGGAGGTAATGCCGCCGCCGCTGTCCTGGATCTCCTTGATGGAAATCCGGAAGCGTCCTTCGCCCACCTCTTCCGGTACCGGCACAACCGTCAGCGGCACCTTGGTTTCCAACCGCTGCTCACTCTCTTCCTGTTCCTGGATGTAATCCAGCCAGGTCCCGGGCATGCCCGGCATTTCCCAGACCGTGCAGCCCGACTTTTCCAGCTCAAAATAGGGGATCCCGGTTACGGTGTATCCCACGAAGACCCGGCACTCGCCCATAAAGTCAAGCATATCGCTGATCATCCGGCGCAATCCGTTCATACCGGGCGCCTCGGCCGGGCTGAACTCTTTTTTCCGGCATTCTTTCCAGCTCCCCTGCCTTTTGCGGTGCACCACCAGTTTGCCCGGCTCATCAAGGGCCGCCGTTTCGCCCCGCTCATTCAAGTAAACCGCGATATCAAACGCCACCGGCACACCACCTCCTTCCCTCTGGTGCCAGGTGTTGCACTTTAACTTATTATATTTGGCCAATCTGCGGTCAGGGGACACACCTCCTTCGGAGGAATGTCCCCAACTTCTGCCAAAGCTAAGGAATAAAGTACCGAAAGTCGCGCGCTAAGGGAACTGATTGAGCGCGACTTTCTTGCAGTTTAATTTGTTGCAAGTTACTGCTATATAATGGAAGCTAGCTGATCAACAGACGTTCCACGACGTTGCCGCCCAGGATGTGTTCTTCCATGATTTCCTCCACGTCATCGGGAGAGACGCCCCCGTACCACACGTTGTCGGGATAAATGACTACCATGGGGCCTTGCTCGCAGTGGCCCAAACAGCCGGTATTGGAGAGAAATATTTCTCCGGACAGTCCCTGGTCTTCGATTTCTTCCAAAAATGCCGACATGATATCAACCGACGACTTGCCGTGACACAGACCTTTGGGCTCCCCCTTGGCCTTGGCGCTGGTGCAGACAAAAATATGCAGTCTGGGTTTGTTCACCAGTAAAACCTCCTTCTTTTTTGGCGGCTTTGGAAGTTACTGCGCCGCTGCCGCCACTTTGACCGGCCGGGCGCAGCCGCCGCAATCACCATTTAATTGTTTTTTCACGGTGCTGAATTCCCGGGAGCGGTCGTCGTCCAGCAGGCCGATGGCGTCGGCCCGGCACTGTTTGCAGTGGCGCATCTGCAGCATATCCTGGCCGCAGAGGTCGCGCATGCCGTCCAGCTCGGCCCGGTCCGTGGGGTCGAAGTTCTGAAAGACGCTGCCCGGCGCGGGAACCAGGGGCATAATGTTGGTGATAAAGGCGCCCAGCTCCTTCACCCGCCGCACCACGTCGGGAATATGCCCGTCATTGACGTCTTTAATCATCACAATGTTCACCTTGACCAGCACACCGCCGCGGGCCAGGTGCTCAATACCCTGCTGCTGGTTGTGCAGCAAAACGTCGGCCCCGGTCTGACCCCTGAAAATCCGGTTCCGGTAATTGACGTACCGGTAAATCCGGGCGCCGATGGCTGAATCCAGGCAGTTGACGGTTACAGTCACATGCCTGACGCCCAGTTCAAGGATCTCCCGGGCGTGGTGCGGCAGCATCAGGCCGTTGGTGGACAGGCAGAAAATCACATCGGGATCAACTTCCCTGATTAACTCCAGGGATTTTTTAGTGCCACTCCAATTGGCCAGGGCGTCCCCCGGCCCGGCGATACCCACCACGCTCAGGTTGGGCACTTTTTCCCGCACCAGCAGAAATTTATCCCGGGCGGCTTCGGGGGCCAGTACCTCACTGGTGACTCCGGGCCTGCTCTCGTTGGCGCAGTCGAATTTACGGTTGCAATAGTTGCAGCTGATATTGCACCTGGGCGCCACCGGCAGGTGCATCCTGGCGTACTGGTGGTGGGCCTGGTATGAATAGCAGGGGTGCCGGCTGATATCCTTGTCACATCCACAGGTCAATGTACTCACCTCAACTCCCCGCGCAGCGGTAATACTTCCGGTACATGGAGACGCGGTAGTTTTTATGCTTGTGTTCCAGTAAAGTATTGGTGATCCGGTCCAGGAACATGGCGGTGCCGGTATAACCCACCGAAAGCAGCCGCTGGCCGCCCACATGGTCGTGGATGGGAAACCCCATCCGGACCAAAGGGATACCCTCCTTTTCAGTAAGATATTTGCCGTCGGAGTGACCGACGGCTATATTTACCCCGGTCTCCCGGCACGCCTTCCGGATACCCATAAAGTCAGCCTGTTCCAAAAACAGGGTTGCTTCCGGACAGTCCGCCAACACCGGGGCCAGCAGTTTTTCAAGGCCGGCGCTCCCGCTGCCGGTGGCCGCCACCGCGGGATGCAGGCCGTTTTCCGCACAGATTCGCGTCATGGCGTATACCAGTTCCGGGTCGCCGAAAAGAGCCCCCCGGCCCTGGGCGTTGTACTTGTGGGAATCCACCATACAGTCCAAAAGCCGGCCCCGCTCCAGTTCCAGCGTCCGGGGCAGACTGCCGCCGGTGATGGTCAACAGTTGGCTCACAAACATATCAGTGGCTTCCACACCCATGGGCACCGGCAGGTTATGCAGGGGCACCCCGAATTCGGACTGCAGGTAATGCCCCGGCGATAAATTCTCAGCCACGGTCAGGCCGAACTGGATGGTGGCCGCGGCCCCCGCCATGCGCCGGATGTCTTCCACCGCGGTGCCGCCGGGGGGAATCTTGGTATACGGGCGGGCGATGGGCCGGTCCAGGGTTTCCGAGATGTCGGGCAGCAGGGTGTAACGGACCTCCAGCAGTTCCAGAATGCGTTTGATTTCCCGGATATCGGCGGGACTCAGGTTGGGCACGATGATGTTGATGCCGCCGTGCTTTTCGGCGGGCCGGGTCAGGGCGATCACAATCCTGTGTACCGCCATCCAGTAGCCCTCGCTGTGGGTGCCGCCGTAACCGGGGGTGGCAACCGCCACCAGCGGATATTCCCCCAGGTCATTTTGTTTAAGGTAGTCGCGGGTAATGCCGCCCACGTCCTCCCCGATGGTTTCCGCCAGGCAGGTGGTGAGGACGCCGATTAACCCGGGTTTGTATACCCGGCGGATATTGTCCAGGGCCTGGAACAGATTCCTGGCCCCGCCGTATATGGTCCCCTTTTCGTTCAGGGAGGAGGAACCCACGTCGACGGGCTCGTTGAAGTGCTCGGCGATATGCCGCCGCATGTAAGTGCTGCAGCCTTGGGAACCGTGGATAATCACCATGGCGTCCTCAATACCTTTGAAGGGCAGGATGGCGCCCATGGGCATGCACATGTGGCAGGGATTCTCGTTAACGTTCCGGTAGTGCGCTTTTTCCCGCGGCATAAATTCCACCTCCCATTGCTCCGGCGTATTTCCAAACCGGCGAGCACACCGTGGTGTAAACCTCCCGGGCAAAGTTCACCGCTCCCGGGTAACCGCTCAAAGGGTGCTTGCGATCGTGGTTGTGGTCGATGAACGCCACCCCCAGCTTGTAGGCCAGGGGCCTTTCCTTGACCCCGCCCACCTGCAGGTGCGCGCCTTTTTCAGTCATAAACCGCTCCAGCTCGGCGGGGTTGGCGTCGTCAAGGATAACCGTGCCGTCGTCGGAGATGTCGTGCAGCGTCCGGTAGTCTTCTTCCCGGCCGGTTTGGGTGCCCACCATGACCACGTCGATACCTATTTCCCTGAATTGTTTGATTAACGAGATGGCCTTAAAACCGCCGCCCACGTAAACAGCGGCTTTCTTGCCCTGCAGCCGGCTGCGGTAATATTCAATTTGGGGTTTGACGGCGGCGGATTCACGGTCGATTAGTTCATCAGCCCGGCGCAGCAGCTCCGGATCTTTAAAAAATGAGGCGATGGCGCGCAGCGAATTCGCGGTGTCCTGCAGACCCAAAAACGAGACCTGCATGGAGGGAATGCCGTACAGTTCCTCCATGCGCCTGGCCAGGTAAGCCATGGAGCCGGCGCACTGCATGATATTCAGCGCGGCCCGGGGGGCCTTTTGCAGATCCCGGTAATTGCTGTCGCCGGTAAACACCACGTTGACCTCAACGCCGATTTGGGTCAGGTAGTCTCTGATAATCCAGGCCTCACCGGCCAGATTGAAGTCCCCCAGGTAATTAATGCTGGGCGCCGGGTTCAGCCTGCGCACCGGACGGGCTCCCTCCGGCGGCTCGATAAGCCGCAGCAGGGCGTCACAAGCCGCCTGGTAGCCCGCCGACTTGTTGCCGATAAATCCGCTGGACTGCACCGGGATCACCCGGATGCCGTGTTTTTTCGCCGCCGCCCGGCAGACCGCCTCCAGGTCATCGCCGATTACTCCCACCACGCAGGTGGAGTATACGAATACGAGTTCCGAAGGGTACTTTTCCACCAGTTCGTCGATAGCCCGGGCCAGTTTCTTTTCCCCGCCGAAAATTACATCGTTTTCCTGCAGGTCGGTGGAAAAACTGTTGCGGTAAAGCTCCGACCCGCTGCTGAGGCTACCCCGGATATCCCAGGTATAACTGGAGCAGCCGATGGGACCGTGCACCAGGTGGATGGCGTCGGTAACCGGGTTCAGCACCACCCTGGCCCCGCAATAGACGCAAGCCCGCTGGCTGACGCACCCGGCGATACTGTCGGCGTCGCATTTGAGCTGGTTTTTCCGCTGCCGTCCCTTGACCAGGATGGATGCCTGCCGCTCCGTAATCAGGTTCTCATTGGGTACAGCCGTAGACATAAGGATCACTCCTGACTCCTGTCCTGAAAATTAGTCCCTTTAAAGCGTGGTTCCACCTGTCCCGACTCGCTCATGGCTCCCGCGCCGACGGCACCATCGGCTGCATCAGGCTCAACCGGACCGCCCCAAATTCGACGTCCTGTCTCAGTTGGGGCTGGCGCGCACATCCTATGCGCGCCTCCCGGTTTCGCTCCTCGCTGCGCCGGGTGCCGTTACCGGCGCTCCCGCAAATCGCTCGCCGGGACAGATGTAACGACGTAGCATAGTGGTTAACCTTTGGTTTCTGACTCCTGACTCCTGACTACTGACTCCTGACTCCTGCCCTTACATCACCAATTCAAAATCCTCATCCGCGGCATCACGGTCCTGCCGGTCCAGCAGCGCGCCGCTGATCATCTCCACCAGCCGCATGGCGCCGCGGTAGCCCACGATGGGCATGTAGGGATGGGTGCTGCGGTCCAGGACCGGGAACCCCACCCGCACAAAAGGAATGTCTTCCGCCCTGGCGATGTATTTGCCGTAGGTGTTGCCCATTAAAAGATCAACGGGCTCGTTTTTAATCCACTGGTGCAGTTCAAACAGGTCGCCCGCCGCCTTAACCCGGCCTTCCAGGCCGGCGGCGGCCAGCATGGCGGTGATTTCCTTTTCAAAAATATCCTTGGGGCCGCCCAGGGTGGCGCCGGGGGTGCCGGTCAGCACGTGCACCGGCTGCATGCCCAGACTCAAAACGAATTCCGTCAGCCCGGTAATAATGTCCGGGTCGCCGAAAATGGCTACTTTCTTGCCGTGAAAATGGTGGTGACAATCGGTCATGACATCCACCAGCTGGCCGCGCTCCTCCTCCAGCTCATAGGGTATTTCCCGGGTGAACTTGCTCCGCATCAGCATCAGCAAATCGTCGGTGGCCTTGATCCCAATGGGTGTTTTAAGCGTCACCGCCGGCACCTGGCAGTTTCTTTCCAGCAGGTGGGCGGCATCACTGGATGCATAATAGCCCAGGGCCAGAGTAAGCTTGGAATTCCCCGTGTCCCTGATATCCTCCACCCGGGCGCCGCCGGCGGGGAACATGTGAAACTTGCCGGTCATGGGCGAATCCAGCACTCCAGAGGTGTCGGGAAACATGATCAGCTTGATGCCCATCTTGCCGGCCAGGCGTTTGATTTCCCGCATGTCTCCGGGGTTCACAAAACCGGGGATGATATTCACCTGTTCCTTTTTCTCCCTGGTTGTCGCTTCCGCCAGGTAAGCGACCATGCCCTTGACCATGTTGGAGAAGCCGGTAATATGCGAACCCTGGTAGCTGGGCGTGTTGGCATGGATCACCAGCTTGCCCTCGGGAATCTCGGCGCTCTTGATAAAAGTGGGGATGTCGTCCCCAATAGTCTCCGACAGGCAGGTGGTATGCACCGCCATGACGTCGGGATTATAAATGGCAAACACGTTCTTGATGGCGGTTTTCAGGTTGCCGGCGCCCCCAAACACCGAAGCGCCCTCGGTGAACGAGCTGGTGGTGGCCATTACCGGCTCCCGGAAATGCCTGGTCAGGTGCGAACGGTGATAAGCGCAGCAGCCCTGGGAACCGTGGCTGTGGGGCATGCAACTGTGGATACCCAGGGCGGCGTACATGGCCCCGATAGGCTGGCAGGTCTTGGCGGGGTTGATCATCCCGCCGGTGCGTTTGGTAATCTCCTTCGGCGTGCAATCCAGCATGTTATGCTCCTACCTCCTCCGCGCACTTACCGGCCGAGCACGGCTCGATGGTGCCCTCCAGCAGCGGCTTGTTTTTCCACGGCGGCACGACGTAGTTCCAGGTGGGGGTGGTAAATCCCATGGCCACGTCCCGGGCGAAGTTCACCGCGCCCCGGAAACCGGCGTAAGGTCCGCTGTAATCGTAGTTATGCAACTGTTTGACGGGTATGCCCATTTTCATGGGTATATATTTGTCCTTGATGCCCGAGGAAAAAATGTCGGGCTTTAAAATACGAATGAATTCTTCGGTTTCGTAGTGGTTCAAATCGTCCACCACCAGACTGCCTTCCGTCATTTCCTCAATCATGCCCATATAATTGTTTAACGGAATTTCCTTTTTCAGCTCTTCCATTCTTTCCGCCGGTATTTTAAGCCGGTAGCGATTCTCGTCGGGAATCACGTGCAGGTCGGGAATGTTCTTGCTGTCTGCGTCGACCTTGAGGTTCGGCAGCACGTCCCGGCCCTCGTAGTCGTCCCGGTGGGCAAACTCGTATCCCGCCAGCACCGTGGTGATACCCAGTTCCTCGTACAACCCCTGATAATGGTGACCGCGGGAACCGCCCACGAAACAAAAGGCGGTTTTACCCTCGCATATCTTGCGGTAAGGTTCAAGCTGCGGCTCAATCTCGGCCAGTTCTTTCTCAATCACCTCTTCGGTGCGCCGGATTAAAGCCTCGTCCCCGAAGTACCGGGCCATGTTGCGCAGTGATTCACAGGCCGCCCGGATACCGATGAAGTTCACTTTCAACCACGGAGTGCCGTATTTCGTTTCCAGCATGGTGGCGATGTAGTTGATGGACCGGTGGCACTGCACCAGGTTGAGCTGCGCCACATGGGCGTTTTTCAGCCTCTCGTATGAACCGTTACCGGTCATCACCACCTGCACATGGTAACCGATTTCGGTGAGCACCCGCTCCACTTCCCAACTGTCGCCGCCGATATTGTACTCGCCCAGGATATTGATGGTATACTTGCCGGGCGGTTCCTCCCAATCGCCCTCACCCACAATGTTTTCCATCAGGCCGTTGTTGGCAATGTGGTGACCGGCGGATTGGCTGACCCCTTTGTAGCCCTCGCAGCCGTACGCCGTAATGTTCATGTTGTGCCTGGCCCGGGCCGCTTTGGCCACCGCCTGGATATCGTCCCCGATCAGCCCCACCGGGCAAGTGGCGGAAATGGTGATGCCGTTGGGCTTAAATAACTCCACCACTTCGTCAATCATCCGGGCCAGTTTCTTTTCGCCCCCGAACACGATATCGCTTTCCTGCATGTCGGTGGAAACGCAGTAAGCCAGGAAATTTTTCTTCGGATCGTCCGTCTTCGCCTTATTGCGCCGGGTCAGCCAGCTGTAGTAGGCACACCCGATGGGGCCGTGCACGATATGCACCATATCCTTGAGCGGCCCCAGCACCACACCCTTGCAGCCGGCAAAAGCACAGCCGCGGTTGGTGACAATCCCCGGAATGGTCCTGGTATTGGCCTCTATTTCCAGGGGACCCTGGCCTGAATCCTTGACCAGGATGTGTTTTTTGCGGTTTCGCTTCACCTTGGCGGGATACTTGTTTAGGATTTCTTCGAGCATCTTTTCAGTGATGGCCAAAACCAAACACTCCCTTTCTAAATCGTAACTTTTTAGATTTCAGCATAGTTGCCAGAGGTGTCCCCGTATACGTTGGGGACATTCCCGTTCCCCAAAGAAATACCCGAACTTCAGCGGGTGTGTCCCCATTTCAATTAGGGGACATTCCCGTCCCAAAAGGAATACCCAGACTTCAGCGGGTGTGTCCCCATTCCTTAAATTGCCGCTTCGCCGCGCTCGCCGGTCCTTACCCGCGCCGCGTCCGCAACCGGACAGATGAATATTTTGCCGTCGCCCTTGTTGCCTTCTTTGTTGACACTGGTAATAGTGGCGACCACCTTTTCGACTTCGTTATCCTGGACCAGGATGGTAAGCATCCGCTTGGGGATCAACCGGCTGCCCTTGGACAGGCTGTCGGTGACTATACCGGCGATCTCCTCGGTGGCGCCGATCTCATTAAGTGCTGACAGGTCGACGTGAATTTTGCCCCGGCCCATCACCTTCATGGCGTGCAGCCCGCAGACCCCGATATCGGCCAGGGCGGCTTTGGTAACATTAACCTTGTTCATCCGAATGATGGCGATAATCTCTTTCATATTGCCCCTCCTTATCCTACAGCCCCCTGGTGCCGCTGCTGATGGTATAAGCTTCCTCCACCGGGGTGACGAATATTTTGCCGTCCCCGAAGGCGCCCTTTTCACCCGTCTTGGCGTATTTGGCAACGATGCTGATGACGTCTTCCTTGTCCTTTTCGTCCTGTACCACCAGCATCAGCATATCTTTGGGGATCTCATCATAAACCACTTCGCCCACCTTTACGCCCCGCTGTTTGCCGCGGCCCACCACGTCAATGCGGGTTACCGCGGGAAAGCCGGCGCTGTTCAGTTCAGCCAGAATGGTGTTGGTTTTTTCCGGACGCACAATGGCTCTAATCATTAACACTAATCATCACTCCAATTCAATAATTTTTTAATTTAAAGGGCATCCATGATGCCGAAGGTCATCAGCAGTTCCTCCAGGCGGTCCTGGGTCATCGGCTTGGGCACCACAAACATGTCGTTGCCGTCGATGTTTTTAGCCAGGGTCCGGTACTCATCGGCCTGGGGTACCGTGGGATCGTAATCGATCACAGTTTTCTTGTTGATTTCAGCCCGCTGAACGACATTATCCCGGGGCACAAAGTGAATTAGCTGGGAACCCAGCTCCTCGGCAAAGGCCTTGAGCAGTTCATACTCGTTATCAACTTTCCGGCTGTTGCAAATAATGCCGCCCAGCCTGACCCCGCCGGAATCGGCGAATTTCATAACCCCCTTGGAGATATTGTTGGCGGCGTACAGAGCCATCATCTCACCCGAGGCAACGATGTAGATTTCCCGCGCTTTGCCTTCCCGGATGGGCATGGCAAACCCCCCGCAAACCACGTCGCCCAACACGTCGTAAAACACGTAGTCCAGGTCCGGCGTATAGGCGCCCAGCGACTCCAGCATGTTAATCGAGGTGATGATCCCCCGGCCGGCACAGCCGACCCCGGGTTCCGGACCGCCGGACTCGACGCACGCGGAATTGCCGTAGCCATGGCGCATGATGTCCTCCAAATCAATGTCCTCGCCTTCGTCCCGCAGTGTGTCCAGCACGGTTTTTTGATTTAAACCGTGCAGCAACAGCCTGGTGGAATCCGCCTTTGGATCGCAGCCCACCACCATTACCTTCTTGCCCAGTTCAGCCAGCGCGGCCACCGTATTTTGGGTGGTGGTGGATTTACCGATGCCACCTTTTCCGTAAATGGCGATTTGTCTCATCGTTTTCATTCCTCCCTGCTGTTTTAGTTAATAAAAAAGAGGCCGGTCAAACCCTGACGGGCTGCAGCGGCCTCAATGCCTGGTTACCACAATGTAATTACTCCGGGTCTTCCAAGACCCTTTCGAAAAAACAAAAGGCGCCGGTGCTTACATACCGGCGCCCTCGCCTATAAAATATATCGATACGGCAACGTACCGGATATGAACATAAAATACTAAACGCCGGGATTTACACCGGCGTCAATGCCAACTTTTTGTCAGTACAACAACGTACCTGTAATTGAATTAAATGCATTATAGCAGAATCCGAATTACAATGCAACAGTTAAATTTTAGACTCCTTCAACCGCGGAAACACCGGGTACCTCAGGCGTCTTCTTTGAATATTTCTGGAGCTTGCGCACCACCGTCGGCTGGCTCACCCCCAGGATATGGGCCGCTTTATACGTGCTTCCGTATATGTCAACGGCATTTTTAATCAGCTCGAATTCCAGTTCCGCCACCGCTTCCTTAAGTGGTTTAAGGTTATCGTTCCCCTTGGTGTTCATGCTCTTAAAAACGTACGGGGGCAGGTGTTTGGGCATAATCAGCTTCTGCTCCACGGTGAGAATCAGCCTTTCCACCAGGTTGACCAGTTCCCGCACGTTTCCCGGCCATTCATATTCCACCAGCATTTCCACGGCCCTGATGGAGAATCGCTTGTTGCAGTCATGTTTTTCGTTAAACAGGCGGGTATAGTTTTGGAGCAGTACCGGAATATCGTCCTTGCGTTTATGCAGCGGGGGGATGGAAATGGCGGACGCGTTTAAAAGGGCGCTTAATTCCTTGCCCATCCTGTTATGTTTGACCAGCTTGCCGGGGTTCTTCTCGGTGGCGGCAATAATCCGCACATCCACCTTAACCGGCCTGGCGCCGCCCGCCCTGGTAATTTGCCCGTCCTTAACGGCGGACAGCAGCTTTGCCTGCAAACCGGCGGGAATATCGGCAATTTCCTTAATGAACAAAGTACCTCCCGCGGCCAGTTCAAACAGACTTCTTTCGCCTATGCCCTGCTGTTCCCGGCCGAACAAAATTGTCTCCAGCGTGTCGCCGGGAATGGATCGGCAATTAATCTTGACAAAGGAGCCGCTGGAACCGCCGGACCTGTGGATCAGCCTGGCCACCGTTTCCTTGCCCACCCCGGATTTACCCGCCAGCAATACGTTCTTTTTCAACTGTGCCATCCTATGCACGGCGTCCATAACGTCTGCCATCGCCTTGCTGTTGGCCACCAGTTGTTCGCCGATTCGTAGAGCGCGCAATTCGGCAATCTCACGGTGGTATATTTCCGTCTGCTGCCTGGCCTGGTCCAATTCCGCCCTGAGCTGGTTCGTTTCAGAGAATTCCCGCAGAATAAACAGCATACTTTTTGCGTTTCCCGCATCATCCGGGATGGAGCAACCGCGAACAATGACCCGCCGGCCGTTGACATTAATTTCCCTAAAAGTCTCCAAACCGCGGCAAATTTCCAGCATGTCCCCGTTCATCACCGCATTGATGCTGCGTCCCGGCAGCGACCAGGAGGCCAGGCCGGTAATCCTTTCCACGGCCCCGTTGACCCGGACGGTTATTCCCGTCCCGTCGGTAATCCAAATGCCGTCATGGGATAATTCCATAATGGCGTCCATTTCGCGGTTGAACTGAGATATGCTGATCAGTTTTTGCGTCAGGTTAATCATCAGCTTAAGCACGTCCTGCAAAACTATACCCCCCTGAGAAAACAAAAAGGGCCGCCGGATATTAAACCGGAAAACGGCCCCAATGCCCAAATGCCCAACGTTGGACTTTCATGGTCCTAAAAAAACACAAAACGCCTTTCCCGGGTGATTACACCCCTCAAAGGCGCCTTCGCCAAAAACACAACTTTGTATCACTATGCTTAATCTATATTATTTAGGGCTTGTTGTCAATCATCATTCTTAAAGAGGATGTTCGAAAAGTCCGCGCGAGATCCACTTCGAATTTCACTTTGATTAATTTCCTTGCCATATATATGGCAAGGGCTAAGGATCAAAGTATGGAAAGGCGCGCGCTAAGGGAACTGAATAATGCGCGCCTTCCCGGCTACGTTGGCTCGGCTTCTGCGGTGCTCACGTATTTCCGTATACGCTCCGCTCCTCAAAGCCTTCGCTGCCTTGAACTTCTCGTGTCTATCGTGCTCCTTTTCGAACACTCAATTTCAGTTGGCGCGGGACGCCACCGATCAGCATGAAACTGCTGCCGGTTCGCAGCCCGGGCCACGTACCTGCCCAGCGCGCCAAGGACACCGGTTTTTAAACCGTCCCGGGTACGGGCGCCACCCCCGAACAACAGCAATATATCCTCCAGGCAGGCATTGCCGGCCCTTTCACCCAGACCTCCCACCGTGGCGCTGATATACGCCGCGCCGCCGGAAAAAGCCGCCAGGCTGTTGGCGGTGGCCAGGCCAAAATCATTGTGCCCGTGAAACTCCACCGGGATGTCAAGCCTGCTGGTGACCATGCTTACCAGACGCCGGGTGGTAAAAGGCTCCAGGATACCCACCGTGTCGGCGTAACGCAGCCTTTCAGCACCCGCGTCCTGCGCCGCCAGGGCATATTCCAGCAGAAATCCGAAATCCGCCCGGGAGGCATCCTCAGCGCCCACCGATACCCGGCAGCCGTGATCCCGGGCATAGCGAACCGCCCTGACCAGGCAATCCATTACCCAGTGCCTGGTCTTGCCCAGTTTCTCCCGGATATGCAGCTCCGACACCGGGGCGGATATATGCAGCTCCCGGACGCCGCAAGCCAACGAAGCCCTAATATCCGCCAGCATAACGCGGTTCCAGGATGCAACCCGCGTCTTTAGGCCCAACTCGCAGATGGCCCGCACGGCGTCCTGTTCTATTTTGCCCATGGCCGGTATACCGGCCTCGATAACCTCGACCCCCAGCAGGTCCAAAAGCCTGGCGATGGTTACTTTCTCCCGCACGGTAAACGCCACGCCCGGGGCCTGCTCACCGTCCCGCAAAGTAGTGTCTACAATGGCAGGTCCGCGGATTCTGAATAAATTCCTCTCCGCCCGCATCTGCTTATCGCTCCCCTGTGCAAAGAAAAACAAAAAACCCCCGGCAGAGAATCATTCAATCTCTGTCACGGGGCGTCTTCGCCTTTAAATACGGCATTGTATTTCCTCAGTTTTGATTATAAGAGATTATAATCCCTGATGGCCTGTAAAATCAATAAAAATTTTTTGGATCACTTGAACAGCGGCGTCCAATTCCATTTTTGCTTTATCTTTATTGACAACTTCGGCACTATATACTATTGGAAACATCGGTGCATTCGGTTTCGGATATTACATCAGCATTTAAACAATTGCAGCAGCTGGCAGACGCCCTGCGGCAAACCAGCGTCGCCCTGGCCGGTGACTTTTCCGCCAGCGAAACCGCGGTCCGGGAAGTTAATGGCGCTATGGAGCGGGTAAATAATGCCGTGCTCGATATTACCGGAGGCAATAAGGAGTTGCCGAAGAAATAGGCAAGCTGTCGTGGGTTCCGGGCACCTGCTTAAACAGGTGCGGCAGTTCAACCTCAACCCCAACAATGTGGCCATAGAAATAATTGAATCCAGGGTCAACGATACCGGGGCGCTGAACGAGTTTATCAGCAGGCACCGGGAATATGGTTTTTTATTTGCCCTTGACGACATCGGCTCAGGCTATTCCAACCTGGACAGAATTACCATCACAGAGCCGGACCTGCTAAAAATTGATCGTTCCTTAATCTCGCAAATCGATATCAACTATCACAAGCAGGAAGTGCTTAAGTCGCTGGTCAATCTGGCCAGAAGAATTGGGGCCCTGGTGGTGGCGGAAGGCGTGGAACGTGAAGAGGATACCACCGACCCATACATATCACTGGCCTCAGGCAACCTGTGCATTACTATTTCAGCGTTGGTAAAACCACCGGAAAACGCCTGCGGTTACATATTATGCATCGACGTTAACCAAGACTTGTAATTGAAACCAATGGTTTTGGATTATACCTTATTGTTTTCTGAATCCTTATTCCCCATAACTGCCCGGCTTGTGTCAACATGCAAGTTTTTCGTACCGGCTGTTTCAGGTCGCACGTCGGTTATGTTCTTGTTGCAGTAGGGGCAAACCCAATTTCCCGCTCCGGAAGCACTGTAAGAATCTTCACTACAATAAGGGCATGTCTTCTTAAACAAATCCTCCAACCCTTTCACAGACAACTTTAGCCCTAAACTAAGCAAAGCTTGATGAGCCACTAAAGGAATTATAAACTAATTTTTCACAAAAATCTTATCTAAGATTGTCATAATTTCGGATAGCTCATAACTTATACCTGCCCCGGTACTTCTCCACCGGGTATTTAACGGCATTACAGGACACTTTGTCACGCACCGCGGCGGACAAATCAGTCCCCGTGGCATTGGCCAGGGAGAGGCAATAAATAACCACATCGGCCAGTTCTTCCTTCAGCCTGTCCTTTTGCTGCCGGTCCAAAGGCTCCCCCGGATCCGGCCATTGAAAAAGTTCCATCAACTCCGCTGCTTCTATGGCAATGGACATGGATAGATTTTTGGGACTGTGGAATTGACTCCAGTTACGCTCATCCACAAATGCAGCCACGAGATCTTTTAATTCCTGTATTGTGGTTGTCCGGTCCAAAGAAACACCTCCGGTTAAAAAGTGCTTTTTTACTTGCGGATAATCAACAACACTATCATACCATTTCGTGGCAGCAAATTGACATCCCTCCATTATAGATTTTTATTCACGTTTTATGCTCCCTTCCCTCAGGGACACCCCTCGCATAATAGCCTGTTCGCCGAAGCGGTCTTTGATAGCATCGCAGGCCCGGGCCAGGTTGGACAGGCGCATCCGTTCCCCGAAAATATCGTACTGGAAGTACTCCCGCTGCACCAGGTTGCTTAAAGCCACCCCTACCAGGCGCACTGCCCGGGTTTCATCCCAGTGGCGGTAAAGTATCCGGCAGGCGGTGCGGTAAATCTCGTCCGGCA
>Ga0068714_10001796_pt1 | contig 29438 bp, 22 predicted proteins | sample MTBNYHSulfiMetaG_FD_62988 | JGI IMG/M metagenome (GOLD analysis project Ga0068714, IMG submission 62988) | Enrichment culture microbial communities from rom New York Harbor, USA that are MTBE-degrading - MTBE-NYH (New York Harbor Sulfidogenic)... | ecosystem: Environmental > Aquatic > Marine >...
TGGTTCCAGGACAGGGCGGCCAGGGCGTCGACCCCCTCGGTCGAGTGCCAGCGCCGCCAGAGCAGCTCACCGGACGGGGTGAAGCAACGGACGTCGCCCTGGTTGTGGTCCGAGCTGCCCACGATCACCCGATCATCGACGAGCAGGAGCCTGTGGCCCGCGACCACCGGGAAGCGCCCCTCCTCGGCCCAGGTGGAGGTGTCGACGAGCACCACCCCGGTGGCGGTGAGCATGGCCAGCTCGAGGGCCGGGTCGTCGTCGACGTCGCCGATGTCGAGGTCCGTGATCTCGCCGTCGAGGCACCCGCTCGTCCACTGGATCACCCGGCTGGCGCCGTCGAACACGTACGCGCGGCAGTCCGACGAGACCGCGATCTCGTCGACCGCGTCCCCGTCGAGCGGGGCGAGCCGCATCGTGCCCTTGACCCGCCCGGATCCTTCGGGCAGCGGCTCGCTCTGCCACTCCAGCTCCCCGGTGGAGCGATCCAGCGCCACCACCCTCGGCCCATGGAAGGCGTAGCCGTACGCCACGACCTCGAGGCCGGGATCCCCGTCAACCTGGCCGACGCCGAGTCCCCACCGGGAGACCGGCACCTCCTGGGACCAGACGGCCCGAGGGTCGTCGAGGTCGACCATCGCGAGGCGGTCGGTCCACACCAGGAGCTCGGGCCGACCGTCGCCGTCGGCGTCGGTGGGGTAGGCGAGCTGTTGCTCGGCGGGGGAGCTCTGCCACTCGACGGTCGCGGTGGCGGGGTCGCCGACGATGAGGTGCCCCTCGGCCGCCCAGACGGCCTCGACCGCGCCGTCGGCGTCGACGTCGCCGGCGGTGACGGCCTTCGACTCGTACTCCGGGTTGGCGATGGACCCGAGGGCGGCTCCGCTGGCGCCGTTGTAGGCGTGGACCGAACCCCAGCCGGAGCTGGTAGCGACCACGTCCGGGCGCCCGTCCCGGTCGACGTCGGCGGCGCCGAGCGCGTCGAAGGTCCCCTGGTCGAGCTCGACGGTCCAGATCGGCTCGAAGGTCACCCCGTCGAGCACGCCGACGGTGCCGCCGTCGATGAAGGCAATCTCGGACCGGCCGTCGCCGTCGACGTCGGCAAGGTCCACGGACAACCCGAGGCCACCTGGCCTCGTCAGCTCCTCCGCCTGGGCCGCCCCGTCGAGCACGCGGGCGACCTCGGCCGAGTTGACCACGATTTCGAGGGATCCGTCGCCGTCGAGGTCGCCGACCGCAACCTCGTCCCCCCCCTTTTCCGGCGCGTGCCACTCCAGCTGCAGGCTGCGTGCGTCGAGCACGTCGGTGTCCCGTCCCACCAGGACCACCTCGAGCTCGCCGTCCGAGTCCACGTCTGCGACCGCGAGATCGACGGGGGGGCTGGAGGAGTGGGCGTATCCCGTGAGTGGGAGGCGGGCCAGGGGGGCCGGCTGCGCCGGGTCGAACAGGAACAGCTCCGCACGCCAGCCGGAGGAGTCGCTTCCCGACACGACCCAGACCTCGCGACGGCCGTCGCCGTCACGGTCGGCAGACGTAGTCGCGCGGCACCGCAGCTCCGGGCTGTGCCAGGAGTCCCAGTAGGCGCCGGTACCGTCCGGGGAGAGGCCCATGGCCGAGTAGGCGCCGCAGGTGAGGATTTCCGGCGCGCCGTCGCCATCCAGGTCGGTGACCTCGATCCGCGGTCGTCCGTACCAACCTGCGAGAAGCTGGCCGCGTCGCCAGACCGGCTCGAGCTGCAGCTCCTGGCCGGCGGCGGTTCCCCCGGCGACCGTGGCAACCAGTAGTGCAAGTCCCGCGCTTCGGGTGACAGCGACCCGCATTGGTTACCCCTTTCGGTGGCTTCCCGCTCGGTGGCCTGGCGTCTCCGGAGGCGAGTATAGCGCCGCAGCGAGGACATGATCCCCGACTCGAGCCGGGGCGGACCTGGCCGAGCGAGTTGGCGCCATCGCGGCGCGCCTGTCCGAGGTGGAGGCCGCGCTGATCGAACCGGGGGCCGAGGTGGGCTGCGACGTCCTCGCCGGACGGGAGGGGGGCGCGAAGCTCGTCTCCCGCCTGGGCTGGCTGGCTGCCGGCGCCCTCGCCCACGAGGGTCCGCCGACCCAGGGGATGCGCGAGGTCGCCCTCGACATCGCCCGGGCGATGGAGGAGCAGGAGCGGGCCCTCGACGGCTGGCTGGCCGAGGTCGCCGAGGTCAACGCCGAGTCGGCGCGTCTGGGCGTGCCGCACGTGGTTGTGGCCGAGGACGTCAAGCCCTGACGAACCCGGAGGGGAGAACGCCAAGACGCCAGGAAGACGCGAAGGCGCGAAGGCGCAAGAGGGAGGCGCAGAGCCACCCTCCCATCCGGAGGCGCAGAGCCGCCCACCCGCCCATTCAACGCAGAGACGCGGAGACGCAGAGCCGCAGAGACGGGGAGGACACGAGAGATTCCAGAGAGCTGTCATTCCGGGAGCTCCCCATCCTGTCATCCCGACGAGCTCCCCCTTGTGTCATCCCGAGGAGCATAGCGACGAGGGATCTGCCCCAACGAAGGCGCTCCCTCCGCTGGGGCAGATCCCTCCGCTCGCTGCGCTCGCGTTCGGGATGACAAGGTAGGAGTGGGCGCTCGCGTTCGGGATGACAAGGTAGGAGTGGGCGCTCGCGTTCGGGATGACATGTGATGTGGGGCGGGTCCGCGTTCGGGATGAGCGGTGAGTTGAAGCGTACATCCCACCTCGGACGTTGAGGTTGCACGGGTCATGCGGCGGAGACTTCGGCACGTTACCAGCGGCGACGGACCGCCACCACCAGGAGGGCGAGCAGGGCGACGATGAGGGTGACCAGGGCGCCCACCCGCCAGTCCAGGACCCCCAGCCAGGGCCAGCGGTCGGACAGCCGCGGCCGGTAGGCGAGGGGTGGGGCGATGCGCACGCTGCGGATGACGTCGTCGAAGAGCGGGGCGGTGGCGTCGAAGCGCTCCATCAGCTCGAAGCAGTGCACCGCGAGGCGCCCGCGCTCGGTGAGGAACGAAGCGGTGTGCACCCCGACCCTGCCCGTCCCCTCGACGGTGAGGGTGCTGGAAACCCGGAGGGCAAACCGCCGCCGGTCGAAGAACAGCTGGTCGAGCGACAGCTCGGTGACGCCGGCGGAGCCCGCCTGGTCGAGCCGCGGCCCCGTGGCCCGGACCACCTCCTCGAGGCTCGGCAGGCGCAGGAAGGGGCCGTAGGACTGGCGGCCGGACTCCTTGACCTGGAACAGAATCCGTGGGAGCTCCACCAGCTCCGACGCCCCTTCAGGCTGGAACGCCTCCTGGTAGACCTCGGTCACCCGTCCGCCGCTCTCCTCGGCCATGGCCAGGGTGTAGAGCTCGAGGACCTCGGGCGGGACTTCCTTCCAGGCGGACGGTAGCGTCACGGTGACCAGGCCGTCGCAGAGGGCCACGTCGGCGGGCGCGGCGATGGCCGGGAGGCAGAGGAGGACGATCGTCGTGGCGAGGGCGCAGGGGCGATGCACGTTCGGGTCCGCCGCCATTGTAGCTGCGAGCGGGTGGCGTATGATCCGCGCGACGTGGCTGCCGCGGCGACGACTTCACGGGAGTTCCAAGCTCGCAGCCGACGTTGTCCGTCCGGAAGGGGGGGAACGCTGTCAGCATGAGCGAAATGGCGAAGCAGCTCGACAGGTTGAAGATCCACCGGCCGGACGACCGCGGCGGCTCGCGCTGGTGGCCGGCGGTGCTCCTGGCGGCGGTGGTCGCGGCGGCCGCGATCGGCTGGGTCCTCGCCCGGCCGGGGGCCGCCGAGGTCGAGGTTGCGGCCGCGCGGGAGGTCCGGGCCGGCGGGCAGCAGACCGTGCTCAACGCCTCCGGCTACGTCACCGCTCGACGCCAGGCGACGGTGTCGTCCAAGGTCACCGGCAAGGTCCTCGAGGTCCTGATCGAGGAGGGGATGGCGGTTGCCGAGGGCCAGGTGCTGGCGCGGCTGGACGACTCCAACGCCCGCGCCGCGTTCCGGCTCAGCGAGGCCCAGCTGGGGGCGGCCCGGGCCGAGCTCGAGGAAACCCGGGTCCGTCGAGCGGAGGCGAAGCTCGACCTCGACCGCGTGGCCAACCTGGTCGAGCGCCAGGTGGCGAGCCAGGCGGACCTCGACCGCGCCCGGGCCGAGCTCGACTCCCTCGACGCCCGCCTCGCCAGCCAACGGCAGTCCGTGGTGGTCGCGGAGGAGGCCCTCGCCGTCACCCGCCAGGCCCTCGACGACACCGTGATCCGAGCCCCCTTCGCCGGGGTCGTGGTGGCCAAGAACGCCCAGCCCGGCGAGATGATCTCGCCGATGTCCTCGGGCGGCTTCACCCGCACCGGCATCGGCACCGTCGTCGACATGTCGTCGCTCGAGATCGAGGTCGACGTCAACGAGGCCTACATCAACCGCGTCGTTCCCGGACAGCCGGTCGAGGCGGTTCTCGACGCGTACTCCGACTGGAAGATCCCATGCCGGGTGATCGCCATCATTCCCACCGCCGACCGGCAGCGGGCGACGGTCCAGGTCCGCATCGGTTTCGACGAGCTCGACCCACGGATCCTGCCCGACATGGGGGTCAAGGTCGCCTTCCAGGGCGCCCGGTCCGAGGCGGCGACCACGACGACGGTGGTGGCCGTGCCGCGTTCGGCGATCCGTAGCGACGCGGGGGCCGACGTCGTGCTGGTGGTGGCCGGAGACCGCGTCGAGCGGCGGGCGGTGACGGTGGGCGAGACCCGAGGGGACGAGACGACGATCCTGGCGGGCCTCGCCGTCGGGGAGCGGGTGGTGGTCGCCGGCCCGCCGGAGCTCGCGGACGGCGACACGATCAAGGAGCGTGCGTCATGACCGACGACAACGGCCTGCTGGTCGACGTGCAACGGGTCGACAAGGTGTTCCGTCGGGGCTCCGAGGAGATCCACGTCCTCGGCGGTCTCGACCTCGCGATCCCGAAGGGGGAGTTCCTCGCCCTGATGGGCCCCTCGGGCTCGGGCAAGTCGACCCTGCTCAACCTCATCGGCGGCCTCGACCGGCCGAGCGCCGGAACGGTCACGGTCGGCGGGCAGCGCATCGACGCGCTGCCCGACCGCAAGCTCGCCGCCTGGCGGTCGCGCCACGTCGGCCTGGTGTTCCAGTTCTACAACCTGCTGCCGGTGCTCAACGCCGCGCGCAACGTCGAGCTGCCGCTGCTGCTCACCCACCTGTCGCTGCGGCAGCGGCGGGAGCACGTCGAGACCGCGCTCGCGGTCGTCGGCCTGAGCCACCGCATGAAGCACTACCCGCGGCAGCTCTCCGGCGGCGAGCAGCAGCGGGTCGGCATCGCGCGGGCCATCGTCACCGACCCGACGCTGCTGCTCTGCGACGAGCCCACCGGCGACCTCGACCGCAAGGCCGGCGACGAGATCCTCGAGCTGCTGCAAACGCTCAACCGCGACCAGGGCAAGACGATCGTGATGGTCACCCACGATCCCCACGCCGCCGAGCGGGCGAACCGCACCGTCTACCTCGACAAGGGGCGGCTCAGCCTGGAGCCGACCTCATGAGGTTCGTCGGCCTCATCCTCGCCAACCTCAGGCGGAAGAAGCTGCGCTCGATTCTGACCGGGCTCTCCATCGCCGTCGCCTTCGTGCTATTCGGCCTCCTCGCTGCGGTCCGGGTGGCCTTCAACCAGGGGGTCGACGTCGCCGGGCTCGACCGGCTGGTGGTCCGACACAAGGTGTCGATCATCCAGCTGCTGCCCGAGAGCTACGGCCCGCGCATGGAAAAGGTCGACGGCGTCGACCTGGTGACCCACGCCACCTGGTTCGGGGGCATCTACCAGAAGCCCTCCAACTTCTTCCCCCAGATTCCGGTGGAGCCCGAGAAGTTCCTCGACATGTACCCGGAGTTCCTGCTCGACGACGCCGAGCGGAAGGCCTTCCTGTCCACTCGCACCGGCGCCATCGCCGGCCGGGTGACGGCAGAGCGCTTCGGCTGGAAGGTGGGGGACCGGATCCCCATCCAGGCCACCATCTGGACCCAGAAGGACGGCTCGAGCACGTGGGAGTTCGACCTCGTCGGCATCTACGACGGCGCCGAGAAGGGCACCGACACCAGCCAGTTTTTCTTCCACTACGACTACTTCCAGGAGGCGCGGAGCATCGGCGACGGGAGCGTGGGCTGGTACTACGTGCGCATTGCCGACCCCGACCGGGCGGCGGAGGTGGCCCAGGCCATCGACCGGGAGTTTGCCAACTCGCCCTACGAGACCAAGGCCGAGCCCGAGGGCGCCTTCGTCCAGGGCTTCGCCAAGCAGATCGGCAACATCGCCATGATCATCACCGCCATCCTGGCGGCGGTGTTCTTCACGATTCTCCTCGTCGCCGGCAACACCATGGCCCAGACGGTTCGCGAGCGCATCGGCGAGCTCGCGGTGCTCAAGGCGATCGGCTTCACCGACGGCGGCGTGCTCGCCCTGGTGCTCGCCGAGTCCTGCCTCCTCGCCGGTCTCGGCGGCTTCCTCGGCCTCGGGCTGGTGTGGCTGTTCATCACGGTCAGCGGCGATCCCACCGGCGGCTTCTTCCCGGTCTTCTACCTCCCGGTCAAGGACCTGGTGCTCGGCGTCGGTCTGGTGCTGGCGGTGGGGGTGGCGGCCGGCATCCTGCCCTCGCTCCAGGCCCGCCGGCTGCGCATCGCCGACGCGCTGAGGAGGTAGGCCGTGGTCAACTGGATCCTCCAGGTCGTCAACGTCACCCGCTTCAGCCTGCAGTCGCTGCCGGCGCGGGCCGGATCCGCCCTCACCTCGGTGTTCGGCATCGCCGGCGTGGTCGCGGTGCTGGTCGGCGTGCTGTCCATCGCCGAGGGGGTCCGCGCGATGGTCGCGAGCTCGGCCGGCGACGACAACGTCATCGTGCTGCGGGGCGGCTCCGACTCCGAGATGATGAGCGGACTCGGGGGCGACGACGTCGAGATCATCGCCGACGCCCCGGGGCTGGCACGCTCCGAGGTGGGGCCGGTGGCCTCGTCGGAGCTGTTCGTCATCATCAACCTGCCCAAGCGCTCCACCGGGACCGACGCCAACGTGCCCCTGCGCGGGGTGACGAGGGCGGCGTTCGAGACCCGCGGTCGGCTCGAGATCGTCGAGGGACGGCCCTTCACCTGGGGTCTCAACGAGCTGGTCGTCGGCGTCGGCGCGGCCAGGGAGTTCTCCGGCCTCGACCTCGGCGGCTCGCTCGAGGTCGGCGGCGAGCTCTGGCCCATCGTCGGCCTCTTCACCGCCGGCGGCGGCATCGCCGAGGGGGAGATCTGGGCCGACGCGGCGGTCGTCCAGGGCGCCTACCGGCGCGGCAACTCCTACCAGTCGGTGTACGCCAGGCTGGCGTCGCCGGCGTCCTTCAACCAGTTCAAGGACGCCCTGACCACCGACCCCAGGCTCAACGTCAAGGTCCAGCGGGCCTCCGACTTCTACGCCGCGCAGTCGACCGCGCTGCGCGGCATTGTCGTCGGCCTCGGCTCGTTGATCGCCGCGCTGATGGGGCTCGGCGCCCTGTTCGGGGCGCTCAACACCATGTACACCGCGGTCTCCGCCCGCTCGCGCGAGATCGCAACGCTGCGTGCGCTCGGCTTCCACTCCGGACCGGTGGTGCTGTCGGTGCTCTTCGAGGCGCTCCTGCTGGCCGCCGTCGGCGGCCTCGTCGGTGGCAGCCTCGCCTGGCTCGCCTTCGACGGTTTCCAGGCGGCGACCATCAACTTCCAAAGCTTCAGCCAGATCGCCTTCTCGTTCAAGGTCACCGCCGGGCTGCTCGTCAGCGGGATCGTCTACGCGCTGCTGATCGGCCTGATCGGCGGCCTGTTTCCGGCCATCCGGGCAGCGCGGCTGCCGGTCGCCACCGCCCTGCGGGAGTCGTAGCTCTCGCGCACGGCCTCGGCCGGGTGCTGGCATCCGCGCCGTGGTTGCGTCAGAATGACCTTCGTGATCGGGGGTCACCGCAGCGGGAGCTTCGCGGGGAGGTGTCGGAAACGTGGTGGTGAGCCGGAGATCGCGGCGTGAAGCCTGAGGGTGGACGGGGCTCGGAGCGGTCCGGCAACGGGATCGTCACCGTCGAGCTGCGGTTCGCCAGCATGCGGCAGTTCCAGGCCGAGCTCGCCCCGAACCTCTCCAGCGACGGCATCTTCATACCCCATGCGGACCCCTTCCCGCCCAGCACCGTGGTCCGTTTTGCCGTGCGGCTCGCGGATGACTTCCTCCTGCTGGACGGGGTGGGAGTGGTGCTGTGGTCCCGGGAGGAGGCCCTCGCCGTCAACCAGCCCGCGGGCATGGCCCTCCGGTTCGCATCGCTCGGGCCGCGCAGCCAGGAGCTCATCGACTCGGTCGTGGAGGCGCACCTCGCCGACGGCGGCAGGCCCTTCGAGCTCGACTCCGTCGGGGAGGGGGACGAGTTCATCCCCACCGACGCCCTTGCCGGGCGAACGGTTGTGCTGGAGCACCGTCCGCTCCCCTCGCTGCGCGATCGTCCTGTCGAGGACGACACGCCGCGGCTGAAGGTCCGTGGTGTCGACGCTGACGCCCGGGCAGGATCACCCGCGGCGGATGGGCTCGAGGACGAGGTCACCGCAGTGAGCTCGCGGGTGGTCACCGAGCCGCAGCCCGCGGGCACGGCTCAGGGTCTCGACCCCGCGCACCCGCCGCAGGTCTCCGAGGCCGCCACCGAGGAGCTCTGGCGGGCCGGGCTCGGCCCTGTCGCCGAGCGCGACGACGCGGCGGTCGGCGGCGTGGCGGGCCCCGCGATCCAGGGGCCGACCGGGCCGGAGGAGGAGCCGGAGGCCGGCGAGGGGCCCGGGCAAACGCTCCCGCCGAGGCGGCCGGCGACCCGGCCTGGGCGAGCCGTCGAGCGGACCCGGGGGGAGGGCGAGCAGGCCGCGGTCCCGAGCGAGGGGGTCACGGCAGCCGAGCTGGTGGCGGAGGTCATTGCCGACGAGGAGCTGCGATCGGTTCGACAGGGGGCGGGGGCCAGCCCCGGGGAGTCTGACGAAGCTGTGGACGTCTTCGCGGACTCCCTGCGCACGTTCGAGCGGCCTCGCGCGGGAAACCACGTCGGCATGGCGCCCGAGGTCACGATCGTGCCGCGGGACGACGACGAGGACGAGCAGCCGCCGCGAAGGCCCCCGTGGGGCGCGCTGGCGGCGGTGGGGCTGGTGCTGGCGGTCGCGGTTGCCGGATACCTCGCGCGGGAGCCCATCGCCAGGATGCTGGTCCCGGAGTCCGCGGAGAAGCGGCCGACCGCGGGGGACGCAGGCGCCGGCGGTCCCGAGCTCCCGACTCCCGTTGCTGTTTTCTCCGTCTCGACGCCCGAGTCGGCAGCCGTCGAGCCGACTGCCGTGCTCGAGCCTTTGCCGACGGCGGCGCCCGAGTCGCCCCCTGCCGAGCCGACCGCGGTTTCCCCGGCGCCGACGGCCGTGCCGGTGCAGGTGTCCCGACCGTCGAGGCCCGCGAGCCGGGTCGAGGACATCCGGTGGGCCGAGGTTGGGGGCCGCACCGTGGTCACCATCGTCGCCGACGGCGCGTTGTCGGAGGACAGGGTCCGGGTGGGGACCATGGGCGACCCCCCGCGGGTCCTGGTCCGTCTCGTTCGGTTCGACCGCTACCCGCGGTTCGAGCTGCCGGTGGGGACGGCGGACCTCGAGAGGATCCGGATCGGCCACCATCCCGAGCAGAGCCCCCCGTCCCTCCACGTGGTCCTCGACCTGGGCGGGCCGGGCGTCCGCCTGGAGGCTACCGAGGTGGTGGGGGCCGAGGTCCGGCTGACCCTCAGACGATAGCTGGCGTCATGGACGCGGCCGTCGTCGACCTGGTGGACCTGGAGCCGGACGACGAGCCGCGGTTCGGGGGCAAGGCCTGCGGCCTCGCACGGCTGCAGCGGGCGGGGGTGAGCGTGCCTGCCGGGTTTGCCGTGCGTGCGACGCGAGAAGCGCTTCTCGCGTGGCCCGAGGCGGACCGGCAGGAGCTCCAGCGGGGGGTCGCGGCCCTCCTCGCAGGCGGGCGGGTTGCGGTGCGCTCGTCTGCGGTCGGCGAGGACTCGGCACGCCGCTCCTACGCCGGGCTGCTGGAGACGGGTCTCGGAGTCGCCACGCTGGACGACGCGATCGCGGCGGTGGACCGCTGCGTCGCGTCGGGCGCGTCGGCCAGGGTGCTGGCGTACGGAGGTGGCGAGGCGCTCGCCGTAGGGGTGGTGGTGCAGCGGCAGGTCGAGGCGCGGTGTGCCGGTGTGTGCTTCACCCGCGACCCGACCGGTCGCGACGGGGGGCTGGTGGTGGAGGCCGTGGCCGGGGTGGGGGAGCCCCTGGTGACTGGGCGGGCCGACCCGGAACGGTGGCGAGCCTACCGCACCGGGCTTGGTACCTGGGACTGCCGCGTGGAGGGGGTCCCCAAGGTGCTAGGGCCGACCGTGCTCGCCCTGGTGGCGAGCGAGGCGGCCGAGCTCGAGCGGCGCCTGGGTGAGCCCCTCGACCTGGAGTGGGCACTCGACGGGGAGGGCCGGCTGTGGTGGCTGCAGGCACGGCCAATCACGTCGATGATCCCCCCTCCGCGGTACCGGGTGCAGCGATCGGTGGACGGGGTCGATGACGGTGCGGTGACGGTGTGGTCGAACTGGAACGTGCGGGAGACCATGCCCGAGCCGCTCGACCCCCTCACCTGGAGCGTGTGGCGGGACGACCTCCTGCCCACCGTGACCTGCCACCTGTTCGGCGCGCGGCCCGGTTCGGACCTGGCCCGGCAGCTCCTCGGTCTCGACCTCGTGCAGGGGCGGGTCTACTTCAACATGAACGCGTTCCTCGCCTCCCCCGGGATCGGCGCGCTGGCCTCCCCCCTGCTGCGGATGATGGACGCCGCGACCGCGGACGCGGTGTCAGGGTTGCGGCGGGAGGGGGTGCTGGCGCCGCGGCGCCTCCCTGGCACCCGGCTCGGCCGGGCGGCACGGGCCGCCTTGGCGTCGCTGCGAGGCGCGGCGCGGCTCGCGGTTGCCCTTCGCCCGCGGCGCTGCCTCGCGGTGCTCGAGCAGGACGCCCTCGCGGTGGCACGACGGCCGCCGGTCGCCGGCCTCGCCGACGCGGATCTGCTCGCCGAGCTGCGCTTGTGGTCCCAGCCGCCCTGTCGGAGGCTGCTGTACGGACTGCAGATGGAGGCGGTGGCCGCGGTGGTCTACGGGCTCGCCCGCCACGCGTTTCGCCATCACCCGGAGGCGGTGCACCTGCTCGCCCGCGGCATCCCCGCCAACCCGACCACTCAGATCTCGCTCGCCGTCGAGGAGCTGGTGACGGCGGCGCGATCGGTCGAGCCGCTCGTTGCCTCTCCTCTCGAGACCGCCGAGCTGCTCGACCGCCTCGAGGGCGAGCCGGCCGCGGCGCCCTTCCTCGCGAGCCTCGCCTCCTTCATGGACCGTTTCGGCCACCGCGGGCCGATGGAGTTCGACCTCGGCGCGCAGCGCTGGGCCGACGACCCGACGATGATCGTCGAGCTGGTCCGCTCCGGCCTGCGCCAGAGCAGCGGGGCGCCGCTGGCCGAGAGGATGGCGACCATGCGCGAGGACCGGCGGCGCGCGGTCAGCGCGGCCGCGTCCGCGTCCGCGCCCTGGCGCCGGCCGGCGCTGCGTGCGATGGCGCGCCTGGTCGAGCTGTACATGCCGCTCCGCGAGGCGCCCAAGCACCACGGGCTGCTGGTCTTCGACCGGATGCGGCGCTCCGCCCTCGAGCTCGGCCGGCGCCTCGTCGAACGGGGCCTGCTGGCAGACCCCGGCGACGTCTTTCTGCTCGACCTGGAGGAGCTCGAGGCCGTCGTCGGCGACGGCGCCGATCCAGCGGCGATCCTCGAGTTGGTCGCGCGGCGGCGGTCCGAGCTGGCGACGTTCGGCCGCGAGCCGGCCCCGGACCTGGTGCGGTCCGACGGTGTGCCGGTCGCGGAGCCGGATCGACTGCCGTCGCTTTCCGGCGTGCTGCGCGGGGTGGCCGCGTCGCCGGGCCGCTCCACCGGGCCGGTGTGTCGCCTCGAGCGGCCCGACCCGCGACGGGTCGCCGCCGGCGATGTCCTGGTGGTGCGCTTCGCCGACCCCGGGTGGACGCCGCTGTTCCCCGCGGCCGCGGGGGTGGTGATGGAGGTGGGCGGGATGATGTGTCACGCCGCGGTGGTGGCGCGGGAGCTCGGGGTGCCGGCCGTATTCGGCGTCGCCGGCGCCACCACCCTCCTGGTCGACGGCGAGCGGGTGACGGTGGACGGCACCGCGGGGACGGTCACCCGCGGCTGAGCGGGTCGCCCGAGCCGGCTCCGTCCCACAGCGATCGCAGGCGGTCGACGGTCAGTTGCGTGAGTTCGAGCACGACCAGGTGCGCGCGGCGGAGACCGGGCTGGCCGAGCTGGCCGCGGTCGAGCCCGACGCAGCGCATGCCGGCGTCGAGGGCCGCGGCCACCCCGCGCTCGCTGTCCTCCACCACGGCGCACCCGTTCGGGTCGACGCCGAGGCGCCGGGCGGCAGTGAGGAAGATCTCGGGGTCCGGCTTGCCCCGCCGCACTTCGTCGCCACTCACGAGCACCGGGAACGAACGGTCGAGACCGAGACGGCCGACGAGGTCCTGGACCCGCCGGCTGGGGGAGGATGACGCGACGGCGAGGGGCACACCGGCCGCGTTCAGGGCGGCGACGAGCTCTCGCACCCCGGGGATGGGCTCCAGGCGCCCGCGGTCGGCGAAGAACCGGTCGAGGTTCCGGGAGGCCTCCGCGGCGAGGTCCGCCACCGGCTCGTGGAGCCGGTAGCGGGCGGCCAGTGCGGCCCACACCTCCAGCAACGGCAGACCGCGGAGGGTGTCGAAGTGCGCCGGGTCCGCCTCGACCCCGCGCCTGCGCAGGAACACGGTCGTGGCGAGGTCGTACAGCGGTTCGCTGTCCACCAGCACCCCGTCCATGTCGAAGACGACCGCGTCGAGTCCCATGGCCTCCGCCGCGCGAGCGTCGGTCATTGTAGCCGACGCGTGGTCGTGCACGACTTCGCTCGCGGCGCCGCCCGAAAGGCGCCGCCACGGCGGGCAGATCGGTCACCCCGGCAGCGAGTCGGGTAGAGGCCCGGGCTACGACAGCGGCTCGTCGATGATCAGCTTGGGCCCGGCCTTGTCTGGCGGCCAGCACGGGATCGACATGTTGTGGGGCCCCCCCTGTGGGGAGGAGGCGACGTACGGCTCGCCGGGAACGAGGGTAATGGACGCGGGGGGCAACGGGGGTTCGAAGTAGATTGTCACCACCGTGGCGGTCAAGTTCTCGAACGTGATGGTAGCCCCCGGGGGGACGTGGACGGGCGACGCGGGCTCGACGGCGCAGGTGCCGTCATCCTTCGGGACGATGGTGATGGTCACGCCAAATGCCATGGTCGTTCTCCTCCTCACTCTCGACGGTCGTTCGAGTGCGCGATCTCCACGTAGCGCGGGTCGGCCACGAGATCGCGCAGCAGTGGCCGGCCTTCGAACCAGCGATGCGGGTGGCCTCGGGCGATCGCCCGGCCCACCCACGCGAGGGCGTTCTCCCGGTCGCCGAGGTCTTCGTACGCCTCGCCGATGGAGGCCAGGACGGCGGGCTCGGTCGGCGACTCGGCGACCGCGAGCTCGAGCAGCCCCCTCGCGACCTCGGCCCGACCGAGGTTGGCCTCGTAGCCGGCCAGGTCGGCGAGCAGCTCGGCGTCGCGCGGCCTCGACCCGCGTTCCCCTTCGGCCAGCTCGGCGGCGCGCTGGAACGTCCGCCGCGCCTCCTCCTCCCGGCCGACCGAGGCGCACGCGTAGGCGAGGTTGCCCCACAGGCTGTAGTCGGCGCTGTCGAGCTCGAGCGCGGCGCGGTACATGTCGACGGCGTCGGCGAAACGGGAGCTCTGGAAGTGGATCGTGCCGAGGTTGGAGAAGGCGACGTAATTCGCTTCGATGGCCAGTGAGCGCTCGAACATCTCCCGCGCCTCCTCCTCCCGCTCCAGGAGCACGTAGGTGGTGCCCAGGTTGTTGTAACCCGAGACGCAGCGGGGGGCGGACGAGATGACCTCGCGGAACTGGGTCGCGGCGGCCTCCTGCTGGCCCTGCATCTGGTACACGCGCGCCAGGTAGTGGTGGTCGGGCCAGAACCCGGGCCGCAGGTAGATGGCCTGCTGGAGCGCCCGCTCCGCGTCCCCGAACCTGCGCTCGGACGCGTAGGCGCGCCCCAGCGCGAGGTGGGCCTCGGCGCACCGCGGCCTCAGGCGGACGAGCTCTTCGAGCGCGGAGACGACCGCGGCGCCGTCTCCAGCGGCGCGGTCCAGGTCGGCCAGGGCCCTGAGGGCGCCGGCGGAGGTCCCGTCGACCCCCGCGACCAGCTGCCGGCCCCGCTCGATCCACTCCGTGTCGCTCGAGGCCTCGTACTTGCGCCGGTAGGCGTCGGCGAGGGCGACCCGGGGTGCGACGAACAGCGGGTCCCCCTGGCTGGCGGCGGCCAGCAGCGCGATCGCCTCGTCCAGCCTCCCGTCGCCGCCGCGGGCGAGCAGGCCGCGACCGCGGAGGTAGGCCGTGAAGACCGGGGTGAGGTTGGTGCGGTCGGCGGCCAGGCGGCCCCGGCTCGCGGGGGTCACCTCCATGCCGATGAGCCCGGCGACGCGCAGGGTCGGGTCCTGCTGGAACGAGCTCAGGTTGCCGGGGTCGTCTTCGATCACCGCTCGGCGCGCGGTCCGCTCGCGGGCCGCGTCCACGATCTCGAGGGACAGCCGGACGGCGTCTCCGGCGCGCTGCAGGGTCCCGCGGACTCCGATGGTGACGTTGTACCTCTGGTGGATCGCAGCGATCGGGTCCGCGGCCGACGCACGTGCGTAGGCCGGCGGGAGCACCCAGAGCTGACCGCTGGACTGCTCCTCGAGCACGGACAGCCCGTCGGCCAGGGTCTCGGCCAGTCCGTCGGCAAACTGCTGCAGCCAGACGTCGTCGTCCGGCGACGCGAACCGGGTGACCGCGACGTGCGCGACCTCCGGCAGCGCCGGAGGGTCGCGCCACGGCTGCAGCGCCGCGAGGAGGGAGGCGACGCCGACGGCGGCGGCCGCGGCCGCGCCCCAGCGCAGGCCTCCGCGGAGCGTTCTCCGGTCCGGCCTTCCCCCCTCCGAGCCCGAGAGCGGGACGTCCTCCTCCACCGCCTGCAGCGCGAAGGCGACGTCCCGCGGCGACTCGAACCTCTCCTCGGGCTGCTTCTCCAGGCACCGGCGCACGATGCGGTCGAGAGCTCTCGGAAGCCCCGGCCGGAGGCTCGAGACGGGGGGAGGGTCCTGGGTGAGGACGGCGAGCGTGGTCTCGGCGCGGCTGCTCTCGCGGAAGGCCCGTTGACCGGTGAGCATCTCGAATAGAACGCACCCGAACGAGAAAATGTCCGACCTGGAGTCGACCTTGTGCCCGAGCGCCTGCTCGGGGGACATGTAGCCGACGGTCCCGGCCACGGAGCGGGTCCCGGAGGCCGAGTCGGTGCTCCCGTCCGGGTCGAGCCGCTCCGGCACTTCGGTTTCCCTGAGGCGGGCGAGACCGAAGTCCAGGATCTTCACCTGGCCGGTGGAGGTGACGAAGATGTTCGCCGGTTTGACGTCGCGGTGGACGACGCCCCGGCTGTGCGCGGCGGCGAGGCCCTCGGCCACCGCCCGCGCGATCTCGAGCGCCTTGCTCAGCGGCAGCTGCGCACTGCCCATCCGGTCGCGCAGGTCGCTGCCGACCAGCAGCTCGGTGACCGCGAAGACGGTCCCCCCTTCAACACCGAAGTCATGGATTTCGAGTATGTTGGGGTGGGACAGGAGAGCGACGGTCTGGGCCTCCTGGGTGAACCGCTCGAGCCGCTGTCGGTCCCTCGCCGCGTGCTGTGGCAGCACCTTCACCGCGACCTCGCGGCCGAGCTCGGTGTCCCGGGCGCGGTACACCTCTCCCATCCCGCCCGCGCCGACGAGGCTGAGCACCTGGTACCGCCCGAGCATCTGCCCGATGAGCTCGGTCACCTGTTGGATTCCCTTGCACTCAGTGTAGCACGGGGCATGGGTGTCCGCGGCCCCGGTCGCGGTGCACGACGGCCGCGCCGTCTCGGCTCAGGGTACCGGCGGACGCTCGAGGGCGAAGGGGTGGATTCCCCGGCCGTCGGCGAGGTACTTGCGCTCGAAGCCGGTCAGGGGCAGGTCGGAGAACGCCGCGGCAGGGTCGAGGGGTTGCAGGCCCGGGGCGTGGTCGAGGACCTCGCGGATGACCTCGGCGTAGCCCGCGTGGTCGGTCTTGACCAGCAGACGACCGCCGGGAACGAGGGCGCGGGCGATGGCGGCAACGTTCGAGGCGGTGACGAAGCGGCGCTTGTGGTGGCGCTTCTTCGGCCAGGGGTCGGGGAAGAGGAGGTAGAGCGCGGTCACCGAAGCCGGGGGCAGCAGGCGGTAGAACAGGTCCTCGGCGGTGGTCCGCAGCAGGCGGACGTTGCCGAGGCCCCGCTTCGCCACCCGCTCGCAGACCAGCGTGTGGTACTTGCCCGCGCGTTCCACCGCGAGGAAGCTGGTGGCCGGCCGCATCACGGCGAGGTCGAGGAGAAAGCGCCCCTTGCCGGAGCCGATCTCCACCTCAACCGGGGTGTCGCGGCCGAAGAGCTCGGGCCAGGAGAGGGGCACCGAGACCCGGTCCAGGTCGATGTCCACCGCCTCCGGGCCGGAGCCCGGAGGAAGCACGACGCGCTCAGCCGCGGTCACCGTCGTCGAGGCCGAGGTGCACCATCTCGATGCCGAGCTCCTCGGCGAAGCGAATGACCCGCTCGTCGCGGTAGAGCTCCCCGTAGAGGATCCGCACCAGGCCGGCGTTGGCGATCAGCTTGAAGCAGTTGAAGCAGGGGGAGGCGGTGACGTAGATCTCCGCCCCCTCGAGCCGGATGCCGTTGCGGGCGGCCTGGACGATGGCGTTGGCCTCGGCGTGGACCGTGCGCTCGCAGTGGTCGTTCTCCATCAGGCAGCCGACGTCGGTGCAGTGGGGCGCCCCTCGGATGGAGCCGTTGTAGCCGGTGGAGAGCACGGTCTTGTCGCGCACGATGACCGCGCCGACGCTCTTGCGGGGACAGGTGGAACGGGTGGCCGCCTGCACGGCCAGGTTCATGAAGTAGCGCTCCCAGCTGACCCGCGGCATGGGCGGCCCGCTCCCCACCGGCTAGAGCAGAGCGGCGGTGGGGAAGAAGAACTGCAGCTCCCGGGCGGCGTCGGCGGGGTTGGCGGAGCCGTGGATCGAGTTGCGCTCGATGGACTCCCCGTACAGCTTGCGGATGGTCCCCTCGGCGGCCTTGGCCGGGTTGGTGTCGCCCATGACGGCACGCAGGTGGGGGACCGCGTCCTCGCGCTCGAGGGCCATCACCCAGACCGGGCCGGAGGTCATGTACTTCACCAGGCTCTCGTAGAAGCCCTTGTCGCGGTGCTCGGCGTAGAACTCCCGCGCCTGGGCCGCGCTCAGGCGCAGCATGCGGGCGGTGAGAATCGTGAACCCTTCAGCCTCGAGGCGGGCGACGATCGTGCCCACGTTGCGGTTGGCGACGGAGTCGGGCTTGACGATGGTGAGGGTGCGCTGGGTCATGGGTCCTCCTCGGGCGGGCGCGGTCGCCCCTGCGGCGCGCCATGATACACCACGCCGGGCGGCGGGGGCGGGGAATATCATCCTGGTTGTGAGTCCTTGTATCAAGATGCCGGTCGCGCGGTCGCCGTGCGCCGAGCACCATCACGGAGGTCAACACCAATGCCCAAGCACGAGCTTCCGACGCTGCCCTACGCCTTCGACGCCCTCGAGCCCCACGTCGACGCGCGCACCATGGAGATCCACCACGGCAAGCACCACGCAGCCTACGTCGCCAACCTCAACGGCGCGCTGGAGAAGGCGCCGTCCCTGTTCGAGGTCCCCATGGAGAGGCTGCTGTCCAACCTGGCGAGCGTGCCGGCGGAGATCCGCGAGGCGGTTCGCAACAACGGCGGCGGGCACCTGAACCACTCCCTCTTCTGGACCCTGATGTCCCCCAAGGGTGGCGGCGAGCCGACCGGGGAGCTCGCGGCCGCCATCGCCACCGCGTTCGGCTCCTTCGACGCCTTCAAGGAGCAGTTCGGCAACGCCGCGAAGACCCGGTTCGGCTCCGGCTGGGCGTGGCTGGCGGTCAACGCCTTCGGTGGCCTGGTGGTCACCTCCACCCCGAACCAGGACAGCCCGGTGATGGAGGGCATGCGCCCGGTGCTCGGCCTCGACGTCTGGGAGCACGCCTACTACCTGCAGTACCAGAACCGCCGGCCGGACTACGTGGCCGCGTTCTGGAACGTGGTCGACTGGCGGCGCGCGAACGAGCTGTACCAGGCGGCGAAGAGGTAGCTTTCAGCCTCCCCCTCCCGCCCGAGGAAAACGCAAAGGCGCAAAGGCGCAAAGGCGCAGGGAAGAGGGCCTCTCCCTCGCGCCTTTGCGTTGTTTCCCTTGCGGCTTCAGCAGGAGCGCGTGTTCCTGGGTCGTGGGGGCGGGTGGGGGAGCTGAAAGCTGATCGCTGACAGCTGAAAGCTCAGTCCCACGGGTCCGGGCAGAAGCCGCGCGCCTGCTCCCGGCGGTCGAAGGGGTCCGGGCTCCACGGCGCCGGCAGCACCCCGAGCCGGACCAGCTGGGGCCGGTACTCGTAGCGCAGGCGGACCTGGGCCGAGGGGTGGCGCTCGAGGTCCATGCGGACCTGGTAAACGGGGTTGGAGACCTCCCGCCCGATGCCGGTTGCGGCGTAGTCTTCGGACAGCTTCGGCTCGGCGGCTGGGGACCGGCGGCTCGACTCCGAGCGTGTTTCCCCCTGGGGCGCGGGCGCCGCCGGCTGATCGCGTCCCGGCGCGTACCGGTCCTTCTCGGTGACGATCGGCTGTCGTGACCTCTCGCGGAATACCACCGCCTCGATGGCGCCGAGGTTGGCGGTCTTCCCGAGCCACGCGCCGTAGGAGCGCTCCTCGGTGGTGAAGAAAAACTTACGGGCACTGAGCTGGTCGGTCTGCCAGCCGGTGATGGTCACCGTCTGCCAGGGGTCCAGAACCCACTTCCGCGCCTCGCGGGCGGAGGTGGTGCGGGCGTCGATGGTGTTGAGACCGTCCACGCTCAGCGCCACCGCCACCCGGACCGGGCTGGAGTTGGTGAGGCGCAGCGAGTACTCGGCCTCGGGGACCGCCTCCACGTAGGTGTTGCCCCGGGCCGCGTACTCCGCCAGCGGGATCCCGTTGACCAGGACCTCCATGGAAAAGCCCGGGGCGGTGTGGGCTCGGACCGGCAGGGCGGCCAGGGCCGCGATCGCGATGGTGAGGGCGACGGTCGACGTGCGGTTCATGGTGCCTCCTTGGTGACGACCCCCGTTGCCGGGTTCGCCCAGTGAGAGGCTGATGGCGAGCCGGAGTTCCCTCTCCTCGGGTCGTGCCGTCATCCCGAGAGCGAGCGCACCCCCACCTCATGTCATCCCGAACGCGAGCGCACCCCCACCTCATGTCATCCCGAACGCGAGCGCCTTACTCAAACATGTCATCCCGAACGCGAGCGTAGCGAGCGGAGGGATCCCCCCCGGTCGTGGAAGATCCCCGTCGTCCTCGTGGGCTCCTCGGGATGACAGCTGAGCCTCTTGCGCAATCCCCCGTAGGGGCGCGATGTATCGCGCCCCACCCAGGCGCAACACACGTCGTGTCGGATCATCCGCTGCGTTCGGGCGGGGCGCAGTGCACTGCGCCCCTACGGAGGGACCGGATCGCTGCAGATCCCTGCGAGAATCTCAGCTGCAAGCGTTCTGCTGCGGGGCCGAGCCCCCTACGGCACCGCCTGCGACCAGGCGTCGGTGTTCGCCAGCTCGAAGCCGTCGGCGAAGAGGCCCGGCCCGAGCGTCCCGTCGGCATTGAGGTTCTGGGCGACGACGTCCGCCACCGAGGAGCTGTCGCCCCGCTCCCAGACGTACGCGAGGAACCCTGCGGCGCTGACGGTGCCGGCGAGCCGGGTGTTGTCGGTAGGGACCGTGGTGAGGTCGACGATGGCAGGGGACCAGACGAAGCTCCCGCCGGTGTCAACGCGGGTCGCGTGGAGCCCCCCGCTGCCGTATGGGTAGCCCTCGGCCCACACCGCCACCGCGTCGGCGCCGAGCGCGAGGGTGGTGACGTACGCGATCGAGGTCGGGCCGAGGGGCACCACCGGGAGCCCGCTCGAGGTCCACATTCGCGCACCGATCGCGTCGAGCCGCTGGCCGTACACACCGTTGTCGTTCTGGAAGGAGTCCTCCTCGGTCCAGAACACGTAGATCTCCTCGGTCGACGGGACGAAGGCGGCGCTGGGGTTGACCCTGAGCTGGCTCGAGTTGGTGGAGACCTCGACCCCGTTGTGGACGAATGCCTCGTGGCCGTTGGCCAGCACCCGCTGCACCCGGCACTGCAGCGACGGGGAGCTGCTGTACCAGGCGAACACCGCGCCCCCGGCCCGGTCGGAGATGAAGTCCGGGAAGTTGCCGTACTGCAGCGTGCCGCCGTCGAACACCGCGACGTGCCCCGCGCCCCACAGCAGCGACCCGTCGGGACCGAGCTTCTGCGCCATGAGGTGCCGCGCGGAGAAGGTGACGAACGAGAGGATCGCGCTGCCGGAGTCCCCGGCCTTCATGTCGGCCACGAAGTACGACCCGGTGGCCGGGGCGAGCACCACCCCCGCTCCCCACTGCGCGTTCCCGGTGGCGTCGAGCCTCTGCACCACGATGTCGTCGTCCTCGCTCCACGCCACCACGATGTCGCCGTCGCTCGTCCCGGTCACCGCCGGCGGGCCGAGGAACGCGGTGCTCGAGGAGGCCACCTGGACCCCGTTCGTGCCCCAGAGCAACGTCCCGGTCGGGCTCACCCGGGCGACCGTCACCGACTCGGTCCCGCCGCGGTCGTCGTTGAACGCGACCAGGGCGTTGCCTCCGGTGTCGACGGCCAGACCGTAGTCCATGGTGGAGCTGTAGGAACGGTCGGCGATCGACACCCCGTTGTGGGACCACTGCTCGTCGCCGGCGACGTCGAGCCGCTGCAGGTAGACGTCGTACCCGCCGTCCGCGTTGTCGAACCAGGACACGTAGAAGCCGCCGTCGGCGGTGGGGACGATCTTGGGCTGGACCTGGGGGCCGGACCGGTCCCCCACGGCCAGGTTGACGGCCGGGTCGGTGGACCACTCGGCCGATGCCGGGATGGCGAGGACGACGGCGGTCAGTGCGATGGATGCGACGAGGTGAGGGACGCCTTTCATGCTGAGCCTCCTCTGCCGGGCAACCGTGGAAGGCGGCGTTTCCCCGCCCGAACCACCTGGCAACGGTGTGCGCGGGCCTGTTCCCCACGAGTCTACTCCTTGACGGCGCCTCCTGGGAGAGGAGAATGGGACGGGGTTCTCCGACGCCGAGAGATGGGCTGGTGTTGAGACCGGCCGGAAAGGGCAGGACGATGCGACGAGACCTGGTGGGGTTGATGGTGCTGGTTGCGTGCGCCGCTGCGCCGGCGGCGGCCCAGGAGCAGGGCCGGGACCGCTGGTTCAACGTGTTCCTGCAGCAGAGCTTCCCGAGACAGGACACCACCAACGCCCAGATCGACGAGATCAACGGCATGTTCGGCACCGGTTTCGACACCTGGGACGACGTGGTCAACCTGAGCCTCGGCCTGCAGCTGTTCTGGCGGGTGAGCCCCTACCTGCGAATGGGGGCGGAGCTCGACCTCAGCCAGGGGCAGATCGACGGCGAGGAGACCGTGGACACCCTCGCCGGCCCGGCCCGCCTCAAGTTCATCCAGCGCTACTCCGTTTTCACCAGCGCTCTCCTCGTCGCCCACGTGCTGCCCTGCCCGAGCTGCGAGCGGGTCAAGCCGTTCATCCTCGCCGCGGCGGGCGTGGGCTACGAAGAGGACCGAACCCAGCTCACCCTCAACAACAGCTTCATCTACGAGCAGCTGGTGGTGGAGAACGACGGCGCCTTTCCGGTGTACACCGCCGGCTGCGGCCTCGACATCCCGTTCGCGAAGGGCAGCGACTGGTACGGCATCGTCGGCATCGCGTACTACTGGGGCCGGCTCGACCACTACGTGTCCGCGGAGGGCTCCCTCGCTCCCGCACCCGAGGTCCGCGCCGACACCGACTCCACCGGCCCGAACTACTGGCTCGGCGTCGGACGCCGTTTCTGACCGCGCGCTCACGCGGTGGGTGCGGCACGCCGCGATCGCGTGGGCAGCTCCCCAGAGGCGCGCGACTGTCATCCCGAGGAACCCCGAGAGCAGCGCAGGGGCTGCAGCGGAAATGGGACCCCGGCGCGCCGTGTTTCTTGCGTAGAGTCAGCCACTTCGGAGGGAGTCAAAATGGACGAGAGTGCATCGGTTGCGGCCGGCGGGGGCGTGCGCACCCCCGTCCACCTGTGGATCGTGGGGGTCCTCGCGCTGCTGTGGAACGCGATGGGGGCCTTCGACTACCTGGCAACCCAGCTCGAGCTCGACTTCTACATGTCGCAGTTCACCGAGGCGCAGCTGGCCTACTTCTACGGCTTCCCGAGCTGGGCCGTGGCGGGTTGGGCGTTCGGGGTGTGGGGCGCGGTGGCGGGGTCGGTGGGACTCCTCCTGCGGCGCAAGTGGTCGGTGTGGGCCTTCGAGGTCTCCCTCGCCGGCATGGCGGTCAGCTGGGTGTACACCCTCGGGATGTCCAACGGCGCCGAGTTCATGGGCTCCGGCGGGATGATATTCAGCGCGGTCATCTGGGTCGTCGCCATCTTCCTCGTGGTGTACGCCTGGAAGCAGGCGGCGAACGGCGTCCTGCGGTAGGGAGCGGCGCGAGTCCGGCGCTCGAGCCGGTCCGCTTCGTCCTCGAGGGAATCGAGATGGCCCACGGCTCGATTTCAAGATTCGACGTGAAGCCGAGCTCTACTCCCCGGTGGGCGATGACGTCCCTGGCGCTGGTGATCGCGGCGCTGGTGGTGGGAGGGGGCTGGTTCTACGCGGCGCAGCGGGAGGCGGTGCGACAGGAGGTCGAGGCGGACCTGCTGACGATCGCCGGGCTCAAGACCGAGCAGATCTCCTCCTGGCGGGCGGAGCGACTGGGCGACGCGGCGGTGCTGATGGAGGACCCTTTTTCCGCCGAGACGGCCACCGCCTGGCTGGCGGCCCCGAACGCGGAGATGAGCACCGAGCTTCTGGCCCACTTCGCCTCGCTGCGGGAGCACTACCGCTACCAGGACATTCTCCTGGTGGACGCGACCGGTCGGGTGCGTCTGAGCCTGAGCGGTCGAACCGGTCCGCTGCATGCGCACGCCCTCGTGGGTCTCGCCGACGCTTGGCGTGAGCGAAAGCCCCTGCTCGTCGACCTGCACGCCGTCCCCCCAGACCTGCCGCCCCACACCGAGGTGGTCGCCCCGTTCTACGCGGGGGAGGAGGCTGCCTCAGCACCGGCCGGGGCGTTCGTCCTCCTCAGCGATGCCCAGCGCTTTCTCTACCCCCTCATCCAGTCATGGCCCCGGCCGAGCGAGAGCGCCGAGACCCTGCTCGTCCGGCGCGACGGCGACCACGTGCTGTTCTTGAACGACCTGCGCCACCAGGCGGGCACCGCGCTCAAACTGCAGGTTCCCCTTTCCCAGAGCGACCTGCCGGCGGCGATGGCGGTTTCAGGCCGGCACGGGGTGGTGGAGGGGGTGGACTACCGCGGGGTCCCGGTGCTGGCGGCGCTCCAGGCCGTGCCCGACTCCCCCTGGTTTCTGGTGGCGAAGGTGGACGAACGCGAGGCCCTGGCCGTCTGGCGCAGCCGCTCCGTCCTCATCCTGGGGCTGCTGCTGGGGCTCGCGGCGGCGGCGGTGGCCGTGGTCGGCTTCGTGTGGCAAGGGAGCCGGAGGGCGCACTACAAGGCGCTGTTCGAGGCGGAGGCCGCGTTGCGCGCGGCCGAGGCTCGTCACCACGCGACGCTGCTGAGCGTGGCCGAAGGGGTGATCGTCACGGACGAGAATGGCTCGATCGAGCTGATGAACCCGGTGGCGGAGCGGTTGACGGGGTGGTCCGAGGACGACGCGGTCGGTCGAACCCTCGCCGAGGTCTTCCCCCTGGTCGAGGAGGGCACCCGCCTTCCGGTCCCCGACCCGCTGCAGGCCGTGCGGCGCCCGGCGGAGCCGATCGACCCGGGCGAGCGCCGGCTTCTCGTCGCCCGCGACGGCCGGGAGGTGGCGGTCGCCGAGAGCTTGGCGCCGATCCTGAACGATCGTGGGGACGTCACCGGGGCGGTGGTGGTCTTCCGCGACCAGACCGAAGAGCGCCTGGCCCGGCGGTTCGCCGAGACCCGGCTCTCCCTGATCGAGTACGCGGCGGGCCGCACCCTCGACGAGCTCCTGGTCCGGGCCGTGGACGAGGTGGCCACGTTCGTCGGGAGCCCCATCGGGTTCTACCACTTCGTGGAGCCCGACCAGACGAGTCTGGCCCTGCAGCAGTGGTCCACGCGCACGGTGAGGGAGTTCTGCCGGGCCGACGGCCGGGGGATGCACTACGATCTCGACCAGGCCGGCGTCTGGGTGGACTGCGTGTACGAGAAGAAGCCGGTGGTCCACAACGACTACGCGTCGCTGCCGCACCGGAGGGGGCTGCCGGAAGGCCATGCCGAGGTCATCCGGGAGCTGGTTGCGCCGGTACTGCGGGACGACAAGGTGGTCGCCATCCTGGGGGTGGGCAACAAGCCGGTCAACTACACCCAGGAGGACGTCGACATCGTCGCCTACCTGGCGGACGTGACCTGGCAGATCGTGGAGCAGAAGCGGGCCGAGGAGACCATCACGAGGATGGCCTACCACGATCCCCTGACCGGGCTGCCCAACCGACTGCTCTTCAACGACCGCCTGAACCTGGCGATGCCGAGCGCCCGCCGCCGCCAGGAGAGGCTGGCCGTGATGATGATGGACCTCGACGGTTTCAAGGAGGTCAACGACTCCCTGGGCCACGAGGTCGGGGACCGGCTCCTCCAGCTCGTGGCCGAGAGGCTGAGGAGCCTGGTGCGCGAGACCGACACCGTGGCCCGCGTCGGCGGGGACGAGTTCAGTCTGCTCCTGCCGGGGTTGGCGGCTCTCGAGGACGCGGCCACGGCCGCCGAGAAGATCGTCAGGGGTTTCGAAAGGGCCTTCGTCCTGCACGGCCACGAGGTCCGGGTCAGCACCAGCGTGGGGATCGCCCTCTACCCTGAAGACGGCGAGGACGGCGGGATCCTCATGCGACACGCCGACCGGGCCATGTACCAGGCCAAGCGGGCGGGGAAGGGCGCCTACCAGCGCTACGCCGCGGCCGGGACCGACGAGCTCGACGTGCAGCCTCCCGCGACCCTGCGAGGCTGATCAACTCGCCGTACCGGGACATACCGGCCTCCCGACGGGCCTACCTCGTGAGAGTGCAGCGCTCTGGTGGGGACGGCCGCCACCCGAACGGGCCACGAAGGGTCTGAGCGCCGGAGGCCTCCCGCTGGTCGAGGAAGGGGAGTATCGTGCGCAGTGGAGGTTGCATGAGGTCTCAGGTGATCGGCTCTGCCGCCCGTTTCGCTCTCGTTGCGGTCGTGGTGCTCGCACCCTCACTCGGACACGGCAACGACGTGCCAGAGGTGACCGTCGTTCTCGACCTTCCGGCCCCGACCCAGGTCGACGGCGCCGTGGTGATGGACGGGGCGGTGACCTGGGCCAGCGCGGGCAGCCCGCTGCTGCCGGTCCGCACGGTGCGGCTCCTGCTGCCGTTCGGGGCCGACCCCCGGCGGCTCGAGGTGGAGGTCCTGCCGGTGACGGTGGAGAGGTGGAGCCTGGACCGCCCGGTCGCCCCGGCGCCGCGGCAGCGGCCGGTCGGGCTCCCGGCCGACCCGGGGCCGGCCGCGCCCGACGAGAGGATCTACGGCCTCGACTCGCTCTACCCCGCGGTCACCCACCGGGTGGTGGGGGTGCACTACCTCCGCGGCTACCCGGTGCTGGTGCTCGAGCTCTACCCGGTCCGGGTCAACCCGGTCCGGGGGGGGGCCGAGGTGGTACGGTCGGCGAAGGTCCGGGTGCGGTGCCCGGGCGCCGGCGAGCCGACCGCGACCGAGGCCGCCCGCCTGCGCCCGTCGGAGAGCGACCGCCAGGTGGTGGCGAGCACGGTGGAGAACGCCCGCGCGCTCGACGCGGTGCCGGCGCCGAAGAAGACCACCACCAACGACTGGGAGTACGTCGTGGTCACCCGGAGCGCGATGGCCTCGGCGTTCGCCCCGCTCGCGGCGCACCGGGCGTCGGCGGACGGCTTCACCACGTACGTGACGAGCGTCGAGAGCATTCTCACCACCTACCCCGGGCGCGACAACGCCGAGAAGCTGCGGGCGTTCGTGCTCGACGGCTACTCGAACCACGGCACCCGCTACCTGGTGCTGGGCGGCGACGTCGACCTGGTGCCGACGCGGGGCTGCTACGCCCGGGCCGAGGTGACCTACGAGGACGACAGTATTCCCACCGACCTCTACTTCGGCGCCCTCGACGGCGACTGGAACGGCGACGGCGACGGCCGGTGGTGCGAGGTCGAGGACGGCGTCGACCTGTTTCCCGACGTGGCGGTGGGGCGGATCGCCGCCGGCAACGCCACCGAGGCGCAGCGGCAGGTGGCAAAGATCATCGCGTACGAGACCTGGAGTGCTGCCCCGTTCCACACCCTGCTGGTGGGGGAGCAGGCGGACTCGGTCACGTGGGGCGGCGACATGCTCGACTACGTGGTCCTGCAGATGGCGGGCTCCCCCTCCGACACCCTCTACGAGCGGGACGGCTACTGGGACACGGGCGACCTGCTGGCCTACTTCAACTCCGACGCCATGAACGTGGTCAACCACATGGGTCACGCCAACGAGACCTGGGTCATGAAGATGGACCCCTCGGACGCGGCCGGCCTCAGTAACGTCAACCCGTTCTTCATTTACAGCCAGGGGTGCTACGCCGGCGCTTTCGACATCGGCGACTGCATGGCAGAGCAGTTCACCGTCAAGGGCAACGGCGGCTGCCACGCGGTGATCATGAACTCCCGCTACGGCTGGTACGCGCCGGGGTCGGTGTTCGGCACGTCGACCCTGTTCCAGCGGGAGTTCCTGCAGGCGGCCTTCGAGGAGGGCGCCCGTCGCATCGGCGACGCCCACGACCGCAGCCGGAGCGTGCTCGCCGGCCTCGCCGGGGTCGACGGCAGCCCGCGCTGGGTGGCCTTCGACGCGACCCTGTTCGGCGACCCGGCGACGCCGTTCCACTGGCAGTGCACGCCGACGGCCGCCCGGGTGGCGCCGGAGTCGGTGCAGCCCGGGTTCAGCGTCATGGCCGGCGAGCCGTTCGTGCTCGAGGCGGCGGTGCATTCCGCCTGCGCGGGGCCGTTGCCGGGGGCGACGGCGACGGTGAGCTTCGACACCGGTGAGCCGGCGGTGGTTCTCCACGACAACGGGGTGGCGCCGGACGAAACCGCCGCCGACGGGCACTTCTCCGGGCTGTGGACGCCCGCGGCCGTGGGGCCGGTGACCCTGACCTTCACCGCCAGCGCCGCCGGCCTCGCGGACGGGGTCGAGACGGTGACCGGGCAGGTGGTGCCGGGGGTGGCCTACACACAGCAGGGGAGCTCGACGGTGTGGGTCGACACCTCGACCGGCACGACCCTGTCCACCGGCACGATGCTGGGCAACGAGGACGACGGCGGGTGGGTCGTCGCCCTGCCCTTCCCGTTCCAGTTCTACGGGGTGACCTACGCCGACATGATGGTGGACACCAACGGGGTGATCCAGCTCGAGCACGGGGCGACCTACAGCGCGACCGAGGAGAGCTTCCCGATCCCTTACGCCGGGGACGACAACGGTCTGCTGGCGCCGTGGTGGTGCGACCTCGAGCTGGGCTCCGGTTCGGTGCGGACGTTGGTCTCGGGGACGGCGCCACAGCGCTGCTTCACCGTGGAGTGGCGCAACGTGGCGCACGTGGGCAGCTGGGGGGCGGTCACGTTCCAGGTGACCCTGTACGAGTCCAGCCACGGGATGGTGTTCCGCTACCAGGACACGGTCTTCGGCGATGCCGGGTTTGACCACGGCGCCGACGCCACGGTGGGGATCGAGTGCCCCAACGGGGTGCACGCCGTCCAGTACTCCTACCACCAGCCAAGCCTGACCGACGGACTCGCGATCGAGTTCGTCCCGACCGCCATCGAGGTGGGCGCGCTCTTCGCCGACGGCTTCGACTCCGGGACCATGGGGGCCTGGTCCGCGGTCCTGCCTTGACCTGAGCCGCGCGGAGCCGACGCCTGGACCCCTGTCGGGCGGGGCGGGATGCGCTGGCGGCGCAGTGGTAAGCTCAGGTCAGCTCACGGCGGAGGACAACCATGGATCGCGCTCTGGTCCTCGGCACGGCGGCCCTGGTCATGGCTTCCTGGGCGTCACCGGATGACTGCGCGCAGCGGGTCGGCGCGTGGCCGTCGGGGGAGCAGGTCTGGTCGTGGTGGACGTGTCGGTGCCGTCGGCCCCGGACCCGGTCGGGAACCTGCCGCGCGCCGGCATCACGCGCGACGTCGCGGTGGCGGGCGGCCTCGCGGTCACGTTCGTCACCACCGGCGCCAACGGCACCCTGGGTGTCGTCGACGTCAGCCTCGCCTCCTCGCCGGTGGAGCTGGGCACCCTCACGGTGCCGGCCGCGTGGGGGCGGGTCGCGGTGGACGGGACCCGGGCCTACCTCGCCAACTGGTGGGGCGGCGTTCGGTTGGTCGACCTGTCCGACCCGATGACCCCACGCGAGACCGGGGTGTTCGACCCCGCGGATCCGGCCATGCGGGCGGTCGACCTCGCCCTGGCTGCGAATCACGCGTTTGTCGCCGACTCGTTCGGAGGCGGCCTGCGCGTGGTCAACGTGGCCAACCCGTTGTGGCCGCACGAGGTGGGCTGGTACCGGCTGTGGAGCGCCACGGGGGTCGACGTTCGCGGCGGTCTCGCCTACCTCGCAACCGGCGACGGCGGCTTGGAGGTGGTCGACGTGAGCGACTGCACGGCGGAGCTGTTCAGTGACGGCTTCGAGTCCGAGGACGGCCTCGGGTGGCGGTTGGCGGTCGAGTAGCGCGGCGTCGTCAGGGGGCCGGCGTGGGGGGTGGGGCCTGCGGCAAACCCGTGTCGACGTGGCGAACCAACCGCTCCAGCTGCTCGGAGAGCACCGCCTCCACCGCCGGCGCCCAGGCGTCGAGGTTGCCGGCAGGGTGGAAGCCCGCGGCGACGTAGGTGAGCCGGACGCGCGTGCCCTTCTCCCCCTGCTCGAGTGCGAAGGTCATCATCCCGCTGACGGCGCCTGACTGCAGCGGCCCGAGGGGCCCTTCGAGGCGCAGCACCTTGCCGGGCTCGGCGTAGACCACGGTGAGGTGGCGGACGCTGCCGCCCCCGGGCAACGACTCGCAGAAGCAGCCGCCTGCCCGGACGTCGAGGGTGAGGTTGGCCGCGTC
>Ga0068714_10001801_pt1 | contig 29406 bp, 29 predicted proteins | sample MTBNYHSulfiMetaG_FD_62988 | JGI IMG/M metagenome (GOLD analysis project Ga0068714, IMG submission 62988) | Enrichment culture microbial communities from rom New York Harbor, USA that are MTBE-degrading - MTBE-NYH (New York Harbor Sulfidogenic)... | ecosystem: Environmental > Aquatic > Marine >...
TACGTCCTCGCCGGCCTCGACTATCAGCGAATCCCGCGGCTTGAGGTACACAGCCTGCACTCCGTAAGCCCACCTCCGCGAACGACCTGCTCACAATAGGTTGCCCGCGAGGTTGGGAACGCATAGCAGGCGGCGGCGTTGCGAGCTATTCGGCCTCCAGCAGCCCGCGCAGCCGCCGCAGGGCGCGCTTTTCAAGGCGCGACACCTGCACCTGGGTCATGCCCAGGCGTTTGCCGGTTTCAACCTGAGTCAGAAGCTCGAAGTACCTGTACTTGACGAGGTCGCGCTCGCGGTCCGGCAGCAACTCGCATGCCTCGCGCAGCGACTGGCTTTCGAGGAGTCTTTCAACGTCGTCCCCGGGCGCGGCGACCCGGTCGCCTATCGAGTCGGGCAGGTCCTGACCGGGCGCGGCGGGCTCGTCCAGGCTTGCGGGGGAGGTCATGCCCTCCATCGCGAACAGGAGGTCGGCGGGCTCGACGCCGAGTATTCCCGCGATCCTGGCGAGGCTCGGGTCGCGCCCCTCCGCCTGGAGCAACGTCGCCCGGAGCTGCTTGGCCCTGATGACGAGGGCCTGCGCGCTGCGCGAGACGCGCACCATCCGGTCATCGCGCAGGTAGCGGCGGATTTCCCCGATGATCAGCGGAACGGCGTACGTGCTGAAGGCAACGCCCCTGGTGGGGTCAAACCGCCTGGACGCCTTGACCAGCCCCACGCAGCCCACTTGAAAAAGGTCCTCAAGGTCGGCCCGGCCGCCGAAGCGCCTGATGACTTTGCGGACGAGGCCGACGTGTTCCTCAGGAAGGTTATACGGGCGGCTGGGATGAGTTTGACCCATCAGAATCCGCGCAGCCTCCCTGCTCGTCGCGGTGAGAAGCGGTCTTCCGGAGGATGACCGTCGTGCCCCGTCCGGGGGCCGAGTCGACCAGTACCTCGTCCATGAAGTTTTCCATCAACACAAAGCCCAGACCCATGCGGTCGGGTATTGTCGTAAAGGCCGGCTGGCGGGCCCGCGCCACGTCGGCGATGCCCTTACCGGTATCCGAGATTGCCACCTCAAGCACCCCGGCGCGGATGGTGGCCTCGATTCTGACCGGCCCCTCTCCGAGATGCGGATAGGCATGAAGAATCACGTTGGATACGGCCTCGGACACCGCCACTTTGACGTCCTCCAGGTCCTCGACCGTTAACGGGAGCTGGGCGGCAAAGGCGGCAACGGAGGCGCGGGCCAGCGACAGGTTGGCCGCCCGGGCGGGAAGCTCCAGCAGCATCCGGTTGTCCGCGTCCCCCGGAAAGGACAGCGGGCTAACACTCATCGCCCGCCACCCCGCTGCCCCTGTCCTGTCTCGCCCGCTTGGCCTGCCTTCCCCGGCGCCGGGCCAAGGCCTTGAGCCCCGTGTCCCGGGACGTGTACATCCGGATGATCTGCGAGACGCCGGATAGGCGCAGCACTCTTTTCACCGCGGTGCGCGCCCCGGCTATCCCCATGGCGCCGCCTGACGCCGAAACCGTGCGGTACCTGCCCAGAATCGCGCCCAGGCCGGAGCTGTCAAGAAAGCTCACGCCGCTCATGTCCAGCAAGAGATGGCGCGCCCCCGTGTGCGACAGCCGGGCGTCGATCAGGGTCCGCATCCGGGGAGCGGTATCCAGATCCAGCTCCCCGGCCACGGATACGAGCAGGGTGTTGCCCACAATTTCGGAGTTCACTTCGAGCATTGCCCGACCCCTCCAGCGGAAACTCTACCTGAGGCCCGATTCTTTCCGCCGGTGAGGTCCTCCTCCCGGGCCAGCTATCCCGGCCTACTCAATCGACCGCCAGCAAGCGCCAAATCTCGACGCCCGCGCCACCTACTACTCGCTACCTGCCGCTACCTGCCGCTACCTGCCGCCCCCAAAGACGATCGAGAGCGCCTTCCACATCAACTGAGGCAGGTTGGCGCGCGGAACGGCTGCTGAGGCAACCAGCGGGCATCTCCCAAGCTCCTTGCCGTCTCCCTCTATGACCAGCTCCGCGAGCTTCTGTCCCTTTTCCACGGGGGCAAAGACCCGCTCGTCCCGGACGATCCGGCGGGTTATCTCCGGTTGCTCCCCCTTCGGTACGACGATTCCGAAGTCTTCCGGGACCAGGAGATCAATCGGGCCCCTGGTGCCGCGCTCGACCAGCAACTGGCAGACGGTCTCTCCCCGCTCGGCCAGAGGGATCGAGGTGACGGCGGCAAAACCCGCGTTGAGCATGCCCGAAGCCTCCGCGAAACGGGTCTTGCTGGACGGGGCGCCCAGGACAACGCTTATGAGGCGGGTCCCATCGCGGACGGCCGTCGCCGCCAGGCAGTGTCCGGCTTCGTCAGTCCAGCCCGTCTTGAGCCCGTCGCACCCGCGGTAGTGGCGGACGAGCTTGTTGGTGTTCGCCTGGAGCAGTTTTCCGTCCCGGAGGTACTCGATCCAGATCGATGTGAACTTGAGGAGCTCCGGGTGGCCGACCGCGTAACGGGACATCTGCGCTACGTCCAGGGCCGACGTGTAGTGGTCGGGCGCGTCAAGCCCGTATGCGTTGACAAAATGCGTGTTGGTCATGCCAAGCTCAGCGGCCTTTTCATTCATGGCCGCGACGAATCGTTCGTGGGTTCCGTAGAGGTGCTCCGCAACAGCTACGCAGGCGTCGTTGGCCGATCCCACGGCAATCGCGACAAGCATGTCTCTGAGCGACATTTCCTCGCCCGGCTCGAGCCAGATCTGGGAGCCACCCATGCCGGCAGCCCTCGAGCTGGTGCCGATCATCTCGTCCATCCGCACCAGACCGGCCTCCAGCGCGTCAAAGATCAGGCTCAAGGTCATGACCTTGGTCACGCTGGCGACGGCCCGCCTGGCGTCCCCGTTCTTGGCGTAGAGGACCTGCCCGCTCCCTGCCTCCATCAGGACCGCGGCGGCGCTCTCGGGCGCAAGGTCGCCGGTAAGCATTCCGGCGGCAAGGAGAATATCATCTTCGCCGGCCCCGCCTGCCCCGTCAGCCCCGCCGGTCCCGCCGGAACCATCCCCGCCGGTCGCCGCCGCGAACTCCCGGTCAGTCCCGGCGAATGCGACTTCAGGACCTTTGACCTGATATGCCACCACCGCGGGCTGGCCGGCGTACTCGTCGAGCCCGGTGCGGGGATCGGGCGACCACGGCCACCCGAGAAGAAACCTCTGAACCCCTTCGGCCCCTGCGGCCGCCTGAAATGCCGCGATAACGACGGCGGAAACAACCGCCGCGGCCGCCAACCTCGAAAATCGTGCGCGTTTGTGCATCGCACGCCACACCTCCATAGAGTCAAGCCGGTTCTCATCTTAGATTTCCCCAGGCGTACGCAACGACAAGGCCTCGTACCGAAGGTGCGTGAAGCGAGTTGTTTCCAGCAGCTCTGCCTCGGAGCGGCGACCGGGAGCCGTCTAAGGGCCCCCGGTCGCGAGAAACCTCTATTCGCGGCGGTCTAGCGGCAGATCATGTTCTCCAGGTCGCGCGGGTAGTACGTTATCATGTCGATGCCGTCGCCGGTCACCACGAGAGTGTCGGAGTGACGGAAACCGCCGAGGCCGGGCACGTAAAGGCCGGGCTCGACGCTAAACACCATCCCGGGCTGGATTAGCGTGTCGTCGCCGATGTCAAAGAACGGCGCCTCGTGCCCGAGGATCCCGAGGGCGTGCCCTATGTGGTGGCGCCAGTAAGACCACAGGTTTTCCTGCTCATAGATGGCCCGGACCTTCCGGTCGACCTCTGAACAGGGGATCCCTGGCTTGATCGCCTCGAACGCGGCGTCCTGGAGCCTGACCATCAGGTCAAAGAACTTGCGCTGCTGCGCCGAGAACTCCTCGACGAACATCGTCCTCTCAAGCTCGCTGTTGTAGCCCCAGACGGTCGCGTTCGCGCCGGTGACGAGCACATCGCCGCGCCGGAGGACAATGTTCTTGGTCATCGCGTGAGGAAGCGCCGAGTTGGGCCCGATCTGCCCGCGAAACCCCGCGCCGGCCCCGCGTCCCCCGCGCGGGTCGAACCCGGGTCCGAGGGTCTTGATCATTGTCCGGGTGGCCTCCAGGGAGGCGGCCGCGGAGATCTCCGTCTCGGTGCGCCCGGCCTTGGAGTACTCCTGCAGGAGCGCGTGGGCCAGGTTCCCCCATCGCGCGCTTTCGCGGATCAGCGCGATCTCCTGGGGCGACTTGATCATCCGGTACTCCTCCACCAGCTTGGGCAGAAGCGTGATCTTGACCTCGGGAAGCACTTCCTCAAGCCTCGGCCCCTTGTACCCGGCGCCCGACGAATAGCCGGGAGCGTCCGCGGCGAGCGGCCCCTTGGCCAGGCCCATGTCGGCCATCAGGCCCGCAAGGACCTTCATCGGGTGGGTCTCGCCCGGGTACTCGGGGTAAGACTGCACCTCGTCCACGTCCGCGGTTTCATCGGAATGCTCGACTTCCAGGCGCGGCCCGTAGAGCATCGTCTTGCCGCCTCCGTGCAGCACCAGGCACTGCGGGCGCTCGGTCGGCAGAAAGGCGAACCCGGTGAGGTAGAAGATGGAGACCGGGCTGAACAGCACCATCGCCCCCAGACCCCGCTCGCCGAGCTCCTTGAGCAGGCGATCGCGGCGGGCGCGCAGTTCAGCCTTGCTGATGCAGAGTTGGGCCAATGTACTTACCTCCTTACAGCATGGGTGATTCCTCCGGCCCGTTGCTTCCGTGGCCACAACTCAAACCCCTTCAGGCCGAATGCGGCCGAGATCAGCCCCGCGGCGGCGGTCAGGCCGTTCACCGTTCCCAGGCAGCCGGGAGGCCAGCCTGTCCCCGCGAGGAGCAGCGGGATGGCCTCGCGGGTGTGGTCCGTGCCCGGATGCGTGGGGTCGCACCCGTGATCGGCCGTAACGGCGAGGATTTCCGCTCGGCGCCTGTCGGGAACCAGCTCCGGGAGGCGGCGGTCAAAGTCCTCCAGCCCCTGGGCGAAACCCGGCGCATCGCGACGGTGCCCGTATTTGCTGTCGAAATCGTTGAGGTTCGCAAAGACGAGCCGCCGGCTGGCTCCGGTCTCTTCCCGGGCCAGGGCCAGCAGCGCGGAGATGGCCTCGTCGTTGCCGTGGGCCTCCACCCGGCGGGTGATTCCGCGGCCGGAAAACACATCCCAGACCTTGCCGACGGATATCACCTCCACCCCGGCCTCCCGGGCCGCCTCGAGGACGGTGTGGCCGGGCGGCGGAAGGCTGAAGTCGCGCCTCCCGGCCGTGCGCGCAAAGCCCCCCGGCCGGCCAGCAAACGGCCGGGCGATCACGCGCCCCACGAGCCACGGCCCGGCGGCTACCGAACGGGCGGCCAGGCACATCCGGTAGAGGTCGTCCCGGGGGACGATGTCCTCGTGCGCGGCGATCTGCAAGACGCTGTCGGCCGACGTATAGACGATGGGTCTGCCGGTGCGGAGGTGCTCCGGGCCCAGCCGCTCGATTATCTCGGTGCCGGACGCCGGCATCCCGCCGAGCGGCCGCCGGCCAAACGCCAGCGCCAGTTGGTCCATCATTTCGTCCGGAAAGCCCTCCGGAAACGTCTTCAGGTCGAGGCCGGTCACGAGACCAGCCAGCTCCCAGTGACCCGTCAGGCTGTCCTTGCCGGGCGAAACCGGGACCATCCGCAGGGCCGTGCCGCGTCGCCGGCCCGGGCGCGCACCGGTCGCGGGGCATGCCTCCGGCTTGAGCAGGTCGAGCCCAAGCGCGCCGAGGTTGGCTATCGCCAGCGTTCCGGCGACACCGGCGACGTGGCCCAGGGTGTCGGCCCCGCGGTCCAGGCCGGCGGACCCTCCGGGCGGCGGTCCTATGCCCACGCCGTCGAGCACAACGAGGGTGAAGGATCGGAAGTGCGAACCCAGCGGGGGCAACGCCGGAGCCACGGGGCGTTCAGTTGGCAGCCTGCCGGCGGGACCCGGGCCTCGCATGGGGTGGCTGCCTCACCCTAAGCCCGGGGATGAGCCTTGTCGTACACTTCCTTGAGGCGATCCTTGGCGATGTGCGTATATACCTGGGTCGTGGAGATGTCGGCGTGCCCGAGCATCTCCTGGACCGCCCGGAGGTCGGCGCCGTTTTCCACAAGGTGGGTGGCAAACGAATGCCGCAGGGTGTGCGGCGTGATGTCCTTGTCGATGCCCGCCTGTGCCGCGTACCTCTTGACTATCTTCCAGAAGCCCTGGCGGGTCAGCCGGCGGCCGTGGTGGTTGACGAACATCGCGGACGTCAGCGGGTCCCGGACAAGCTTCGAACGCCCGTTGCCCAGATATGCGGTTACGCTGCGCCTGGCCATCGACCCCATCGGAACTACACGGTCCTTTTGCCCCTTGCCTACGCAACGGACGAATCCCATCTCCAGGTTCACGCTCGGCACGTCGAGCGAAACTAGCTCGGAGACGCGGATGCCGGTGGCGTAGAGGAGCTCGAGCATCGCGCGGTCGCGCAGTCCGGCGGGCGAAGAGTCGTCCGGCTGCTCCAGCAGCACCTCAACCTCGTCCACCGACAGGACGGTCGGAAGCCTCTTTTCGAGCTTGGGCGCCTCGAGTTTGTCCGTCGGGTCCTTGTCAATGACCTGTTCCTGAAGGAGGTACCTGTAAAACGACTTGATGGCGGCGAGTCGCCGGGCCACGGTAGCTGTCGCCCGGCCTTCCTTCTCCATGTGCAGCAGGTAAGAGATTATCAACGTGCGCGTCGCGCGCTCAACCGAACTCCTCCGGCTGCTGAGATAGGCGCAGTACTGCCTGAGGTCGCGCTCGTACGATTCCCGGGTGTTTGCGGCCAAGCCGCGCTCGACGTTGAGGTAGTCCACGAACTCGGCTATTCGCGAAGCTGCAAGGTCGGTCAACTGCGACCCTCATTTCCGGGAGAGTGCGAGGCGGCCCGTGCCGGCAGCCCGCCCAGGAGAAGTATCTGCCATGCCTGGGTATCGTATTCAACATAATAAGTAGGCTTCCTGTCTACAGATCGGGTGTTGAAACCATGAATCGGGCGACATAAAAGCCAGGGGTCCGACATGATGCGGGTGGGGCGTGAACGAGTGTAGGCACGGCGGAGGGCCGCGGCCGCCCGGACCGGGACAATCCCGGGCTCCGCGGGTCCCCCGGAACCGATGGTCAAGGGCCCCGGTAGTAGTTGCGCAGGACCTCGACGAGGCGCGAGAACAGGCCGCCCTCGGGCTGGCCGTACGCCTTTCCCGCCCCGGTAACAACGTCCTCCTCCCCGGGCGGCTGCGTGGCCACGGCGAACATCAGTTGCCTGACCCAGCGCACCGCCGCCGGCAGGAGCAGCGCCAGAACAACGAGCACCAGGACGAGCTTCACCCAGAACCAAAACCTGCGCCAGCGCCGCAGCGAAATGACCAACCGCCTCGCCTCCCCGGGGGTACAGGTTCCCCACTAAGCCTATGCGGGAGCCTGTCTGCTTAGAACAAGCAGGGAGGCTGAGAAGAGCCTACGCGGAGATCTCGGCCAGCGGCGTATAGTCCAGGCCGTGGGCCCTCGCGACCGCCCGGTAACAAACGCGGCCCTCAGCCACGTTTACCCCGCGGGCGAGCGCCGGGTCATCCTTTACGGCCTGCCGCCATTGCTTGCCGGCAAGTTTCAGCACGTAAGGAAGGGTGGCATTGGTAAGCGCGAGCGTCGAGGTGCGCGGAACCGCGCCGGGCATGTTCGCGACCGAGTAGTGGACCACGCCGTGCTTTTCGTAGGTCGGGTCGGCATGGGTGGTCACGCGGTCGATCGTCTCCACGCACCCTCCCTGGTCGACCGCGACGTCGACGATCACCGAGCCCGGCTTCATCGTCTTGACCATTTCCTCGGTAACGAGGCGCGGGGCCCGCGCTCCGGGGATCAAGACCCCCCCGATCAGCAGGTCCGCGCGGGCAGCGCAGCCGGCGATGTTGTGGGCGTTGGACATAATCGTGCTGACCCGCCCGCCGAAAATGTCGTCCAGGTACCTAAGCCGGTCCGCGCTTATGTCAAGGATCGCGACCCGCGCGCCCATGCCGGCCGCGACCTTGGCCGCGTTGGTGCCGACGGTGCCGCCGCCGACGATGCAGACGTCCGCCGGTGGAACCCCCGGCACCCCGCCGAGCAGCACGCCCCGCCCGCCCTGGTACTTCTCCAGCAGGTGAGCGCCTATCTGGGTGGCCATCCTCCCGGCGACCTCGCTCATCGGAGTCAGCAGCGGAAGGGCGCCGCTGTCCAGCTGGACGGTCTCATAGGCTATGGCGACGACCCGGTTGCGCATCAGGGCGCGCGTCAGCTCCGGCTCGGGGGCCAGGTGAAGATACGTGAAAAGCACCTGCTCCGACCGGAGGAGGTCGTACTCGGACGCGAGCGGTTCCTTGACCTTGACGATCATGTCTGCTGCGGCATAGACGCCGGTGTTGGCGGCGGCGATCTCGGCCCCGGCGGCCCGGTATTCGCCGTCTACAAAGCCGCTGCCGGCGCCGGCATCGTGCTCAACGACCACCCTGTGACCGGTGGCCGCAAGAGCCGACGCGCCCGCGGGCGTCACCGCCACCCGGTTTTCGTTGGCCTTGATCTCCCTGGGAACTCCAATGATCAACGCGTCCTCCTCCTTTACCGCACTCGCCCCGGGGCCACAGGGCATTCGCGCTCCAACCAAGAGCGATTCTCAGCCGGGAAGGCTTCTCCTGCTCGCGACCTTGAGGTAGACCGCAGTGGCCGCAGCCAGGTCCTGCACGGCCAGGCCGACGCTCTTGAACAGTGTGCGCTCGACCGCCGACGTCCGCCCCCCGGCGCGTCCGGTCACGACATCCGCCAGTCCCACCCGGTAGTGTTCCTCGCCGACCGCGCCTTCGCGAAGCGGGATGAGGAGATCGCCCGCCTCTGCCATGCATGCCGGAACGTGGTCGCAGACCACCGTCGAGCCGGCCACCGTCGCGGTGTCCAGCTCGCGGCTCTCCGGGGTGTGGTTTCCAACCGCGTTGATGTGCACGCCGGGACGGAGCCACGAGCCGTCCAGAACAGGCTGGCGCGAGGTCGTTGCCGTGATGACGATGTCGGCGAGCTCCACGGCGGCGGCGGCGCACGGCGCCCTGACCACCTCGGCGGAAACCCTCGGCTTGAGGAACTCCACCAGTGCCGCCCACTCGCTGTCGATCGCCGGGGAGAAGACCTGCACGCGGCCTACGGGCCTCACGCAGCAGGCAGCCCAGATCTGGGTCCGGGCCTGAACGCCTGCGCCCAGCACGCCGAGAACCTCGCTCCCGGGACGGGCCAGAAGCCGGGTCGCCAATCCCGACACGGCTCCGGTCCGCAGCGCCGTCAGGTAACCCGCCTCGAGGACAGCCACGGGAGTCCCACTGCGCCCGTCAAAGAGGGTCAGCACGGCCTGGATCACGGCCTTGCCGGCGGCAGCGTTGGCGGGATAGACGGAAACCGCTTTCTCGGACATCATCCCGGTAGCGCGGCTGTAGGCAGGCATGAAGTAGGTAACCGCCCCGTGCTCCGGGACCTCCAGCAAGCTCCGCTGAGGCATGAGAACAACGCCGGCGTCCAGCTGGCGAAACGCCTGTTCCATGGCGTCGATCGCCTCGGTCATGGGCAACGACCGGGCGACCTCCTCGTCGCTGATGGTACGGACCATCGAACTCACCTTCCCCCGCAGGCATCGCGTGGATGCCTGCGGGGGAAGGTTCCGCGGCGGGGGGACCGGTTTCCTCCCTGGCCGCCGGGAGCGGGAGGCCTACCCTCCGCCGTACCCGGCAATCAGCCGCATCAGAACCGGAGCTACGTAGGCTTCCAACGTTGATGCAACCAGAAGGAGGACCACCATGCCGAGAACGACGATCGTGTAGCCGGCGACGGAGACGTCCGTACCCGGGCGCCGGCGCCCCCGCCGGACGACAGCGACCGAATACGAGGCCGTGGCGACTGCGATCGTCAGGGTCGCCGGAACCGCGAGGATGTTCTGAGGGAACACGGCCAGGAGCGCGATGAGGATTCCCCTGAGCCCCAGCTCGTAGGAGAGGAAGCCGACAGCGAAGCCGATGACGAAGCCGCGCAGGAAAACCACTGCGGGGGCGACCAGGAGACCCACGACGACCAGACCCGAAGCCCACATGAGCGCCACGGTGCGGAGGTTGCTCATCACCGCCTGGCGCCAGAGGACGTTTGGCGGAGTCTCGGGCACGCCCCTGCCGAGACCTCGCAGGTAGACCTCCAGGTAGTCCAGCAGCTCCGCCTTCTGGGCGTCGCCGAGCGCGCGGACCGCCGCGGCCCCAAAACCCACTCCGACCACGAACAAGACTGCGAAGAAGATGAAGTAGCCCGTCCTCGCGGAGAGGTAGGAGCCGAACCCGGCCGACGGCGCGCGGCGTCCCCTGCGCACGACCGATCACCCCCGGGGGTCCAAAGAGCCTGTACACCCTTATGCCGGGGGCTGCGACGATATGTGGTCTTGCTGCCTGTCAGCCGCCCGGCCGCCCGACCTTGCCGTACAGGCCGCCTGCTCCCGGACTGATCGCCAGCTCCCCGCGGCGGGCCGCGACGATGGTCGCCGCGGCGCGGGCACCGGCGGTCCCGGCGATTGCTTCGGGCTGAACGTCGTGGAGGACTGCGATCTCGCTGCCGAAAGCCTCGAGCAGCCGCCGCCGGGCCGCCGGGCCGATACCGGGAAGAAACGCAAGCGGCACGTGGCGGTGGTACGGCGGGCGCGGCAGGGCCGCGGCCTGTTCCGGCGTGCGGTCCGCAATCGCCAGAAGCCGGTCCAGGACCCCGGTGACGAAAGGCCCTCCGGGTCCGCAGCGGGGGCAGCTCAGGAAGGGGCGCGGCTCCTCGTCCGAGGCCGCCCTCCATCCGCAGCGGGGACACGCGCTCCGGTGGTACTTCCCCAGCCGGGGATCGAGGCCGTAGGTAGCCGCGATGCCCCTGCCCTTCTGTCCGCGGAGGGCCGGCACTAGTTCGTCGTACCCAAGGCCGCCGACCCTCAAGGCAGTCGCCTCGCGGGCGATCGCTACCTCCGAGTGGGCGTCGGAACTGGCTATAAGCGGGGTACCGGAGAGCTCGGAAAGCAGATCGGCCATCGCGGTGTCCGCGGAGAGGCCCATCTCCACGAAGTCGACGGCCTCGTTCGCATCGAGTCCAAGCAGCGCCCTCAGCGTAGTCTCTGTGCTCCCGTAGAAACCACGGTGCGGCGTGAAGGCGTGCGCCAGGCCGGCCACCCCGCCAAGTGCCCGGACGGCCCGCACGAACTCCACAGGACCGAGACCGTGGGCGCGCTGGCAACCGAGGTCGGGGTTGCGCACGTAGCCGGCAAGCCAGACCTTGAGCAGCCCCGCCTCCCGCACTCCCGGAAGGTAGCCCAGAAAGTGCACCGGCCTTCCCGCGGCCACCAGTTCCACCTCGCACCCGGGAACGACCAGAAGCTTACCCGGGCCGCCGTCCCCGGCCGGCCCGGCCCATAGGAGCCCACCGCCCCCGGCCGGCGAAAGCCCTCCGGAATCGAGCTGGCGCGATACAGCGTCAAGAACGGGGCCTGTGCAGCAATCAACCAGGCCGATGACCTCAATGCCCTTGTTGGCCGCGGCCTCCGTCAGGGCCGCCTCAAGGTCCAGGGACGGAGAGGCCGTGATCTTCACCGGCCGGCCCGAAGCCCGCCCGAGGTGTACGTGAAGATCCGCCAGAACGACGCGGTCCGGGCCGGCGGTCATGAAGCCGCCCTGCGTTTCCACAGAGCCGCGAACACCCCGGCGACCGTCTTTGCGTCGCGAATCCGCCCGTCAAGGCACATCCCGGCCGCCTCCTTTAGACCAAACCACCTGGCGTGAATCCGCTCGTCGGTGTCCGGCCGGGCGTCGGTGGCCGGCGACAGCCCTGTGGCCACGTAGACCGAAAGGTACTCCGTGCAATACCCCGGGCTTACGAAGAAACCGGCGAGCGGTTCGAGGGCGCCGGGGCGAAGCCCGGTTTCCTCCGCGAGTTCCCTGGCCGCCGCTTGGTCGGGAGCTTCGCCGGGCTCGACCCGGCCCGCCGGCAGCTCCCACAGCTCATCCAGAGCCGCGTGCCTGTACTGGCGGACCAAGAGCACGCGGTCCAGGCCGTCGACCGCGACCAGCGCGACCGAGCCTCCGTGGGCGACGATCTCCCGGGTGGCCCTCCCACCGTCCTCAAGCTCTACCTGATCGACGCGGACGGTGATGATCCGTCCCTTGAAGACCGTTTCGGACGAAGAAAGCTCCTCGTGCAAGCGGAGGACCTCCTCTGCATAGACTCTCAGGATGATACTCGTTTGCCGCAAGGATTCCCTGTGGGCGGCGGGCAGGGCCGGGGAGGTGCGGGCCTGGTTGGCTGCGGCTGCGCGCGACGCGGGTCAGCGTGCCAGCGCGGGCCCCACAGCACCGCCTTACAGGCACGGTTGGAGTAAGAACAGCAACGCCGGCGGCCCGGCACTGGCGCCCGCGGACCGCCGGCAGGTACTGCTACGGGGCTGGCTGGCCGACCAGGTCGGCGGCGGAGGTCTCTGACGCAGCTTCCATCCCCAGGGCCAGGGCCTTTTCGTTAAGCGGGATGAGGTTGTGGCGCCGCTCCGGCAGTACCTTGCGGAGCGACTTCTTGACGGAGTCAGCTCCCACTATCCCGGTGGCCGCAATCAGTGCACCGAGGACCACCATGTTGGCCACCCGGCCGTCGCCCAGCCCGTCCGCGATCGCCGTCGCCGGCAGGTCGAGCACCCTGATGTCCGTGCGTTTCGCCTTGCGGTGGCACATGGAGGAGTTGATGATCAGCAGGCCTCCAGGCCGGAGCATGGGCTCGAATTTATCCAGGCTGGGCGGGTTCATGGCTACCACCGAAGAGGGACGGCTCACCACCGGGGAGGCAACTTGTGCATCGGAGATCACGACGGTGCAGTTTGCCGTCCCGCCCCTCATCTCCGGACCGTAGGACGGCAGCCAGGAAACGTTCTTGCCCGCGAGCATGCCCGCGTAGGCCAGCATTTGGCCCATGGACATGATCCCCTGGCCGCCAAAACCGGCCATGATGATTTCCTCCTCGCGCGCGGCCGCGCTCATGGCCGGTCACCACCGTTCGGCGTCTGGTCTTCGTCGGGTCCGGCCTTGGCCGTCACATCCTTGTACACTCCCAGCGGGTAGTAGGGGATGAGCTCCCGGCCGACCCGCTGGAGAGCCTCTCCGGGAGTCAATCCCCAGTTCGTCGGGCATGCGGAGAGGCACTCCACGAGGGAAAACCCCACGCCGTCGACCTGCAGCTTTAGGGCTTTGCGGATGGCCTTCATAGCCTTCAGGGCATTGGCCGGCCGGTCCACCGCGACCCTTTCGATGTAGGCCGGCCCATCCAGGGTCGCCAGCATCTCCGAGACCCGGATCGGCCGCCCGGCTCTGGCGGCCTGTCTCCCGCCGGGAGTCGTCGTGCTCTTCTGGCCGACCAGTGTGGTCGGGGCCATCTGTCCTCCGGTCATGCCATAGATCGTGTTGTTCAGGAAAAACACGGTGAAGTTCTCGCCCCTGGCCGCGGCGTGGACGATCTCGGCCATTCCGATGGCCGCCAGATCGCCGTCCCCCTGGAGGGTAAAGACGATCGCGTCGGGACGCACCCTCTTGATACCGGTCGCGACGGCCGGGGCGCGCCCGTGAGAGGCCTGCAGAAAGTCGCACTCGAGGTAGTCGTACGCCAGGACGGTACAGCCGACCGACGCCACGCCCACGGTGCGTCCGGCAACCCCCAGCTCATCGATCGCCTGTGCGATCATGCGATGGATGATCCCGTATGTGCAGCCGGGGCAGTAGTGGGTACCCTTCTCACTCAGCGTCACCGGGCGCTGAAAAACGACGGTCACCGGCAGCACCCCCCCGGCCGGGTGGACTGGACCCCGGGCGCGGCTCCTGTCCCCGGGTCTGCCTTGCGGATCTCATCCAGTACTTCGGCGGGCGTCGGGACCACCCCGCCCGTCCGGCCGAAAAACGACACCGGCTTAACGCAATTGGTAGCCAACCGGACGTCCTCTACCATCTGACCGAGGCTCAGCTCAACCACAAGGAAGGCGTCGACCCTGTCAGCCGTCTCACGAAACGCCCTTTCAGGGAAGGGCCACAGGCTGACAGGCCGCAGCAGCCCGGCCTGGATTCCCTCCTGCCTCGCGAGGTCAACAGCCCGGCGGCATATCCGTGCGGCCGATCCATAGGCGACCAGCGCCAGGCTCGCGTCCTCAAGCCGGTAGCTCACGGAGCGTTGTTCGTTCGCCTGCATCCGCCGCCATTTCTCCATCAGCTTGAGGTTGTGCTCCTCGAGGAGCTCCGGATGCAGGCGGAGAGAGGTGATCACGTTCTTCGAGCGCTTCCCGCCCGTGCCGACCGTCGCCCAGGGCTTGGGCGGCATTTCTTCCTCCCGGACCGGCTCCGGGAGGGCGACTGGCTCCATGATCTGCCCGAGGACCGCATCCCCAAGAAGGAGGACGGGGCTGCGGTACTCGTCCGCCTTCTGAAAGGCAAGCCCCACGAGGTCGACCATTTCTTGAACCGACTCGCCGGCAAAGACAAGCAGGTGATAGTCCCCGTGGCCGCCGCCCTTGGTGGCCTGGAAGTAGTCAGACTGCGCCGGCTGGATACCGCCGAGGCCCGGGCCGCCGCGGACCATGTTGATTATCACGGCGGGCAGCTCGGCACCAGCCAGATAGGAGATCCCCTCCTGCTTGAGGCTTATGCCTGGGCTTGACGAGGTCGTCATCGCCCTGGCTCCGGCGGCCGCGGCGCCAAAGACCATGTTGATCGCCGCGACCTCGCTTTCAGCCTGGATAAACTGACCTCCGGCGTCAAAGATGTTCGCTGACATGTATTCTGGGATCTCGTTCTGCGGGGTTATCGGATAGCCTGCGTAGAAGCGGCACCCGGCTCGGAGCGCGGCCTCGGCGATCGCCTCGTTTCCCTTCATCAGTACCTTCTCGGCATTCACGCGTGCAGTTCTCCCTTTGCGTCTTCCTTGCTCCGGCCGGCCGCAGCGGCCCCGGTCTCGCGGAAGACCTGGATTACACAATCGGGGCACATCTGTGCGCAGATGGCGCAGCCCGTGCACTTCTCTTCGTCCGTTATCATCGCGGGCCGGTACCCGTGCTCGTTGCGCTCCTGGTCGAGGGCAATGATTTTGCGGGGACATACGAGCACGCATATCTCGCAGCCCTTGCACCTTTCCCTGTCGAAAACGACTCTCCCTATCAACCGCTAGCCTCCCCTGCTGAAACGCTCGCGCACCGCCCCATCCCCCGCGGTGGCCGCCGTGGCCGCCGTGGCCGCCTGCTCCGCCGCGGCTTCCCACGGAGGCCGCATGTAGAGGTCGAGCTCCAGCAGCCTGGTCCCCGGCGGCAGCCGGTCGCCCACCTCCACAGCTAGCCCGCGTCGTACCGAGCAAAACATGACCGCGACGCCGGCCAGGCAGGCCCCGCTAACAACCGTTGAGAACCCGTGCTCTATCCTTTGAAGGTCAGTCTCCACGGGCAGGTGTAGATTGGCGACTACCCCCTCAACCGGCAGGCGCGCGCTCTCCGCAAGGCGTTCGATCATCAGGGCTATCGCGGGCGGGCTTTCCGTGCCGGGCCTCCAAGGGTTGACCACCACCCACGCGACGGCGGCGCGGCAGACGGCGAGGTCATTGAGCGAGGAGACCGCCCGTGCCCCGGCAGGATCCCCACCGGCGTCCACAAGCATCGTCCGGGTGTAATCCCCCAACGCGGCGCGTACTTCGCCAGGTACCGCGGGCAGATCGGCATCGGCCAGAGCTCCCCCCGGAGCGATCAAGGACACGCCGGCGTGCTCGAGGGCCTCTACAGCTTGGCGCGAGCGGAACGCGGGCGTAACGGTATCGAGGTCGACAAGCGTTATCCGCCTGCCGGCCCGCGCCCAGGCGACCGCGCAGTTGATGGCCACTTCCGTCTTGCCGCTGCCGAAACCACCGAGTACTACGGTGACCGGCTTCAGCTCGGGAGCCCAGGTGGTGCCCAACCCCGATACCTTCTTTGGCGCCCCGGCTAGTCCGTCTTGGGCAGATAGGTCTGGTGCAACCGGCCGATCATCTCGATCCTCTGCTCGGCCATGAGGTCCGCGGCCTGGTAGGTCGGTATCCCACGCTCCTTGGCCAGACGAAAAACCGTCTTGACGTTGTCCCGGATGCGGTCGACATGCCTGCAAGCTCGCTCACTGTCGAAACCATAGAACTCATAGGCGACGTTGATCACGCCGCCGGCGTTGACCACGTAGTCCGGGGCGTAGAGAATGCCCCTGCGCTCAAGGGCCTGTCCGTCGCCTTCCGTCGCCAGCTGGTTGTTGGCGCTCCCGGCGACGACAAGGCACTTGAGCAGCGGAATCGTCTCCGCGTTGAGGATCGCGCCCAGCGCGCAGGGCGCAAGGATGTCGCACTGCTGTGAGAGTATTTCCTCCGGGCTGACCACAGCCGCGCCAAACTCCTTTGCCGCTTTGTCCGCCTTGTCAGGGTAGATGTCGGTCACGATCAGCGAGGCGCCCGCTTCATGAAGGTACCGGGCAAGGTTGAGGCCTACGTTGCCCATCCCCTGGATGGCGACAGTCCGGCCCCTGAGCTGGGCCGTCCCCCATACCTGCTCGGCACACGCCTCGATCCCGCGCAGCACTCCTCTGGCCGTCGCCGGAGATGGATCTCCGCTGCCGCCTTTGCCTAAGGTGCCCTTCACAAAGCGAGTTTCCTGCCGAATGATCTCCATATCATCTGTGCCCGTGCCGACGTCCTCGGCGGTGTAGTACCTGCCCTGTAGACTCTCGACAAAGCGCCCGAAGGCACGGAGGAGGGCCTCGCTCTTGTCCTTGAGCGGGTCCCCGATGATCACCGCCTTGCCGCCCCCAAGATTCAGGCCAGCCACCGCACTCTTGTAGGTCATCCCCCGTGCCAGACGCAGGGCATCAGTGATGGCCGCGTCTTCGGAGGCGTACCTCCACATGCGGCACCCGCCGAGCGCGGGACCAAGAGTGGTGTCGTGAATCGCGATGATCGCCCGCAGACCTGTGACCTTATCGTGGCACATCGAAACTTGCTCGTAGCCGTGTCTAGCCATTGCCGCGAAGATCTCCAAAGCGCGTCTCTCCTCCATCTGCCTTGCCGGCTTCAAAGTCACGTCTTTATCGTGCGTAGGGCCGGACGTCTGTCCGGCCCGGTTTCGACTATGCGCTGATCAGCCTTTTTCGCGGTGTACGGATGGTATACCGGCTCCCCCTGGTGCAGAAGGTTTCGCCGGATATCTCCAAGACCGCTCTCCGCTCCCGTAAGACCAAGTCTTCTAGGCCTCTGTCCGGGCGCCGGTGAATGCACGCCAGGCGCGCACCCGCCCCCCGCACTAGTGGCCCCGTGCGGGAACCGCTACCGGGACACCCAGGGCCAGCAATATTGTTACATTTTTCATGCATCTAAACAAGATGAAGCAAAGAAGGCCGAATTAACTGAACAAATGCACCTAGGCTGGGATTATACTGAAGCTGCCGTCGTCGTCTAAGGGCCTGCACGAGACCGAAACCCGCGTCAGCCGGCAATAACCCTCCGCTCGGTCGCCATCCGCATCCGATCGGCAACCATCGCGATGAATTCGGAGTTTGTCGGCTTGCCACGTTCGACGCTCACGGTATACCCGAAGAGTTTGTTGATCGCGTCGTAGTTGCCTCTGCTCCAGGCGACCTCAATCGCGTGGCGGATCGCCCGCTCGACGCGCGTGGCCGTCGTCCTGTACTTTGAGGCGATTGAGGGATAGAGCTCCTTGGTGACGGCTCCGAGCAGCTCCACACGGTCGACAACCATGATGATGGCATCCCGGAGATACTGGTAGCCCTTGATGTGCGCGGGAATTCCCACCTCGTGGATGACGTTGGTCACATCCAGCTCCAGGCTCCTCAACGACGGAACCGTGACAGTCCCGGTGGTCGCTTGTGCCGAAACGAGCTGGCGGATCCTGCTGGCCAGGACCTCGAGGTTGAAAGGCTTAAGAATGTAGTAGTCCGCCCCCAGCTCGACGGTGCGCTGCGTGATGTTCTCATGACCGAATGCCGTCAGGATGATGACCTTTGGCCTGGGGTTGGGAGACATCACGCTAAGCTGCTCAAGGACGCCGATTCCATCAAGGTGGGGCATGATGATGTCCAGAATCAGCACGTCAGGTTTCTTCCGGGAGACTATGTCGGCGACCTCTGTGCCGTTGTACACGACTCCCAGAACCTCGAAGTCCGGCTGCTCATGTAGAAACTGGCGGAGGATTTCGCAGAACTCGCGATTGTCGTCCACAACGACGATGCCGATGCGCCGGTTCAACAAGCATCCCTCCCTGGAACCTGTTTGTCGAAAGGTTTAACGTTTGGTGGCATAATCCTCCTCAGTTCCCAGGCTTTCTGTGGTCGAAAGTTCAACACGAAATGACATCTGAAGCATTGATTCGCCACCTACGACCATGCATTTTTAAGGAGGGCAGGCCTGCCGGCCTGCCCCTTTCCCATAGCCGGGAGTCTCAGGTCTAGAATGCTGACGCCACTCTTGCTCGCGTGATGGCGGGGGCGGGCACCTGACCTGTCGCCTGTCCCCGGCTCGTGAGCAGTCCCGCCTGAAGGGCCATCCATTCAGCGTAGATGCCGTATCCGCGTGTGGGATCGTTGACGAAGACGTGGGTCACGGCGCCAACGAGCCTACCGTCCTGGATCAGAGGGCTGCCTGACATGCCCTGGACTATCCCTCCCGTGCGCGCAAGCAGCCGGGGGTCGGTGACCTCGATGACCATTCCCTTCGGCGCCGGCCGGGCCTGGTTGTACACCCGGCGGATATTGACGGCGAATCGCTCGAGCTGATCGCCTTCCAGGACGGTTATCAGCTCCGCGGGGCCCGTGTGCACGTCCTTGGCCAGTGCCAAGGGCACCGGCTCGGGGTACAGGCCCCCTGCCGGCACCGCTGTCAGCCTGCCGGCGATCCCGGTGGACGTGTTGCTCTGGATGTCTCCAAGGACCCCGCGGCCTTCGACAAACGTGCCGAGCTTCTCGCCGGGCTCGCCGCGCTTGCCCGGTTCAACCCTCGATACGTACGCCTGGACGATCCTCCCCGATTGGATGTCCAGCGGCTGGCCGGACCCGGCGTCTGAGACGACGTGCCCCAGAGCGGCGTAGACCATGGTTTCCGGATCATAGAAAGTCAGAGTTCCCACGCCGGCGGTCATGTTTCGGATCAGCACCCCCAACCGGAAACGGCCGTCCTCTCTGGACGCTACTGCGCCGACCTCGAACTGCTGAACAACTCCCCGGCGCCGGACTTCAACCACAACCGGCCGTCCCGCGCGGCTTTCCCGCTCAACAATGACGGCGATCTCCTGCTCGCCGCTCACCTGTTCCCCGGATATCCTGAGGATCACATCGCCGACCTCGATCCCCGCGTCTCGAGCCGGGTTACGGCTCCGGCCCTGAACGTCCACAACCGGGGCAAGTCCGACCACCACCACTCCGTCCGGCTGCAGGAGCACGCCGATCGACTGCCCGCCGGGCGTCACCTGAACCTGAGGCACAACTTCGACCGCTACGCGCTTTAGCGGTATCAGGTCAAACAGTCTGAATTCAACGTTCGTCCTTCCCGGGCCGATAGGATCGAGAACCAGGGGCGACGACAGGCTTACGCGCCGGGATCCGCTTCCTAAAGCCGAGCCGTTGATCCCCAGGACTCCCTCGCGGTCGCACCGGGCGTATAGGTTGAGCGGGAGATCCAAGCTCAACTGTTGCTGATTCCCGACAATGACCCGGAGCTGCGCCGGAAAGGCATTGAAGGCCTGAAACCGCGGCGAAAGCACCACCGCCAGCACAATCGTGAGGACCAAGATCCCCGTCAGTTTCTTCTTGGGCATAGGTCGTTTCCACGCTCCCTAACTGGAAATGCTTGCAGGCAGCCAGCAGGGGAGCCAACCGTCGAATGCCCATGGTGAGAGCAAACGCGCAGGCAAACGAGCTTTTGCTGTGTCTAGCTTGTTCGGAAGATGCTTGTCCCTAACCTTGTGGCAGCGCTTTCGGGCGCGGAATCTTGCGGCAGTTCAGGTGGACTTCGCGACGTCGAGCTGGTTTCGCGATGCGCCGAGCAACTCTCTGGCGTGCTCCAGAGCGGCGGCCGAGCCGGAAGCCGATCCCAGCATTCGCGCCATTTCGCCGAGCCTTTCGTCGCCCGAAACCTTGCTCGCGGTGGTGGTCGTCCGGCCGGCGGCGGATTCTTTGCGGACGACAAAATGATGATCCGCGTAGGCGGCTATCTGGGGAAGGTGGGTCACGCAGAAAACCTGATGGGTTAGCCCAAGACGGGCGAGGCGCAGACCGACGGCCGCAGCCGTCGTTCCGCCGATGCCGCTGTCGATCTCATCGAAAATGAGTGACGGAATCCGGTCGGCCCTCGCGAGGACGGTCTTTATGGCCAGCATCGCCCTCGAAAGCTCGCCTCCGGACGCAGCCCGGGCAAGGCGCCTTGCGGGTTCACCGGGGTTTGGGGACAGCAGGAACTCGACGTCGTCGGCGCCTGTGGCGTCAAACGCAACGGTCCGGCCCGAGACCTCCAGTCCATCGGGATCCGGACGGGTTTCGACGCGAACGACGAACTGTGCGGATGGCATTCCGAGCGATCGCAGTTCCCGCGTAACGTCCGGTGCCAAGCGGCCGGCGGCCTGCTGGCGGGCCGCGGAGATCGCCTCCGTGGTGCAAGCCAGAGCGGCACGGACCCCGGAGATCTGCTTCCGGAGCCGTCCGGCGCTGGCCTCGCTGTTCTCCAGCTTCTCTAGCTCCTCGCGAAGCGCCCGCGCGTAGGCCAGGATGCCGTCGACGGTATCCGCGTACTTTCGTTTCAGCAGCGCTATGAGGCCAAGCCTGCTCTGGACCTGGTCCAGCCTTGCAGGGTCAAACTCGATCCGCTCCCTGTAGCGCCGCAGTTCCATCGCGGCATCCTCAGTCGCGTAAACCAGGGGACTCAAAGACTCGGCAACCGGTTTGAGCCTCTCATCCAGTCCCGCGGCGGCCTCAACCTGGCCTAGGGCTTGACTGAGGGCGTCGCGCGCCGGAATCCCGGGCGTTCCAGTCTGGCGCCGGGAGCCGGACGGAGCACCCGAGGTCCTCCCTTCCGGGCTGCTTGCCCCGTATAACAGCAGGTACGCCTCGTCAGCGGCGGCGGCCAGCCGCTCGGCATTGACCATCACCTGCCGCTCCTGGCGCAGCTGCTCCTCCTCGCCCGGCTTGAGGGAGGCCGCCTCGATCTCAGCCAATTGAAAGCGAATCAGGTCTTCGCGCTGAACACGGTCGCGGGCATCGCCGGCAATCGCCGCAAGTTCGCGCTGGAGTCCGCGGAGCGCAGCGTAGCCGGAGGCCATCTCGGAAATGAGGGCGAGCAGGTCCGCGCCCCCGTAGTTGTCCAGCACGTCACGGTGCCTGAAAGCATGTAGGAGCGCCTGGTGCTCGTGCTGGCCGTGGATCTCGACCAGCGGGCCCGTCAGGGCGCGAACCACCGCCGCGGTCGTCACCCGGCCGTTTACCCGGCACAGATTGCGGCCGGCGGTGGTTATTTCGCGGCTTATGACGAGCTGCCCGCCATGAAGATCAAACCCCGCCTCGGATGCCAGACTGATGATCTCTGGCACGTTCGCCGCGTCAAAGAGAGCGTCGACGGCAGCTTTGTCCTCGCCGGTCCTGACCTGTTCGACGCTCGCCCTTCCGCCGGCCACGAGCTCGACTGCATCGATCAGCATCGATTTTCCGGCCCCGGTTTCCCCGGTGATCACGTTCAGCCCGGGTCCGAATTCAAGCTGGAGGTCGTCAAACAGGGCGAACTTACGCGCCTCAAGTGCCACGAGCATGGCTAGCGCATGAGGTCCCGCAGCTTAGTAACCAGGCCCTCAACCTGGGAGTCGTCCCGCGCGATGAGCAAAATCGTGTCGTCGCCAGCCACCGTCCCGACAACCTCACTCCACTGCACCTTATCGATGATGACTGCCACCGCGTTGGCGGTCCCCGGCAGGCATTTGACGACTACCAGGTTCTTCGTGTAGTCGAGGCTCACCACCGAGTCGACCATGTAGCGGTGCAGCTTCTTCTCCTGGTCACCGCCTCCGGCGTCGGCTGGAGGCGAGTAGCGATACCTTCCGTCGCCGGTCGGTATCTTGACCAACCGCAACTCCTTGATATCGCGGGAAACGGTGGCCTGGGTAACCGCGATACCCTCGTTCTTCAGGAGCCTGGCCAGTTCGTCCTGGGTTTCGACCATATGGGTGCGGATAATCTCGTGAATTCTGAGCTGGCGTTTAGACTTCACCCGTTCTCACCCCGCAGACCCGCTTCTTGGAGCTTGCGCCGGAGGACGTCGTAGAAACTCCAGCCCTCGCGGCGAACGAGCCGTGCCGTAACCGCCGCGCGGCGGACCAGGACTTCGTCGCCAGGCTCGAGGGGACTGCCCTCCTGCCCGTCCACGCTGAGCATGGCCTCTCTGTGGGAGGCCGAGAAGCGTACGCGGACCTCTGCATCCGCCCCGACGGTGAGGGACCTGGCATATAGAGTATGAGGGCAAATCGGCGTCAGCACAAAGACGTCAAGGTTTGGATGGACGACCGGCCCGCCTGCTGACAGGGAGTACGCCGTTGACCCGGTCGGGGTTGCGACGATCAACCCGTCTGACGGGTACCTGGCCACTTCCTTGCCGTCCACCATCGCCTGGACGTCGATCAACCGTGCAAACGGACCCTTCCCGATCACCGCCTCGTTGAGGGCAAGATACTCGGTCCAGACCTTCCCTTCTCTGATGATCGATGCCTTGATCATCAGCCTCTCGTCGACGAAGTGCCTGCCGGCGAGGACTTCCTCTAACGCGGGGTAAAGGTCGGGCAGGTCGACCTCCGTCAGAAAACCCAGATGACCAAGATTGACGCCCAGCATCGGCGCCGGACATCCGGCGGTCCTGCGGGCCGTTCCCAACAAGGTCCCGTCTCCGCCCAGGACTATGATCAGATCCGCCCACGCCGCAAGCTCCGCTGACGAGCCGCCGGCGCCGGATCTGCCCCATCCGCCGGAAGGTTCGAGCGTACCGCTCCTGACCTGGTAGCCCCTGCCGTCGAGCCACTCGGTCACCGACCTGGTGATCTCCAGTTGGGGGTCCTTCTCGACGTTGGCGACGATCCCGATCTTTCTCATCTGAGCCATCTGCCTAGACCCCTAACGTCGACCGGGCAGCGTCGACGATCTTCTCCGCAAGTACAGCAATGCTGGCAGCATCCAGATGCTGCCTTATATTTTCCAGTTGACCGGTTTCGCTGCTCGGCGGCCTCTTTCCTGCACCCCCCGGCGTCTCGAGCAGAAGGAAGTACTCCAGGTTCCCGCTCGGACCGGGTGGGTCCGAGTAGGTCAGATCCAGCACCGCGAACCCCTCCTCACGGGCCGCCCGGGCCGCATCCACTATCGCCGTGACCTGGAGCTCCCGCCGCCGGACCACACCCCCCTTGCCCACAAGGCCCCTGCCAACCTGGAACTGCGGCTTTACCAGCGCCATCACGGGTGCGCCCGGGCGAAGGAGGGTTATGAGCACCGGGAACACCTTTTCCAGCCCGATGAAGGAGAGATCGATCGCTGCCAAGCCGGGAAGCGGCACTCCGCCGGGAAGAACGCTCAGGAGACCCTCGCGGGTGAGCTTGCGGATGTTCTGGCGCTCGAGGACCGTCACGCGAGGGTCCTGACGGAGTTTCCAGGCCAGTTGGGCGTATCCGACGTCAACCGCGGTAACGTGGGCCACACCCCGCTGCAGGAGACAATCGGTAAAGCCCCCGGTCGATGCGCCCACGTCCAGGGCGACCCTGCCGGAGACGTCGAGGCCGAGCCGTTCCAGCGCGCCTTCAAGTTTATCGCCGCCCCGGCTTACGAAGCGCCTGCGCGCCGTGACCTCGATGACCGCATCCGGCTTGACCAGGGTGCCCGGCTTGGAGGCAGACACGCCGTCGACCGTCAGCTCGCCGGCCAGAATCGCCGCCCTCGCCTTCTCCCTGCTGGGGAAAAGGCCGATCTCCGCCGCCAGCGAATCCAGCCTGCGCCTGCCCTTCCGTGGCCGCCGGGGCTGCGCGTCCATTCAGCCGGCCATTTCCCGGGCGACGTCCGCAATGGACCTCGCATCGAGCCCGGCGGCCTTCCTCAGGACGGCTGCCGGACCATGCGGGACCGGGTGATCGGGGAGGCCGATGACCCTCACGGTGAGGTCTCTGAGCTCGCCCCGGGCGGCCAATGACTCCAGGACCGCTCCCCCGAATCCTCCCTGGGCCACCCCTTCCTCAACGGTAAGCAGCCGCCCGGTCCGCGAGGCCAGCGCGGAAATCGCCTTTGAGTCCAAAGGCTTGACAAACCTGGCGTCAAAGACCGCCGCCTCCACTCCCTGGGCAGCGAGGAGTTCCGCGGCCCGCAGCACTTCGTATACGATGGGGCCAACGGCGCAAATGGCCAGGTCATTCCCATCGCGGAGGAGCTCGCCGCGCCCGATCGCCAGACCTTGAGGGTGGGCCATCGGGATAGGATCACCCGGAACGGTGCCGCGCGGGTAGCGAAGCGCGAACGGGCCGTGGTGGTTTAGCCCCAACCTGAGCATGGCTTCCAGCATATCCCCGTCGCGGGGCACTGCCAGGACCATCCCCGGCATAGCCCTGAGGTACGACAGGTCGTACGTGCCATGGTGAGTCGGACCGTCCTCGCCGACAATCCCCGCGCGGTCGAGTGCAAAGACGACCGGTAGACCCTGCAAACAGACGTCGTGCAGCGTCTGGTCGTAGGCCCGCTGCAGAAAAGTCGAGTAGACGGCCACCACGGGGCGGAGGCCTCCGCTGGCGAGGCCGGCCGCAAAGGTAACCGCATGCTGCTCCGCGATTCCAACGTCAAAGACCCGGCTGGGAAAGGCATCAATGACGGGGCGCAGGCCGGTGCCGTCCGGCATGGCGGCGGTGACGGCGCAGACCCGCCTGTCCTCCCTGCAAAGTTTCAGCAGGGCGCCTCCGAAGACCTCGCTGTAGGTCCGGCGCCCGTCCCGCCGGTCCGGTGGTTTGCCCGTCGAGGGGTCAAACGGCCCGATACCGTGGAAACGGTTCGGGTCCAGCTCCGCGGGCAGATAGCCCTTGCCCTTGCGGGTAAGGCAGTGCACCAGCACCGGTCCCTGGATTGCCTTGGCCTGGGCAAAGACCATCAGCAACTGGTCCAGATCGTGCCCGTTGACCGGGCCCAGGTAGGTAAGGCCCAGTTCCTCGAAGAGCACGCCTGGTATGAGGAGGTATTTCAGGCTCGTCTTGAGCCGGCCGATGAAGGTGGCAAGGCCGGCGCCGCCTGGAAGCCGGTTGAGGAGTTCCTTCAAATCCTGCTTTGTGCGGGAGTACAGCGGATGCGTCCGCACACGGCTCAGGTAGGCTGGAAACCCGCCCACGCTGCGGGCAATGGACATCGAGTTGTCGTTCAGAACGATGATCAGGCGCGTCCGGACCTGCCCGGCGTGATTGATGGCCTCAAAAGCCATACCACCGGTCAGCGCCCCGTCGCCGATGACCGCCACAACGTGATGCCGCTGACCGGCAAGGTCCCGGGCCTTGGCCATGCCTAACGCCGCGGAAATGGACGTCGAAGCGTGGCCGGTTTCGAACACGTCGCTCGGGCTCTCGCTGCGCCGGGGAAAACCTGACAGGCCGCCGGCCTTGCGGAGGGTGGAGAAGGCCTTCCATCGTCCGGTCAGCAGTTTGTGCACATACGACTGGTGGCCGACGTCCCAGATCAGCTTGTCCTCCGGGCTCTCGAAGGCCCGGTGAAGGGCGATGGTCAGTTCAACGGCTCCCAGGTTGGGCGAAAGATGTCCACCGTTGGCGGCCACGACCTCGATCAACCGGGCGCGGACCCGCCCGGCGAGGATTGCCAGCTTGTCCCTGTTGAGCGCTTTCAGGCCCGCAGGGCTGTCCGGGACCAGTCCCTCATCTCCGGGGTCCGGAACCACGCGGTCGCGCCCCCTTTACCGGCATCTGAAATCTACCTGCCCTTTTGCGTCCGGCCCGGCCTGAAGAGATCCAGGAACCTCGCGGGCAGGCTCTCAAGCGAGGCAAGTACCTGTGCGACGCCAAAGACGACGGCGTTGGCCCTGTTCAGAGCATACCCCTTGCCGGCCGCCTTTCCGCCGACGGTGACGGCCGCAACCGCGCTTACCGTCAGGGCGCTGAGCCAATCGGGGCCGAGTGGCGGCCTCAACGTCGCGACCCTGAGGACTATCGCCAAGGCCGCGGCACCGCTGACAGTGCCGCACACGTCTCCGACGAGGTCGTTGCAGAAACTGGACACAAACTCGGCGTTGCGGACGATAGCAAGGGCGTGGGCTGCGGCAAACCCCCGCTTGGCTGCCAGCGCGTGGAAGGGCGCCTCCGCGGCCGTCGCCGCGGCCAGCCCGATGACGTCAAAGACGATCCCGAGGGCGACGATCAAGATGAGAATGACGAAGGCGATCCAGGGATTGAGGTAGGTGAGCACGGCGGTGGAGAGCAGTGCCACAGCCAGCGCAATCAGGAACGTCCAGAAAGCTACCAGCAGGCTGCCCCGAACGGGGCCCCACCCGGTCCGGAACCTCCTGTTACGTTTCTGCAAGAAGGACTATGCCTCCCAAAGATGAGACAGGCGAGACGGCGGTGGTCCGGGTAAACTTTGTGGCTTCAGGTCTAGGAGGATTTCCCAGCGATTCACCGGCGCGTCGCCGCCCCGGCGGTTTCCCTTTACGATCGCCCCGCCGCGTCACCGGCGGCGGTGCTAGATTGCCACTTAGCCCACACCGTAATCCCCGGACCACCCGGGGTCCTCACGACAGCCTAGGGGTTTTCCCCGGCGGCACCCGCTATTCCTTAGCCTCTGTTGCAGCCTGGCTTTCGGAGCTCCGGCCGCGGCCACACGGGCCCGCGGGACACGGCCGTTCGCGAACACCTCTCACCAGGCCACTCAAGGCAGGCTACGCTGCACACAGCCAGCGACCTTCATTGACCGCCACCGCGTACAGGTACAACACCAAGACGTAGTCGCCTTGTCAAGCAACCGCTACTTTCTTGGGCCTCCACGGAGGCAGGGTCCACGCCCGCATGCCGTTGCGGATCGCCCCGTCCCCCTTATTCCCCAGCACCAGCCCCCGACTGGGCGTCGAAAGCCAGCACCAGGGACTTCATCGATATGCCCGTGGCGGATTTTTGGGCCCGCCTTCAGGAATAGCAGCACCGACTAGGATACTGCGCCGTCCCTAAGAAACTGCACCATTATAACATAACGCCGCTCGGGCTCAATTACGGAAAAATTCTGTACTAACTCTCGTTGCCAAGAAAGGCAACGATTTCTTCCAGCCAACGGGTCGGACCGGTCCAGTCTTTGCTGTCGAGAGCGGCACAGGCCGCGCTGCGCGCCTGGATGAGGATCCCGATCGCCACCTCTTCACCAAGCACAAACGCAGTATTCAAGCTGGCCGGCTTTCGCTCGTCGAGCTCTCTGTCGCAGAGGTCGTCAAGAATCTGATAGGCCAGCCCGTAGGTCGCCCCGAACAGGGTCAGCGTGCCCAGCTGGGAGTGACTTGCCCCAGCAGCGAGCCCGCCGGCCCGGCAGGCCGCGCGAAAGAGCGCCCCCGTCTTGTGCTCCGCCACGTACCGGGCAACGGAGTCGAGACCGCCCTCCGCAGGGCGGCTGGCGATCAGCTCCATCGCCTGGCCGCCGACCATTCCAAGGCTGCCCGCGCCGGCCGCCAGCTCCCGCACCACCGCCAGCCGCCTCGCCGCCCACTCCGCACCTTCCGGCCCGGCAGCCGCCGAGAGCACCGAGCTGCCCAGACCTGCCGCCCGCCCGGGCGGCGCCGCAAGGGTACCGAACGCCGCGGTCAAGAGCGCGTCGCCCACCAAGAGGGCCAGGCCCTCTCCGTGTTTTGCATGCACTGACGGCCGGCCGCGGCGGGTGTCGTCGTCATCGAGGGCCGGCAGATCGTCGTGTACCAGGGAATAGCTATGAATCAACTCCAGAGCGATCGCCGCCGGGAGCGCTTCTTCGAGATCGCCTCCGCACGCGGCCGCGGAGGCCAGGCAAATCAGCGGACGGATCCTTTTGCCCAAGTCGCACGCGTATCTCATCGCCGCGTGGAGAGCGCGGGGTTCGGCGAACTCTGGCGGGATCGCAGAGCTGAGCCGCGACTCGAACCACGCCCGCAACTCGTCCAGCGACGAGGTCCGAGCATCCGGCAGAGCCACGGGACCGCCGGAGAGGTACCCGTTCACGAGGGCTCCACCCCGGTGAACGGCTTGAGGCAGTAGGTTCCGTCCTCCCGGCTGACCAGCAGTTCTATCTTCTTTTCGGCCTCGGCCAGGCGCCTGGAGCACGCTGAGGCCAGCTTGACCCCCTCCTCAAAGAGTGTCATGGCTTCCTCCAGCGGCACGTCTCCTGCCTCGAGGCGCCGCACCACCTCCTCAAGCCTCGCAAGAGCGGACTCGAACGCCGGCGGGCCTGGGTTCTCCTCGCGGCACGGTGGGCCGCCTGCCATGTCCTTCAAATCAGAAAACCTCCTTGATTTCTGACTGCGGGGGCGGAGGGTTCCCCGCGGAGGTCCGGAGCAACTCGTCAACCGTGCAGCGGAGCCCGTCCTCCGCAAGGCGCACGTCAACGCGCCCGCCCGGTTGGACGGCCGCCGCGGTTCTGATAACCGCGCCTGTCACGGTATCCGTGCAGATCGCAAACCCCCTGCCCAGCACGTTAAGCGGGCTCAGCGCGTCAAGCCTTCCTCCCAGCAAGCCGAGACGCAGACCGTGCCGTTCCACCTGATGGCCGAACGCCGTGGCCAGCGAGTGAATAAGGCCGTCGACCCGCTGGGCACGGACCTCGACGATCTCTTGCGGCCTGCTCAAAGCGGGAGTCCGCGCCAGGTCATCCAACCGTTTTCTCAAGCGCTGGGCAAGGGCGCGCAGGCCGGCGCTCAGCCTGAAGCTCACGCCCGAAAGATGCCCGCTCAGGGCCGCGCAATCTGGGAAGACGAGCTCCGCCGCCGCGCTTGGCGTGGGCGCCCGCACGTCGGCGGCGAGGTCCGCGATCGTGACGTCGATCTCGTGACCGACACCCACAATCACCGGCACGGGGCACTTCCTGATCGCCCTGGCGACGCACTCCTCGTTAAAGGCCCAGAGCTCCTCCAACGAACCGCCGCCGCGCGTCAGGATGACCGCCTCCACATCCGGAAGGGTACCCGAAACGCCCAGCGCCCCGGCAATCTGGTCCGCGGCCCCGTCTCCCTGGACGGCCACGGGCACTATGACCGCCTGCATGCCGGGGCAACGCCGGCTCGCCACCTTGATCACGTCGCGAATGGCCGCCCCCGTCGGCGAGGTCACAATCGCGACGCGCCGGGGC
>Ga0068714_10001804_pt1 | contig 29385 bp, 21 predicted proteins | sample MTBNYHSulfiMetaG_FD_62988 | JGI IMG/M metagenome (GOLD analysis project Ga0068714, IMG submission 62988) | Enrichment culture microbial communities from rom New York Harbor, USA that are MTBE-degrading - MTBE-NYH (New York Harbor Sulfidogenic)... | ecosystem: Environmental > Aquatic > Marine >...
ATCAGGCCCTCGCGGTCGGCGCCAACGTGGTGATGCCCAACTTCACGCCGATGTCGTTCCGGCCGCTCTATGAGATCTATCCCGGCAAGGCCGGCAACGAGACGAGACCCGATCAGAGTGTCGCTCACGTGGAGCGGATGGTTACCGCCATGGGCCGGTTCGTCGATCTGGACACGGGCCACTCGTTGAAGTGCCGCTCGGCCGTGGCCCCGACCAGCATGCGAAGCAATTACGATTTTGCCAAGTGAAGGAGAAGTACGCGATGGCGAAGAAGGTGCTGATGATTGATGATGATCCGGAGTTTGTCGATGCGATCTCGAACCTGCTCGACGCCAAGGGGTACGAGGTGCATACCGCTTCCAACGGCAAGGATGGTGTGGCCATGGCCAAGGCCGAGAACCCGGATATTATACTGCTCGACGTGATGATGACGACCAAGCATGAAGGCTTCGACGTGGCGCGCGAGCTGCACGAGGACCCGACGGCCAAGAACACGCCGATCCTGATGATGACGGGAATCCGCCGGGAGATGAATCTGCCGTTTGGCTTCGAGCCCGATGAAGCGTGGCTGCCCGTCAAGCAGGTCCTGGAGAAGCCCGTCAAGCCGGAAGTCCTGCTCAAGGCCATCGACGATCACATCCGCAAGTCATGATCGGTGTTCGCATGGGCCGCGCGTGTACGTCGATGTCCGCGCGGCGCCATGACGAACCCTCCACACAGACGAGCGGGCGGTGCGGCCCACCGCCCGCGTCATTCCATCATGGGCTCAGGATCGTCCGAGCAGACCGCTACGGAGTCCTTACTTGCGTGTTCGATTCGGTGCCCACAACCAGGTGGTCGTGAGGGTCGGGAATGCGGTGGTCACCGTGCGGGCCGCATTTTGCCGCAGGCATGCCGGAATTCTCGATGCCGTGGTGGATCGAACCGATCGATTGCCATAGATGCATGACCAGGTAAAGCAGACCCACGGTGCACAGACCGTCTCGGATTATGCTGTCCATCATTCCACCTCTAAGAAGGTCCCAGCAGACCTCCTCGATTTCATCCTGCCGACGGTCCGATCATTCCCATATGTGTCAGACCGCTCGTAAAACCATAGGGTCCGGGCGTTAGGATGCGATTAGGCGAGTGTCAGAATTGTGTTAGATTTTGGTTAGGATTGTGTTAGGATCGGCCTTCAGAGGGTGGTCAGGAGCGGCATCTTGTTTATCGGAAAAACTCGCGTGTTTGCTGTCTGATGGTCCCTTATAATCATCGGCGACGAATCGGCCCGGGATAGCGGCGAATCCGGGCCGGCCCTGCGGTTCGGGAGATCGTAATGGCAAAACCGACAATCCTGGTGGTAGACGATGAAGAAGACATTCGCGAGTTGGTCGAGCTGAACCTGAAGCGCGAGGGCTACACCGTGCTGACCTGTGAGACGGGGGAACAGGCACTGCATCGCGTTTCGTCCAAGGCGCCGGATGTGGTCGTTCTCGATCTGATGTTGCCGGGCATCGACGGTCTGGAGGTGTGCCGGCGGTTGAAGGCTGACCCGAAGACCCAGCAGATCGCTGTGGTGATGCTGACAGCCAAAGGCGAGGAAGCCGACATCGTTACCGGTCTGGAGCTGGGCGCCGACGATTACGTGACCAAGCCTTTCAGCGGCAAAGTGCTGGTGGCTCGTGTACGCCGGCTCCTGCGCAAGCAGCGCGACGAAGGGGATGAGTTGGCTGTCGTGAGAATCCACGATCTGACCATCGATCCAAGCCGCCATGAGGTGTTGGTCGATGGCCGAGCGGTCAGCCTGACCCGCACGGAATTCAACATCCTCCACACGCTGGCCCGAAGGCCCGGCCGCGTCTTCACACGCTATCAAATCGTGGATTCCATCCACGGCAGCGACTATCTCGTGACGGACCGGGCGGTAGATGTGCAGATTGTCTCTCTTCGCAGGAAACTGGGCTCCTGTGCGAAATACATCGAGACCGTCAGGGGGGTGGGATATCGGTTTGTGGACCGGTCGGCTGTCACGAACGACCGTTGACCGCGGTTCTGGGGAAAAGTCCCTTGACCCGTCTTCGAGAAACGAATACAAAGGTCTCCCGGTCGGAGGTATCTGGTATTCGCGTATTTCGTAAGCGATTCTTATGATCAAAGACATGATCTTCTACACCGTCGGGGGACTGGGGCTATTCCTCTTTGGCATGAAGCTGATGTCGGATGGCCTGCGTGCCGCGGCCGGGCGGAAGCTGAGGAGCATCCTGGAATCGATGACGAAGAAGCCCATTGTGGCCTTCCTCATCGGTGCGGCCATCACAGCGATAGTCCAATCCAGTTCGGCCACCAGCGTGATGGTCATTGGCTTTGTCAATGCCGGCCTGCTGACTCTCAAGCAGGCCATTTGTGTCATTATAGGCACCAACGTCGGCACCACCGCCACCGCGTGGCTCGTCTCCATCTCGGGCATTGGAGCGCTGAACATCACGGCCTATGCGCTGCCGACCGTGGGACTGGGGTTCGTGATGAGTATGGGCGGACGAAGCCGAAAGATGAGGAATCTGGGCCAGATTCTCCTCGGTTTCGGCCTGCTGTTCGTCGGCATCGGTTTCATGAAGGACGCCTTCGAGCCCCTGGAGCATAATCCCAGGGTCCACGAGCTTTTCGTCACGCTGGGTCACCGACCGATCTTAGCAATCCTCGCAGGGACCGTAATCACGATGCTCATCCAGAGCAGCTCGGCGGCGATTGCGATCGTCCAGTTACTTGCCATCGGAGGCGCATTTGGACAGGACTGGAATGTGGCCTTGAACATCGCGATTCCCTTTGTACTGGGCAGCAACATCGGCACGACGATCACGGCGCAGCTCGCGGCGATCCAAGGCAACGTCAGCGCCCGCCGCGCGGCCTGGGCGCACACGGTGTTCAACGTGGCCGGCGTCGCAATGGGATATCCCTTCGTTCATTGGGGATGGTTCGGAATGTTCGTCGCCGCGATCTGCCCCTGGCCTCTGGGACCTACCACCATTGCGATGTCGATCGCGGTGGCCCACACGCTGTTCAAGCTGGCCGATGCGGCCGTATGGCTGCCTCTGGCGGGGGTCTTGGAGCGTGTCGTCGTTCGCCTCGTGCGCGAAAGGCCCGGCGATGCGGCCATGCGCCCCATCATGCTGGAAAAGCACCTTCTCGATACGCCCGAAATCGCCCTGGAACAGACCAAACGCGAGATCGTGCGCATGGCCAAGACCGCCAAGAGAGCACTTCGCTCCTCGATCAAGGGCATTGTCGAGAACGACTCGCGCACGCTGTCGGTCGTCAGAGAGATCGAGGATTTCATCGACAGCTTCCAACTGGAAATCACCTCCTATCTCTCGGCGTTGTCGAGCCGGCATCTCTCGGATGAAGTTTCTATCGAGCTGCCCGTGCTGCTGCATACGGTCAACGACCTGGAGCGCATCGGAGACCACGCGGTCAACATCGTCGAGATCGCCGAGCGGAAGATCGATCAGAAGTTCATGTTCAGTGAGTCGGCGCTTGGGGAGGCCGAACGGCTGAAACGCGAAGTCGAGCAGATGTTCGACTATATCATCGGGGCCCTTCAGGACAGCGATGTGGAGCAGGCCAAGGCGGCCCTGACGAATGAGAAGAACCTCAACCGGATGCAGATCGAATTCCGCCGCAGTCACGTGGACCGGATGCGCGACGGATTGTGCACGCCGGAGAGCGGCCTGATCTTCATCGATCTGGTCGACAATGTCGAGAAGATCGGCGACCACCTGACGAACATCGCGCAGGCAGTCATCGGGGGTCTCCAATGGGCGGGAGTCGAACCCAAGATCTCCCCGACCTCGCAAGTGGATGATTGATGCCGTTTGCAGGGACCGGATGCTCACGCGTTCATTACTCATGAAGGAACGTATCTCTCGCCGCAGACACGAAAGGATCGCTCCGCGGAGAGGTTCTCGAACCACCGCCCGTCGAGGCGGTCGGCTGGATTGAGCCGCAAAGGTGTTAAGGGACGAAGATGGACGTCAAGAGCATGATCTTCGGAACGATCGGCGGGTTGGGGTTGTTCCTCTTCGGCATGGGGATGATGACCGACGGCCTCAAAAAGGTTGCCGGACAGAAGCTCAAGAGCCTGCTCGAATCGCTGACGAAGAACCGTGTCGTGGCGGTGGTGCTTGGCGCCTTGGTCACGTGTCTGATTCAGTCGAGTTCCGCGACGACGGTGATGACCGTCGGGCTCGTCAACGCGGGACTGCTGACTCTTCGCCAGGCCCTGTGCGTCGTTCTCGGGGCCAACGTGGGGACGACCTTCACCGCCTGGCTTGTCTCGGCGTTCGCCGTCTTCAGTATCAGCAGCTACGCGCTGCCGATGATCGGTGCCGGTTTCCTCTCCAGCGTCGTCGGCAAGTCGATCCGGGCCCGCAGTGTAGGGCAAATCATGATCGGCTTCGGACTGCTTTTCCTCGGCATTCACTTCATGAAGGAGGCCTTTGCCCCTCTCCAGGGAAGTGAGAGCACCAAACAGGTGCTGATCTGGCTGGGGTGCAACCCGATTCTGGGTGTGCTGGCAGGGACTTTGATGACGATGCTGCTGCAAAGCAGTTCGGCTTCCATCGCCCTGATTCAGACGTTGGCCTTGCAGGGCGCGTTCGGCACGGATTGGGAGGTGGTGCTGCGCGTGACGATCCCGTTCATTCTCGGCGACAACATCGGAACGACCATCACCGCGCAGATCGCGGCCTTGCGGACGTCTCGAAACGCCCGGCGGGCGGCCATGGGACACACCATGTTCAACGTGATCGGCGTCTTGTATGTCCTGCCGTTGGTCTGGATCGGCTGGTTCGCCGATCTGGTGGAATGGATCGCGCCGGTCAAGCTGTCGCAAGGGACGATCATGGTCTACATGGCGGTGGCCCACAGCACGTTCAACGTCTTCAACACGATCGTGTTTCTGCCGCTGATTCGCCTGCTCGAGATCATCGTTCTGAGGATTCTCCCAGTGAGGGCCAACGAGGTGGTGGCCCAGCCGGTGGTGTTGGAAAGGCACCTGTTGCAGACTCCGGTGCTGGCCCTGGAGCAGGCCCGGCGCGAAATCGTGCGCATGGCCAGGACAGCCGAGAAGGCGGTGGCGCTGGCGATCGAGAGCATTCTCGGAGGTCCTGCCAAGGACTTTGCCCTGGTCCGAGAGTTGGAGGATCAGACCGATACCTTCCAGATGGAGATCACGTCGTATCTGACGGACCTGTCTCAGGAGACGCTGTCAGAGGAGGTCTCTACCGAGCTTCCGGTGCTTCTGCATGCGGTCAACGATCTTGAGCGAGTCGGCGATCATGCGGTGAACATCGTCGAGATTGCCGAGCGAAAGACGAGCCAGAAGCTCGAATTCACGGAGGCAGCGACGCAGGAAGCCGAGCAGATCCGGGCTGAGCTGGCGCAGATGTTCCGCAAGGTGGTGGCGGCTCTGGATGGTAGCGATGTTGCAGCCGCCGGATCTGCGTTGGCCAGCGAACGGAAGCTCAACGAGATGCAACTGGAGTTTCGGCGCAGCCATGTGGCGCGCATGACCGACGGCACCTGCACGGCGGTGAGCGGCCTGATCTTCATCGATCTCGTGGACAACGCCGAGAAGATCGGCGACCACCTGACGAACATCGCGCAGGCGACCATCGGTGGGCTCCAGTGGGAAGGGGTCAAACCGAGAATGAAGGGTCTGACCGGAAGAGGTGAGGACGAAGCCGTCGCTCTGAACTGAAGTGTATGTCGGCCACCGGCGTCGGCCGTCCGAGGGCGTCGTGTTGTCAGGGGGACCTTTGATATGAGTTCGAGCCGGTCGGCGAACCGCTCAGAGACGAGAGTATGTTCAGGAAACGACTGATTTGGCAACTCTATCCGTCCTTTCTGGCCACGACCCTGTTGGCCTTGCTGGTAGCGACTGTCTATTCATCGTACACCCTGCGACGGTTCTACCTCGATCAGCTCAGGAGGGAGCTTCGTCTGGTGGCGGATGTTGCCGCATCCCATGTGGAAGAGATGCTTCGCGGCCAAGCACCGGGGGACATCGATGTTCTGTGCAAGAACCTGCGGCAGGCCGGCGGCGGCCGGATGCGCCTGACTGTGATCGCGGCCGACGGGAGGGTCCTCGGTGATTCGGACGAGAACCCCGCGCTGATGGAAGACCACAGCAACCGGGCCGAAGTCATCGATGCGATGGCCAGGGGGGCCGGGCAATCGATGCGTTTCAGCCCGACGCTCGGCACGAACATGATGTACGTCGCGGTTCCGATCGAGGAGGACGGCCAGCCGGTCGCCGTCGTTCGTACAGCGATCCCGGTGACCGACATCGACCACGCGCTGAACCGGATTTACGTCGCGATTGTCTGGGCGGGTCTGATCGTTGCTTTGGGTGCGGCGTTTCTGAGCCTGTTGATCTCTCGACGGATCAGCCAGCCGATCACGCGAATGAAGCGCATCGCGCAACTGTTTGCACAGGGCCAGCTCAACATCCGGGTCCCGGAGGCCGGCGCTGCCGAACTCGACGAGCTGGCCAGGGCGTTGAACGAAATGGCCACCCAGCTTCAAGATCGAATTCTCACCATTACCCGACAGCGAAACGAAGTGAAGGCGATTCTCGCCAGCCTGGTCGAGGGTGTTCTGGCCGTGGATTCTCAAGGGCGAATCGTGAGCGTCAACCGAGCGGCCGCGCAGTTGCTGAACATCGACCCGGCTCACGTTCAGGGGCGCAACATCGAGGAAATTGTCCGCAACGTCGGGTTGCAGCAGTTCGTTCGCGAGACGCTGGAAAGTGACCAGCCTACCGAAGGTGACGTGTCCTTCCCCGATGAAGGGGGGCGTTTCTTCCATGTCCACGGCGCCGGTCTGGCCGATCCACAGGCCGAGCGGGGCGGTGCAGTGATTGTGCTCAGCGACATGACGCGCATTCACCGGCTCGAGAACCTGCGACGGGATTTCGTCGCCAACGTCTCGCACGAACTGAAGACGCCGGTGACTTCGATCCAGGGCTTCGTGGAGGCCCTTCTGGATGGGGGACCCGGCGATCCTGAGCAGAGCCAACGGTACCTCGGAATCATCGCCAAACACGCCGAGCGACTCAACGCGATCATCGACGACCTGCTCAGCCTCTCCCGTCTCGAAGAAGGGGGGGAAAAGCGAGCGATTCTGTTTGAGGATGTCAGGCTTCGTCCCGTGCTGGAGACCGCGATCGAGCTGGCGGGGGTCCGGGCCGAACAGAAGCGGATCAAGGTGGAGTTGTCCTGCGACGAGTCCGTCTCCGCCAGGATCAACGCCCCGCTGCTCGAGCAGGCCATTGTGAACCTCGTGGACAACGCGGTCAAGTACAGCGACGAAGGGACGACGGTGTCGATCGAGGTGGTGCAGCAGGACCAGGAGACCGCGATTCGCGTCAAGGACACCGGATGCGGAATCCCATCGGAGCATCTGGCCCGCATCTTCGAGCGTTTCTATGTGGTGGACAAGAGTCGAAGCCGAAAACTCGGGGGCACCGGTCTCGGTCTGGCCATCGTCAAACACATCACCCTTGTTCATGGCGGCCACGTCAGCGTCGAGAGCACCCCTGGAAAGGGCTCTGCCTTCACCCTCCATCTGCCGCGATAACATGATCGGCTTGGGCGCTCCGGGACCCGCCATGGCGGGCCCGGCTTGGCCTTGCCGCGGTCGTTTCGGAAGATGAGGGATGGCCGGACCTTTGGTTGCCTGCCACTAATACAATTCTAACATACGATTGATTGACCGCTAACACGCAGCCGGTACTTACTGGACGCGAACCTCAAGCACAGTGGCTCAGGAGTGTCCTGACTGCGTCGGAGGTATCGGACCACCTTAAGGGAGTCGCAGAAATGGGCAAAGGAGAAACGGACAGGTATCACCAGGTTCTGGCTGTCTTGTTGGCAGTGGCGCTTTGGTGGCCAATGGTCGCAGGCGCGGATGAGCTGGGCGATCTGAAGCGGGAGTTGGAGGCACAGAAGACGCGTGCGGCCGACCTGGAAGACCGGATCAATCAACTCGAAGCCAGGCAGAAGCTCAGGGAACGCTCGCTCAATGAGAAGATCGAGTCGGTCCAGGCCAGAGCCGAGACCGGGGAGCCTGCGCAACTGCCTGACAACCTGAAGTGGCTGGAGAAGATCAAGATCTCCGGCGATTTCCGGTATCGTCATGAGTACATCGACGACGGGACGAAGGACGACGACTACCATCGCAACCGGATTCGCGCCCGTATCGGGATCACGGCCGCGGTGACCGACGAGTGGGACTTGGGCTTCCGCCTCGCCACCGGATCGGGCGACCCTGTTTCGTCCAACCTGACCCTTGAAGAGAGTTTCTCCAGCAAGCCCATTCGGCTCGATCAGGCTTACGTCGGCTATCGCCCGAGTTGGCTGGAGGGGTTCGATCTCTCCGCCGGCAAGGTTGCCAATCCGTTCCACGCCGTCGGCAAGAACGAGTTGATCTGGGACGGCGATCTGAATCCCGAAGGCGGCGCCCTGGGTTATGAGCGGGGTCTGAGTGAAAAGACGACGATGCGGATCAACGGCGGCGGTTTCTGGCTCGACCAGGACAGCGACGGCACCGATCCGTCATTGTTCGGCATCCAGGCTTTTCTCAAGCACCAGATAGACAAAGCGACCTATCTGCTGGCCGGCGCCGGCTACTTCGACTACGGCAACATCAAGGGAGAGAAATCGCTGACGAGTCGCTGGTCGGACGACAACTACTCGCTTTCCGGCAACACGGCGGCCGCCGGCGACCCCTGTTCCTACGGCAGCGACTTCGATCTGCTTGAGGTGTTCGCCGAGTTCGGCACAGAGGTAGCCGGAATGCCTGTGGCCCTCTGGGCCGACTGGGTCAAGAACATGGTCGCCGTCACCAGCGAGGACACCGGATGGCTCATCGGAGGCTCGATCAACAAGGTCAAGGACCCCGACTCCTGGCAGTTCTCCTACGACTATCGCGACATTGAACTCGATGCCGTCGTCGGTCAGTTCAACGCCTCTGACTTCATAGGCGGAGGTACCGGTGGCAAGGGTCATCGCTTCGGCTTCGCCTACGGACTGGCCAAGAACACACAGGCGGCACTGACTTACTACGTCAGCGAGTACAGTGGACGCAAGTCCAACGAGGACTATGACCGCCTTCAGGCGGACGTCGCGGTCAAATTCTGAGCCAAGGCGCGAAAGGCGCGAGGTTCACGCCTTCCTAACACCGAGCTAACACAACGCTAACACAGCCTGAGTACAAACCAGTGAAGAAGGAGATCGACATATGAAGAAGATTCTGATCTGTGCAGTTGTGTTGTCGCTGATGACCGGAATCACCGTTCATGCGGAAACCCTGCAAATTGACGGCTCCACCACGGTCGGGCCCATCGCAGATGCCTTTGCCGAGTATTTCAAGAAGATTCATCCGGATCTGGACATCACCGTCAAGAAGACCGGCAGCGGCGATGGGGCGGCTGCCCTGATTGATGGACGCTGCGATATCGCGACGATGAGCCGGTTCATGAAGGACAAGGAGTTCAAGGACGCGGTGGCCAACAACGTCCTGCCGGTCGCCCACGTTGTGGCAATGGACGGCGTCTGCGTGGTCGTTCACCCGTCCAATCCCGTCAGTGCTCTAACGAGAGCCCAGATTCGCGACATCTATACAGGTAAGATCACCAACTGGAGTCAGGTTGGCGGCCCCAATATGCCGATCGTCGTGATCAGCCGCGACACTTCGTCCGGCACCTATGAGACGTTCGAGACTCTGGTAATGGACAAGCAGCCGATGGGTTCGGGCATCGAGTACGTCAACGCCAACCCGCAGGCCCATGCCAGAGTCAAGACCACCCAGGGCGCCATCGGCTACGTCGGCATCGGTTTTCTCGACAAGGATGTCAAGGCCGTCAAGGTCGACCAGGTCACGCCGAGCCGCCGGACTATCTCCAGTGGCGTATATCCTGTCGCTCGACCTCTGTTCCTGTTCACCAACGGCTATCCCAAGCTGGGCTCGGTGGTGCACAAGTTCAGTACCTTCTATCTGACGGAGAAGGGCCAGGAGCTGGTCGAGGCCAAGGGCTTCATCCCGCTGACCGCCTACTGAAATCTGGTGCCGTGGCGGCGGGCGAATCTTGAAGAAGGGATGGAATGGATAACGAGAGTCTGACTCTCACATTGGGGCCAGCGGCCGACCGCCGTCCCGCCAGAGGCGGGTTGGCGCTTACTCCAGGCGAAGATCTGATCGGGTTTGTCGGGTCGTACCTGGGTCGCGCCCTGCTGTTTCTCGTCACCGGCACTTCCGTCCTGGCGGTTCTGTTGATTCTGTTCTTTGTCGTGCTCCGTTCGATCCCGTTTCTGCGGGACTTCGGCATCGGGGAGTTCCTCACCAGCCAGACGTGGCGCCCGACGGCGGATGAGCCGGCCTTCGGCGCCTTGACGCTGATCGTCGGCTCGCTGTACGTTTCGATCGCGGCGCTGCTGTTCGCGGTACCTGTCGGAATCCTGGCGGCGGTGTTCCTCAGCGATATTGTCTCGTGGAAGGTTCGAGACATCGTCAAACCTGTGGTGGAGATTCTCGCTGCGATCCCATCGGTGGCCTATGGCTTCTTTGCCGTTCTGGTTCTGGCCCCGTGGATGCAGAAGAAGTTCGGTTTTTCGACCGGGACCAACGCGCTGAACGCATCGGTGATCCTGGCGGTGATGGCTTTGCCGACCATCATCAGCGTGGCGGAGGACGCGATCTCGGCGCTGGGGCGCGAGCTTCGCGAGGCGTCGTACAGCCTGGGGGCCACGCGTCTGGAGACGATGGTGAAGGTGGTCATTCCCGCCGCTCACAGCGGCATCATTGCGGCGGTGGTTCTCGGCATGATGCGGGCCATCGGCGAGACCATGGTGGTCTGGATGGCCTCGGGCAACGCCACGCAGATACCGCATCCGTGGTGGGACTTGTCGCAATCGATCCGCACGATGACCGCCACGATAGCAGGGGAGATGGGCGAAGCGCCGGAGGGCATGCCCCATCGAAGCGCCCTGTTTGCGGTCGGCGTCGTGCTCCTTCTGATGACGTTCGTGTTGAACATCATCAGTGAGTATTTTCTCTCTCGGGCCAAGAAAGCGGCGGGGAAGAGCTGAATGAATCTCGGCGTCCGACGTACACTCGATCGCGTCTTCACCGCTCTGACCGGCGCCACTATCGTGCTGCTGGCGCTGGTGCTGATCGCCGTCCTGGGCCCGATGGTTTATCGCGGCAGCAGCGCGGTCCTGTTCCGGGGGACCGTCGAGTTCCGCAAGATGCAGCGCGACCTGTTCCGTCGCGCCGACGAAAAGGCTCTGGCAGCGGAGATTGCCGAGACAGACCAGGCCCGCCAAGCCGTCTACCAGATGATCGATCATTTTAAGAAGGGGATCGATATCGAAGCGATGTCGTCCGAGGCGCGAGAAATCAACCGCGAATACGGCAGAGAGCTGCGCTACAAAGACACCTCGCCGGAGCAGTACACGGAGGCCCGAGAGGTCGCTCGGACCATCCGGGATCTGCTGGAAGAGGCGTTCAACAGTCAGGACATCGAGTTGATCCGACGAAACATCGGCGAGGTGCTGGCCCATAAGGACGAGGCGCGATTCAGGGGCACGATCGCCGAGCGGTTCTTCGTGCTGGCCGGCGACTTTCTGACGGCGGCCGAGCATGTTGATCTGAGCCGACACCATGACTACCTTGACGCACTCGGTGAGGTGGAGACTATCCTCTTCGGCTCTATCGAGCGTCCGGGTCTGTTGGGGCCTCGTCCCGATGAAGCCGCCCGGCCCATGGCGATGGTCTCGTACGGCGCGACCCGTTGGGGTCAGGCGCGGGTGCTGCTGGATCGATTCCTTTGGGCCGAACGATGGGTCGAGCAAGAGCCGGGCCAGCCACTGGTCAAGCAGCGAACCCCCAGGGCCGAGCTGTTCCACGGCACGGCGATGGAGCCGCTGTTCAGCTATGTTCCCGAGCATCTCCACGACATGCTCCGGCCGAAGTTCACGGTCTATTGGCAGTTCTTCCTCGACGACAATTTTGACAGCCACTACTTCGGCGGCGTCGGACCGGAGATTCTGGGGACGCTGCTGATCACCGTGCTCGGCATGCTGTTCGTGATTCCTTTGGGAGTGGTCTCGGCGGCCTATCTCGTTGAATGTGCCTCCGAAGGCTGGGTCCTGCGGATCATCCGCATGTCGGTCAATACCCTGGCCGGCGTGCCGAGCATCGTGTTCGGGCTCTTTGGCTTGGCATTCTTTGTGCTCTTCCTGTTTCCGAAGCTCGGCTTTGAGCCGAAAGCGTGCATTCTCGGCGCATCCTTGACGCTGGCGGTCCTGACGCTGCCGGTGATGATTCGCGCCAGCGAAGAGGCCATTCGGACCGTTCCGCGGTCGTACAAGGAGGGTTCGCTGGCGCTGGGCGCCAGCCGGTTCCGCACGTTCGTGACCGTGACTCTCCCGGCGGCCTTGCCCGGGATTTTGACCGGCGTGATCCTGAGCCTCAGCCGGATCGCCGGAGAGACCGCCCCGATTCTTTTCACCGGCGCGGTATCGATGGGACCGGTTCCGAAGTCGATCTTTCATCCGACCCGCACGTTGTCCTATGGGAGCTACGATATGGCCGTGGGAGATCGCCTGGCCATGATGGTGCCGCACAACCAGTACGGCATGGTGGTCACCCTGATCCTGGTGATCCTGATCCTGAATGCCGTGGCCGTCGTCTTGCGTTCAAGGGTCTTCAAGAAACTCAAAGGACACTGACCGGCCAGTACAAGCCGCCGAAAGGTGATCATCTGATGCCGGAGAAAGAAGAGACTATGCCAGTAGCCGTCGCCAACGAGACGATGAAATCGGATGCCCGTATGAGAGTGACCCTCGGCCATCGGGAGACGCCGGAATCGAAGCCGCAGGAGACGGAATGTGCCTGCCCGGTGATCCGCTCAGACAGCTTCTCGCTGTATTACGGTGCGAAGGTGGGGGTCAAAGACATCACGATGGACATCTATCCGTGCAGCGTCACGGCGATCATCGGGCCCAGCGGCTGCGGCAAGAGCACGTTCTTACGCAGCATCAATCGGATGAACGATCTGATCCCCCACGTGCGCACCGAAGGCTTGCTTGAAGTCGACGGGCAGAACGTCTACGACAAACGCACCAACCTCGTCAGTCTTCGTCAACAGGTGGGCATGGTCTTTCAGAAGCCCAACCCGTTTCCCAAGAGCATCTTCGACAACGTCGCGTATGGACCCCGGCTTCAGGGAATCCGGCGTGGGGACCAGTTGCAGCACATCGTCGAGCAGTCTCTTAAGGCCGCCGCGATCTGGGATGAGGTGAAGGACGACCTCAGGAAGTCGGCGCTGGCCCTTTCCGGCGGGCAACAGCAGCGCCTGTGCATCGCCCGCGCCCTGGCGACTCGCCCGAGGGTGCTGCTGATGGACGAGCCGTGTTCGGCCCTGGACCCCATCGCGACCGGGCGGATCGAGGACCTGATCGGCCAGCTCCAGAGCACGTACACGATCGTGATCGTGACGCACAACATGCAGCAGGCGGCCCGCGTCAGCGAGCGAGCGGCGTTCTTCTGCCTGGGCGAGTTGATCGAGTACGATCGGACGGAGAAGATCTTCAGCAACCCAACGAAAAAGCAGACCGAGGATTACGTCACCGGTCGATTCGGTTGATAGGTCCCATAGGTCCTACAGGACCAATAGGACACATAGGACGAATTGCCAAGGAGTGTTTTGGAATGCCCGTCCACTTATTACGAGATGTCGGACTCCTCAAGAAGGACATCCTGACGCTGGGAACGATGGCTGAGTTGGCCGTCCAGGAGGCGACGGCCGCGATCGAGGCGCGCGACGCTGCTCGGGCGCAGCGCGTCATCGACAACGATATCAAGCTCGATGAGATGGAGGTCCAGGTCGAAGAAAGCTGCTTGAAGATACTGGCTTTGTATCAGCCCGTGGCGACGGACCTGCGGTTCATCGTTGCCGTGCTGAAGATCAACAACGACCTGGAGCGGGTCGGGGACCTGGCGGTTAACGTCGCCGAGCGTGCGGCCTTCCTGGCCACCCGGCCGCCGGTGGATATCTCATTCGATTTCGACGCGATGGCCCGCAAGGCCCAGGCCATGCTTCAGAAGAGTCTCGATTCCTTGGTCAACCTCAATGCCGAGCTGGCGCACGAAGTCTGTGCGGCCGACGACGAGGTCGATGAACTGAACCGCCAGATGTACCGGATTGTCAAAGACATGATCCCCGCGCAGCCGCAGCACACCGAATCGCTGATCCACATGTTCTCGGCGACGCGCCACCTCGAACGCATCGCCGACCACGCCACGAACATCGCCGAAGACGTCATCTACATGATCGAGGGCCGCATCATCCGCCACCGGCTGTAAGGGCGAGTCGTGATTCGCCCCTACCTGAAGCCAGAGCGCCTCATGGGATCGACTTGCAGGGGAATCTGGCGGCCATGTACTCGACGTCTTCCCGCTCGTCGTCCGGCGGGGTCATATTGAATGCGAACCCGCTCAGCTCGTACATGGCTCGATGGCACCATTCGATGAGACTGCGATTCTGCCACTGATGCGTCTCCGCGTGGCCGTCGGCGAAGCCCAGCGTGGTGCGCTGCGGGTGCCACATCGCCAGCGGGTCCACCCACGTCTTCGTCCCGGGGTCCATCTGCCAGGAACCGATTTGGATGCCTCGGGGATCTGCTTCTTCGACGAAGACATACTGTTCTGTGGGGTTGGCCAGGTCGGAGAGCTGCCTGGCCCTGGTGTAGCCACCCCACATCTCTCCGTTGGCCCCGCCGGGAATGGCAAACGTTCGATAGGTCACATAGAGCGAATCTTGTCTTCTCGGGTCGGCGGGACAGTGATACATCTCCGCCTTGCCCACATAAGGAAACAGCACGCCACGTCGGATGGCTTCCTTCTGCTGCGCGAGGGTGGCGCCGGACGGATCACGGTCCACCCACTGGCCGGGGTTCGTGTGCCCGCCGACCAGATTGCCGTCATGGTCCTGCGCGAACTGCAGCCAGGCTTGCGACAGTTGTCTGACATTGGCCAGACAAACCACCTCCTTGGCACGGTTGCGCCCCTGTTCGCCGACGGCGCCGAGACAGGCGATCCCGATGGCCACGCAAGTAGCCAGCGCGAGCACGTCGGGTCTGCGGATTCGTGAGGTTCCTGTCATGACCCTTTCCTTCTCGCTATTGCGTCGGTTCATAGCCCAGACGTCCCCAGACCGCCCGCTGGAGCCGGTGCAGGTCCTCGAAGCCTTCGGCGGTCTGCGGAAGGCGGTTGTTGCTTACGTGGCGTTGCTCGCTGAATCGGCCCCACTCGATGGTGTCGATTCCTTTCCACTGCCAGTGTTCGGCGTGACCATCGGCGAACGAGGCCGTCATGCCGTCGTTGTGTCGGACTGGTGGGTCGTCCCACCACGTTTCCTGACGGTAGTGGGTGTTGTAGCTGTCCGGCGTGATGAATCCTTCGTCGATGAAGACCATGCGTTCGGCCGGACCCGGCGAGAGGATCTCGCTGAGATTCTGAATCCACACCACGGTATCATCGACCCGGACGCCTTGGGTCTTGCCTGCGACGTAGCTCACCGTGCCAGCGCGACTCATCCCATTCATTCCGTCGACGACAGAGTAGTTGAGTCTCTCACCCGGGTATCCGCCTGGGCAGCGATATAGATTGAGTTCCTGGAGATAGGGCCAGAGGGCTCCCGCGCGAATCCCCGCGATCTGCTCGCCTTCTGGCAATTGGCCGCCGGACTGGTAGTAAGACGACCAGCACTTGCCGACCCAGGGCTTGTTGCTCCCCGTCATGTAGATTCCGCCCGCGCCGTTGACGAGGTTGCCGTCGTGGTCGTCGGCGAACTGACGCCAGGCCTGGGTCAGTTGCTTCAGGTTGCTCAGGCAGACCGCCCGTTTGGCCCGCTCGCGGCCGTGCCGCCCGCTGGCGCCGACGGTCATGAAGAGCACTGCGATGCAGGCCGTCACGACAACGCAATCCACCAACGTCGATTTTTGCCGATATCCCATCTCCGTGCCTCCGCATTCTCGGGCATTGGATCAATAGTCCTTGAATCCGCGCATCCATTCGGGCCAGTCAGCGGCCGTCACACCGCCAGCCTTTGTCCAGGGAGCGGCAGTGTTGAAGACCTGGTGCCAGTTCAGCGTCCAGAGTTCCTTCAAGCCCACCTTTCGCGCCGATCCGTCGAGGAACAAACAATCGACCCCACCGCTATGTCGGTTGATGCAGCAGCGGGCCATCTGGTTGCCGGACCAGGCCGCATTGGGGTGCTGGGCCGGCGCATCCGTGTGCAGGGGCCACAGGTCGAAGCGCAGCGCATCGAGGAACAGCGGGATGGTCTCGGCCCCCGCCTGGTTCGCAAGGTCGCGCCAGCCGTAATCGCCGGATAGACCGCCCTCATATACGCTCGACGCCGGAATGTCGATGGTGTAGCCATTCAGACCATAACTGCCCGCGATCCCATCGGGCCCGAGTTGTGTCGTGGTGAAGATTCCCCAAGCCATGAGGTATGTCCTATACGGACTGCTGAGACCATCCTCGTCGGCCAGGGGCGTTGTTGCCGTTGGGCAAAACCACGTTCTGTTCTTCTTCCAGCTCTGTGTCGCCTCGTCGAGTTGGGCAGGCCACCAGTAGCCCGTGCTGGTCATCCCCGTGAAGAACCGGCCATTGTTCTCCCGCAGGTAATCCTGGAAGACGCCGTGCCACTGACGCAGGTTGGTCAGGCATACGGTCTCTTTGGCGCGGTTGCGGCCGGTGGCGCCGATGGCCGCGATGTTGCACAGGACGATAGCTGTCAGGACCAGCAAGACTGCCACATCGCTTCTCGTGATATTTCGTGCGGGTTTCATATCCTCGCATGCCTCCCTATTTCAGTTGGCTCACTGCGCCACGGCCGGCTCAGGTGCCGGCTCCTGAAGCGACTCGACCGACAGGGTCTGCACCGTGTTGGCCGCATCGGTGATGAGCATCGAGTAGTCCTGCGAGTCGGTGACGAGCACACTGCCGTCGGCGGTGACGATCGGGAAAGCCGGCCAGCCGGCCGTCTGCCAGCGACCGATCTGTTGGCCGTCGGCATCGACGACGTACACGCACCCATCGTCGCAGGCGGCGTAGACCAAGCCGTTCGCGTCGACCGTCAGCGTGAAGCCGCCGAGGTCACCCAATCTGACGGTCCACTTGAGGGCACCGCTCGGATCGACCGCACGCAGATAGGGATCGTCCAGGCTCACGTAGATGGTCCCATCGGGTCCGACGACCGGCTCGGACCAGCCGTCGGCATCGGGGTCGAACTCCATCGCGGTTTTGTCGATGACCGGCGTGTCGAGTAGATCGACGGACCAGCGAATCGTTCCGTCACTCGGTTCGATCGCATAGAGGTGGCTATCGTAGAGAAGCGTCTGGTAGATCGTTCCATCGGGACCAACCACCGGCGATGTGAACGGCCAGCCGCCCGTCTTGGCGCTGTTGGGATCGTCCGAGTTCTCAGGATACAGCGCAAGACTGCACGCCCACTTGACGCTGCCATCGGCCGGGTTCAGGGCATAGAGAGTCGGATCGTAGAGGCCCGCGATGTAGACCGTCCCGTCGGCGCCGATCGAGGGTGATGCGAAGACAGCGCCTTGAAGGTCCGCGGAGGCTCTGGTCTGGAATGTCCAGAGAATTGCACCGTTGGCGTCGAGGGCGTGGAGCTTGCCGTCGGTCGAGCCGACGTAGACGTTGCCGTTGGAAGCGACGGCCGGCGACGAGTAGATCGCGTCGCCCGTGCCGTGAGTCCATCGCACGCCGCCGTTGGGATCGAACGTGTAGAGCTTCCCGTCCCGGCTGCCGACGGACAGACGTCCATCGGGCCCGATGCTCGGGGCGCTGAGCAGCGGCGCGTTGACGTCGGCGGTCCAGAGCGGCGCACCGCCGGCGTCGAGCGTGCAGAGCTTGCCATCCTCGCAGGCGACGTGGACGCGGCCGTCGCAGCCGAGCGTGGCGCTGCCGACGACGGCGCCGCCGATCGGGTAAGTCCATTCTGTTGCTTCGGCGGTCAGGCCCTCATTGGGGCTCAATCCGCTTCGTATATATTCACCCCCGAGCGAGGGCCACTGGCCCTGCGCCGCCGGGCAGTCGGCATCCGCGGCATTCGGGTCCGCCCATGCCCGCGGGACGATGGGCAATCCGGTTAGCGCAAAGGCCAGAACCCCTGCGCACGCCAATAGAACGATCGATGTCTTGGTGTCCATGGTATGCTCCTCTTCTTCTCGCACCAGAATTCCCCGCCGGAGGCGGGCTTCCGTCCGCTCCGCCCGCAGGTGGGTTACCAACGATGCTATTATAGGGCCTTAAGGCGTCACCGTCAAGACTTCCGTCCCCTCGTGCGCTGTTCCGTCGGTTGCGATCCCGATGCACGTGGGAGAGGAATCTTCACATGTATGACACGGACGGAGTCCTGCCTTCACAGCTTTCTTTCGGGTTTTCTTCCGGTCCGGCAAGAAATCTGGTCGCGGGTAGGGAAACCAAGGGTGTCCGGTTCCCTCTTCTTCTCGCGCCAGAATTGCCCGCCGGTGGATCGCGATGCCATTCCCAATAGCAAATCCCGGACGGAGGGGCTGTGTTACGTTTTTTCTCGCACTTTTTTCACGATCCGATAAGAAATCCGTCGCTGACTGTCCCATGTCGTCTCGCGATGACGCCAGAGGGTTCATATTCTCCACTTTACCCTTGACGCGGTGCGCGAAATCCATTCTATTTACCACCACTGTGGCCAGGGATGGACCCATCAGCGCACGAGGCGAGGTCCTGAACCACCCACACCCGGTTTTCACGCGATGAGATGTTTAGGATTCTGGATAATGGAAAGGATTGGGCAATGCGGAGTCTGAAGCTTTCGAGCATTCTCGTTGTGCTGGCTCTATCGACGGGCATGACGCTGATCGGAGGGTGTGCCGGGTCGGGGGACCTGCGGCTCCAGAACGACATGCAGGCCAAGCGGATCGACCAGTTGACCAGCGAGCTGGAGGCGGCCCGCCTGGAACTGGACCGGCTCCGTCGGCAACTGTCGGCCTCCGAGCAGACCGGCGGGGTCGAGGAAGACGCGCTGCGCCAGAAAATCGCGGCGCTGGAAGAAGACCTGGCCAAGAAGGAGGAGCTGATCAAGTCAATGCAGGACCGACTGATGGGCACTTCGCCGCTGCCGGTGGAGCTGAACACGGCGCTGGAGGACTTCGCCGCCCAGAACAAGGACATGGTGGAATACGATTCCAGCCGGGGCCTCGTGAAATTCAAGAGCGATCTGCTCTTCGAGCTGGGCAGTGACAAGGTGACCGCCAACGCCGCCGAGACCGTCCGAACGCTGTGCGGCATCCTCAACACGAGCGAGGCCAAGGAATTTGACATCATCGTCGCCGGCCACACGGACGACATCCCGATTCGCCGGCCCGACACGCTGGCGGCTCATCCGACCAATCGCCATCTGTCCTCGCACCGCGCCATCGCGGTTGTCAGGGTGCTCGAAGGCTGCGGCCTGGAGGCCAAGCGAATGAGCACGCGCGGCTTCGGTGAGTTCCGACCCGTCGCGCCGAACGCCCCGGGCAACAAAGGCAACGCCAAGAACCGCCGCGTCGACATCTACATCGTCCCCAGCGGTTCATAGACGATACACGCGAGCCCGATCCCGATGTCCGTTGGGATCGGGACGTTTCCACTACGCAAACAGGTCCTTTCGGTCCCACACGACCGGCAGGACCTGTTTGCTTTTCTGCACATCGACCTGGCCCGCATGCGGGGAAGGGATTTCGGTGTCACTGCGGTCGCGTGCAGTCCACGCGCACGACGGTTCTGGTCTCGGCGTCGAAGATGACTCTCGTGATGTCCCAACCCCAATGCGCGTCGAACCACGACGTGAAGCTCTCCTCGCTCGGTGTGTTCGACAAGCCCATGATGACAAGGTTGCACAGAATGTACTTTGTCCCGTCGCGCGTGAAGCCGCCATACTCGTGACTGTAGCAGCGAAGACGGGCCAGGATCTCCTTACGGTTTGCATGGGTCCTGGTCCGAATCGCGGTGTTCTCCGTGAGATACGACTTCAGGACGAGATCGAGACCCTTCACATCCGCTTCAGTGGGGATCCATGCGCCGTCGTATTCGCCCGGCGACAGAACTTCCTCGATCGCTGCCGGGCTGCGCACGATCACCGTGTAGAGTCTCTCTTGGGCCAGTGCCGGGTCGTTGGCATCCCCACCCAGCAGGGCGACCACGTCTGTGAATCTTCTATTCCACGCGTAGTCCAGGGCCGTGCGGCCTTGGGCATCCTTCACGTTCGCGTCGGCTCCCGTGGCCAGGAGAATTGCCACCGTCGCCGTATGGCCGTAATCGGCGGCAATTTGCAGCGGCGTCTGGCTCCAGTTTTCAGAATCATCTGAATTCGCGTTGACATCGCCACCGTGCGAGATCAGCACCTCCGCGATTTCCGCAAAGCCAAGATACGCCGCATCGTGCAAGGGCGTCTGGCCCACGTCGCCTCGTGCTTCGAGGTCCGCGCCGGCAGCAGCGAGGAATTCGACGACGTCGGCATGTCCGCCCCGGACTGCTCGATGCAGCGGTGTGTCCCCACGGGGTCTGCTCTGTTTGGGCGGAGGGTCTCGATAGATGGCCGAAAGCTCTTCAAGCATCGATGGGTCTATCCGACTCAAACGCAGGTTGATGTCTGTGCCGTTGGCGAGGAGTTCTTTGACCTTGTCCAGACGCCCGATGTAGGCGGCCATATGCAGGTCGATCTCGGCTCCCCGGGCGAGGAGGAGGCTGACGACCTCCTTGTCCCCACGGAAGATGGCCTTCTCCATCGCGGTTTCCCCAGACCAATCTGCCCCATTGAGATTGGCGCCATGGTCGAGGAGCACCTTCGTGACCTCGACATGATTGATCGCCAGATGAAGCGGGGCATACCCATATTTGTCGATTGCATGGACGTCGGCGCCGTTGGCGATCAACAACTCTGCCACCTCCGCCTGACCTTGGCGAGCGGCATAATGCAGAGGGGTGTAGTCAAGATCGTCTCGCAGATTCATGTCTACACCGGCTTCGATCTGCCGTTTGGTTGCTGCGACGTCCCCAAGGTACGCCGCGAGGTGAAGGTTGATCTGTGCGCCGGCCGCGACAAGAGTCTTGACGATGCCCATTTGAGCCTTCTGCATGGCGCGAACGGCAGGGGTGCGCCCGATCCGGTCGGTGGGGTCCGCGGCAGCGCCGCTGTCCAAAAGAAGCTGAACCAAGCGTTTGTGTCCCAACTCGACGGCTGCATGTAAAGGGCTGCTGAAATCTTCGCCGCCCTGCGCGTTGACATCGGCCCCTTTGGCGATCAGAAACTTGGCGATGGCAAGGCGCCCCTCTTGGGCCGCCCGGAGCAGGGGCGTCTCTGCGGTCCGCGTCTCGGCGCGGACTTCAGCTCCCTGGGCAACCAGCAGACGCACGATCTCCAGATCGCCATGGCTGGCCGCGGCGTGAAGCGGCGTCTCGCCGTCATGGCTTTGGGTTTTGACGTCGGCGCCTCGGTTGATCAGTAGCCTGGCCCTTTCAACGGAACGGGACCGCAGTGCGGCGTGCAACGGCGTGAATCCCCAGTGGTCCTGCACGTTCATATCCGCGCCGTGGGCGATGAGCAACTGAACAATGTCAGTGTTCCCGTGGAACAGGGCTGTCTTGCCCGTCGCATCCCTGGCGTTGACGTTTGCTCCGCCTGCGATCAACGACTTGACCTCTGCGATATTGCCGTGTGCCACGGCCTGATGCAGGGCCTCTGTCGTGTCCTGAGGCTTTCTTCCGCATCCGGCTGTCAACAGCAGCGCCAAGGTGACGCACAGCCACATGGTTCGTCCCATTCCGCACTTCTTCGCATGTGTGCCTCATCCGACGGTTCATTTCCTCCCGCCCACCAATTCTCGGCGGGGCGGCAGGCTGGACCTCCATTGTATAAGGCGCCGCTGAGGTTGCCAGTCACAACTCTCTTTCGGATTATTTCGTCGAGTCCAGGGCGGAAGGCTGGGCCGGCAGGTGCGATTGGATGGCTTGGGCGACCTGACGGGCCTGGGCGCGGATTCCCTCGGCGTTGAAATGGACGCCGTCGGGGCTGTAGTATTCCGGATGGTCGATCACGAGCGAGAACAGATCGTCCACGGGCAGGCCCAGCGGCTCAACGAATGCGGCGGCGATGGCGTTCCTCTGTCTGACGCGATCCGTGGTCTCTGACAATTCCGCCAGATCGTCGCGATTGCGGACGGGCGTGGTGGTCCTCCAGATGAGCGTGCTGTCGCGGCCATGCTGCTGCAACGCCCCGAGCAGTCTTGGGAAAGCCTGCTCGTACTGGTCCTCGGTGTAGCCCCAGCCGTGCAGGCCGTTGTTGAAATGGATCACGTCGAATCGATACTGTGTCAGGACCAGCTTCAGCTCGTCGAAGAAGACCGGATCGCAGATGCAGCGGCTCGTCGTCAGCCGGGCGCAGTTGGCCCGCCCTTCGAGCGCCTGCTCGACCTGACCGAAATAGCCCCGCACGATCGAGTCGCCGATCAGCAGCACGCGAGGCAGGTCGTTGCGCTCTGCGTTGGTGATCCAGATGTCACACCATTCGATGCGCTCGCGGATCGGTTGTGACATCTCGCCCGTGTGGGAGAGGATGAATTCGACGATCGGGGTCGGGTCTGTGAGGCTGTGCGGATGGTGGCCGACGCCGGGCTTGTGAATGACCTGAATCGAGCCGCCCAGCGCCCTGTACCGCCCTTCAAGGATCGTGGTGTTCTCGGCCACCGGGACGACCTCATCGGCGTCGCCTACGACATGCAGCAGGGAGACGCCGGCCTTGGCCAGCGGTTCGAGATGGTCGATCGGATTGCATTTGGCGGCCAGGGCCTGCTCCTCCGTCAGGCCATAGGCTTTCAGGCACTGTGCCCAGTCGCCGGCACTGCCCGGGCCGGCGCCCTTGCCGCCGGGCCAGCTCTTGATGTCGCAGACCGGGGCATCGGCGTAGATGCAGGAGACTTTGCCAGGGTTCTTCGCCGCCCAATTGTAGATGATCAATCCGCCCCGGCTCATGCCCTCCAGGGCGGGCTTGGATGCGAAGCCGTGCACCTGCGTCAGGTAGGCATAGAACTGGTCCCAGATCGCGACAGCCTTCGGAGAGCCGAAGAGACCGGCTACGTCGATATACACGAGGTGAAAGCCTTTTGCGAGCAACGCGATGTCGGTTTGCGGCTCGTGACCGAAGAAGCGGGCCCGCCAGATCCAGGGCTTGCCCGGCGCGATGGTCTTCGGAGTGACCACGATGCATTCGCGCTCCGCATAGATGAAGTCATATCGGTCATACGAATGGAACGACGACCTGTTCCCTGGGAATGGTGCGACATCCAAACGGTCGGCGGCGGCGCAGATGGGCGTCGCTGTCAAGATCGTCGCCAGTACGATAACGATGCCTGCGAACGAGTGCGAATGTGTCTGTGTACTTGTCTTCACAGCGCGGCTCTCCTGACAAGAAAGGCTTCATCGGTCGGAGTGGTCGTGCTTGACCCAGATCAGTGCGTCCGTATCAAACCCCAGGTCTTTGGCTCGCGCCACCAGCGTGTCCACAATGGAGGAATCGAGCGATCTGTCTCGGGCGAGAATCCACAGATATGACCGGCTCGGCCCACAGACCAGGGCGTACGAGTACTGGTCCCGATCCAACGCGATGATCACGTAGCTGCCATAGAAGGGGCCGAAGAACGACACCTTCAGATGTCCCGTCGTGGGCTTGTCGACGAAGTAGGCCTTGCCTTTGGCCTGCTTCCACTGACCTTTCCGCTCATCATAGCCTCTGTTGAGCACGTCAACGCCACCGTCCCTTCGCATCGTGTACGTTGCTGAGACGTTGCTCAGGCCGCGTTCGAAGCTGTGGTCCAGGCGGACGATCTCATACCATGTGCCGAGGTAGCGATTGAGGTCGAAGTCCTGGACGGGCTGGATGCCCGAAGGCACGTCGGCACAGCCGGTCAGGACGGCGGGAGCCAGTAGCAACAGCCGCCGGAGCATTCCAATGAACCCCTCTGCTCTCATGGTTCTATCCTGCCTTCTCTCCGGCCCAGGCTCAGGCCGGAGGTTTCTCCACCCGGATCGGAATTTCGCGATCGGTGGTGCGAATGTGGACATCTTGCTGCGGGAAGGCGATCTCAACCCCAGCCTGGCGGAATGCGTCGTCGATGGCGAAGTTGATGTCGTGCCAGACCGCCAGGTTGTTCTCGATACCCGAGAAGTACACGCGCAGCTCGAAGTCGAGGCTGCTGTTGCCGAACCCCTTGAACAAGACGATTGGCTCAGGGTCCTTCAGGACCAGCGGATGGTTCCTCGCGATGTCGTACAGCAGTTGCTCGGCCTTGCGGGTGTCGGAGCCGTAGGCGATCCCGACGGGAAAATCTCGTCGCAGCGTGTTGTCGGAGAGGGTCCAGTTGATCAGGCGACCGGTGATGAACTCCTTGTTGGGCACGATCAGCTCGCGCTGGTCCCACTTGCGGATCGTGGTCGCACGGATGCGGATCATGCTGACGCGGCCGGTGACGTCTCCAACCGTGACGATGTCGTCGACGCGAATCGGTTGCTCGAACAGCATGATCAGGCCGCTGATGAAGTTCGCAAAGATCTCCTGCAAGCCGAAGCCGAGGCCCACCGTCATGGCCGCAATCAACCACTGGACCTTGGCCCACCCGATGCCGATCTCTGTGAAGGCCAGAAGTACGCCGACCACGACGAGAATGTAGCGGCAGATGGTGATGATCGCGAAACGGACGCCTCGGTCCAGGGGTAGATGCCTCAGGATGACGATCTCCAGCAGACCGGGCACGTTTCTGGCGATCATGACCGTCAGCACGACCACGAGCATTGCCATGACCACGGCTCCGAGTGTGATCACCTCGTCGGGGCTGGCTTTGTACAGTTCGTGTGTCCCCAGTTTGGCGAACGCTGGCAGGACGTCGTTCCAGATATACCAGGCGCCGACCACCAGCAGGATGGTCGTAGCTGCGGCGATCAATCGGCGCGTCTGTTGTGACATCTCGAAGATGGTTTGCTCGGGCTTGACCTTGGCCTCTGGTGTCTCCCCGGCTTTCAGTGGCGTCGCGGGAGTCTGTGTCTGTTGCGATTTCTGCTCGGCGGCAGCTTGTCGTTTCAGTCGTTCCAGCAAGGCCAGCCGACGCTGGGCCACCATCAATCCGCGGACGAACATAGCTCGAATCAGGGTTGCCGTCAGGATCAGGCCAATGGAGTACATCAGCTTCTCGTTGAGATGGCGGGCGCCGTACAGGTAGCCCATACCCGCCAGGGCGATGAAAGACAAAGGCACCAGCAGGCACGCCGGATACCAGATGAAATGAAGGCGATCCAGCCAGCTTCCACGCCGCTGTTTCAGATAGGAGTCCATCAAGGGCGAGGTGGGACGCAGCACCGATAGCAGAAACGCCGCCAGGCCGGCCAGCCCGACAGTGAAGAAGAAGCGACCAGCGGTCCCATACCATGCGTCATCGGTCTGTTGAGTCCGCAGGACTTCGAACACGAATACGACTGGGATGATGAACGCGAGAAACCATCGCAAATGCCGACGCAGAAAAGCCAGAGGTTCTTCGCGGAGCCGGAAGTGATCCTGAGCCAGACCGTGGGGCATCGCTAAGTGGCTTAGGAAGCTGAGAACGAACACAGCCGACGCCAGTCGCAACAACCCTGCGGCCACGGCGCGGGTGAAATCATCGCTGGCCATCGCGGACAAACGTAGGTGGGCCAGCAGGAGAAACGCCGGCCAGGTCGCCGCCAGCAGCACCGTCAGGACGGCCGCTTCGACGGTCAGCAGGAAATTGTCTGTCTGGACCTGACGGACCTTCTCCGATATGGCATCGATCCGCGCGTGGATTCTCCGATGAAACACGGCCGTGGCCACGATCAGCAGTGCGGTCAGAACGTAAACGGCGGGATTGCCCTTCACGTCGACCCAAACGGCGCGCGTGGTCTTTTGCCAGTTCGTCGGCGAGACGAGCCAGAGCATGGCTTTGGCGGTCAGGCTCAAATCCGAAAGGCCCAGCGTGCGACTGCTCTTGACCCAAAGCACGTTGGCGTCGATGAAGTTGGAGAAGCTCTCGACCGTCCTGACCAGGAGCCGCTCGTTGCTGTCGAGCCGGGCGAGCCGGGTGGCATAGTCCCAGTAGAGATCGGAGATCGCTCGGAGCAGCTTCCGCTGGCTCTCGTAGGAGTCGGTCGCTTCCTTCCGGACGGCTTCGCGCTGGGCTTGGGCGACATCGGTGCCCAGCTTGGCGGTCACCGCTTCCAGTTCGTCGGTCAGGTCGCTCAGTTCAGACCACTGCTTGTCGTTCGCCATTGCCTGAAGCTGCGCCGAAACGATCTCAGAGGGCCGATTGCGTATCTGCCTCTGGCTCTCGCCGATGTTTGGGAGTTTGTCACGCTTGCCCAGCAGGAGGATTCCCATCGAATCGGTGACCCTTCCGGCGGTGTCGATCTGGCCGCGAATCTCGTCAAAGTCCCTTCGCACCGCGGCGAGTCGGGCATCCACTGACTCGGCGTACTTCGTGATGCCCTGGATTCTCGCCACGAGTTCCGCCTGCTGCTGGGCCAGTTCGGCGTTCCTTTGGACGATCGGCTGGATCTCCGGGCGCGCCGACTTGGTTTCTTCCTGGGCGCGGATCGCTTCGGTCCTAGCGGCCTGAGCGGCCTGCTGCCGCAAGGCGTTGACGTTCTCCTGCCAGAAGTCCACTCGCTTCTGGGCGGTCGCCAACTGACGCGCCGCCAGATCGCGGCGGGCCGCGAGCAGATCGTTGGTGGCATCGTAGTACAACGACTCCTTCGCGTTGGCATCCAGCCGATTCTGGAGGGCCTTCTGTTCGGCCAGCAGGAGGAAGCGATTGGCCTGATCCGATTCCGTCGGCTTCTCTTGCGCATCGACGGCCGCCAGGGCCTTCTGGATCTCGTCGAGTCGCCCGCGGGCTGTCTTGAGTTCCTCGGGGATTCTGGTCTTTCGGTCGGCGCGTCTGCGAGGCTCGTCCTCGAGGTCTGCCGCTGTCTTCTTGGCTTCCTCCAGGGCTGTGGCCGCCTGTGCCAGAGCCTGCTCGGCCTGCGCCAGGGTCAGATCGGAAGCCACCTCGGGTATTGCGGCCGCCGGCTGTGCCAGAGATTTCCGGATTTCCTCCAGTGTGGTTGGGGCGTTCTTGATCGCCAGGCTGTATTGCTTGTCCTTTTCCGCCAGCTCATCGGCCAGTTTCAATTGGGCCAGGGCTCTGTCGTAGATCTCGGTCAGCCTGGTCTTAACGTCGTCGGCCAGTTCCTGCGAATCGACGATTTGCTTCTTCCGCGCCTGGATATCCTCTGTGGTAATCTTGGGAGGGGCTGTAGTGGTCTCGCCCGCCAGGAGCGGAGTACTCGCGACGGCGTTCGGTTCATTCACTTCGGCCGGACCGGTGGAGGTTGCCTGCGCGGTCTCAGCGGCCAAGCCCACCGACGCAGGCAGCAGGACGATTGCCGCGAGCGTCATCAGGCATACTGTCACGGCTCCGAGTCTGTCCGTGTCCATCTTGGTCATATGAATCTCCGACGCTGTCGGCCCGGTTTTCCAGGTACATCGGGGTGCATCGCGGTCGGGAACCCCATCTCTGACGTGCGCGACATCTACGACAAAATCCAGTTCACGTTGCCAGGGCCCCAGTGTACTTGTCCGCGTTCTCTGTGGACAGCAAAAACCCCTTTGGACAAGGGTGGACAGGAGGTCTGGCAACTCTTGGTTATAGGACGATGAGGTGGGTGGTTCGAGCGTTTGAACTGGAAACGTTCGGGGTGGAATGCTATAATAGATGTGTCGGGCGGAGGGGCGGGAGGGGACCGTTCTTCGATGAGAAGCCCTACGGGTTCGCCAGTGGCAGGGAGGCTGGGTTGGTGCATGAAACGGGGGTTTGGGGTTCCGATGTACCTCGGAATGAATCCACGCAGGACCACAGCAGGTGGCGATGTCGCCATGCGGAACGTGACGATTCGCATCGGTTGGCTCATCGTCTTGCTGGTCGCAAGCCAGACGCTCGGCGCCGACGCGGTGCTGCTCAAAAGCCGACGTTTCGTTCCCAAGGCCGGCCTGGGCGACCTGCTGCCGACACGGGAGGCCGCTGGCTCAGAGACGATTCACGTGATCCTCCAATTGAGTGCGGTACCGACAGCCGACCAGCGAGACGCCTTGGCCCAGGCGCGGGTAGGACTCCTTTCATACATTCCCAATTACGCTTGGCTGGCGAGTCTGCCCCTCAGCCAGGCGGAGCGGGTTGCGGCCATGCCCGAGGTCCGGGCGGTGGCCAAGATTGAGCCCCAAGACAAGATCGACCCTTCGCTGCGCGAGGAGGGCGTGAATGCATGTTCAAAGGCCGATGCCGGTCGGGCCAGACTTATCGCCACCTTCTTCGAGGATGCCGACCTTCACGCGGGGGCAAGAATCATCGTTCAGCTTGGCGGACGCATTCTCGCAAGCAGCAATGCAGACAACCGCATGGTTCTGCTCCTTCCGGAGGACCGCATATACGACTTGGCGTCGCACGACAGCGTCAAATGGATCGATCAGCACTATGAGTCGGTCGACCTGAACGACGGAGTGAGAGCTGCGACCAACGTCGATGCGGTTCAGGCCTTGCCCTACAGCCTGAGCGGTTCCGGCGTCATCGTCGGCCAATGGGAATCGCGACATCCCGACGCCAATCACGTAGATCTGATCGGTCGGGTGATGAACATCGATGACGGCGCCCAGATGGGCGATCATGCTACACTGGTGGCCGGCACGCTGCTGGGTGACGGCAGCCTGCTGCCCAGCCGCCGGTATCGGGGTATGGCGCCGGACGCGACGCTCGTCTCGTTTCGCGCCTGGGACAACGTGGCGGAGCTACATGAGCAGTACGAGCAGGCTATCGATCTGTATGGCATCGACATCTCCAACAACTCCTGGGGCAAGGTCGAGTGGCATCTTTACAAAGACTACTGCGCCGCGCTGGATGACATTGTGCGAGGCGGGCTGGGCAGACCTGTGTCGATCGTCTGTGCGGCGGGCAATGAAGGCGACTGGGCGACGATCACGTCGATGGCCGTCGCCAAGAACGTGATCTCGGTCGGGGCCACCAATTCAGACGACGGCTCGATCTGGTCGTGGAGCAACAAGGGGCCGACGGGGGATGGACGGATCAAGCCCGACGTGATGTCTCCCGGCTGCGAAGCCCGCAAGGGCTGGAGCATCTGGTCTACGCTGCCTTCGAACCGCTATGGCTCCGGCTGCGGCACCTCGCTGGCGGCGCCGTCGGTTTCGGG
>Ga0068714_10001807_pt1 | contig 29359 bp, 32 predicted proteins | sample MTBNYHSulfiMetaG_FD_62988 | JGI IMG/M metagenome (GOLD analysis project Ga0068714, IMG submission 62988) | Enrichment culture microbial communities from rom New York Harbor, USA that are MTBE-degrading - MTBE-NYH (New York Harbor Sulfidogenic)... | ecosystem: Environmental > Aquatic > Marine >...
AACTTTGAATTGTTTTGAATATTGCTTTTGTTTTTGTTTTTGGGTCATTGGACACCTCCTTGAATCGGGGTATTATAAAATATGCTTTTCGAAGTGTCCACTTTAACTATACCATTGCAATGCTCTTTCTCATAAGGATATTAGATGGCGAACGAACCCCTATTATTACGCTGCCATTCGTGTAAAACGCTGAACCGAGTACCTTCTGACAAACTTTCTCTCAATCCGATCTGCGGTAAGTGCAAGACCACGCTCAAGGTCCCTAAGAGTCCGGTTGACGCGACGGCCGCGACCTTCGGGCATGAGGTTTTTGACTGGCCGGGATATGTACTCCTGGAATTCTCGGCAAAATGGTGCGGATACTGCCGAATAGTAGAGCCGATCGTGCATGATCTCGCCTCTTGGCGTGCCGGCTGTTTGAAGGTGGTTAAGGTCGACATAGACGCAGAGCCGGTTTTGGCGAAACAATACACGGTTAAGGGGACACCGACTTTTATCCTGTTTAAGAACGGCACTCAGATAGCACGCAGGGAAGGAGCTCCCAAGGAAAAAATAGAGCTGATGCAGTGGGTCGATCAGTTCGTTCGGTAGGTAACAGTTATGCAAAAAATTGCAAACTATAAACGCTGACAATTTGTTACCGCAGGGACAGATAGTACTGTGGCAAGGGATCAATAGGCTGGTAAAGGAAAGGGTTCATAAAATTATAAAATCCTTAACAACAGGACCTATCCCGATTTTTGTATAGCTTGGGTAATACCTATGGGATTTTATGCGGATCAATATAAACATTGTTAAACCACCCAAGGGAGGGGCGCATGACAAAGAAGATCATTAACTTTGTCTCTAAACATGCCGGCAAACAGCGCCCGACAACAATAAAAATTTTGTCGCTCGTTATGGGTATATTCATCTTCTTTTTCTTGGTCCCCATCGCATTGGGTCTATTTGGTCATTGGGTTGCAGGCTATGTCATGGTTTGTGTTCCGCGAATTGTTGAAGTGCCATTGGGTACAGCGGGTGTTATCTTGGGTCTTTTCTTTTATCTTTGGTCAATTTCGGCTTTTTGGTTCATTGGCAAAGGTACTCCGGTACCTTTTGCTTCACCAACAAGATTGGTGACGTGCGGCCCTTTTAAATACACTCGAAATCCGATCAATTTAGGTGTTATCTTGTTGTACTTTGGCATGGGCTGCATCTTCGATGGTTTTATTACTGGCTCGGTGATGTCGGCAACCGGAGGATTGCTTGGTTCTATTTATCATAAGTGTGTTGAAGAAAAGGAATTGGTTATCAGGTTTGGCAATGAATATGAAGAATATCGAAAATACACATCGTTTCTTATTCCTTTGCCTCCCAAGAGGTAAATTGCTTACCCCGGTAATTAACCAGTCGAGCTTTATGAATATAGTAATATTTCAAATTAAATAGGCCTGAATAATTTAATGACTATAGATTTTGAGGAAGAAAGGGGGTGACGCTCTATGCACTCACCATCAAGAAGAAATTTTATTAAATTTTGTTTCTATACTGCATGTGCAGGTTTTTCATCTTTATTTAATCCCTCTGGTGCCGGATGCAAAGAAAAATTAGACGGAAGTTTCGAGCCAGGTTATTTAAAACTACATAGGAGTGGAGAGCTGAAAAAACGGGGACAAGAATTATGGGAGATGATGATGAGATGTGAACTTTGTCCAAGAATGTGTGGCGTAAACAAACTCAAAGGTGAGAAAGGGTTCTGTCAGGCGAATTCGCAGTTAGAAACGTCCTCGTTTTATCCTCATTTTGGTGAAGAAACATCTCTTGTTGGAATGGGAGGGTCGGGAACGATATTTTTAACTAACTGTAGTTTAAGATGTGTTTTTTGCATAAATTGGGAAATTAGCCAGGGGGGAGAGGGAGTTGCAACAAGCATTGAGGATTTCGCAAACATGATGATCGCTCTGCAAAAACGAGGATGTCATAATATAAATTTTGTTACACCAACTCATTATTCGCCCCACATTATTCTTGCCGTAGATATGGCGGCAGCGAAAGGGTTAAAACTTCCTTTAGTATACAATACGTGCGGATGGGAGCGGGTAGAAATATTAAAAATTCTTGACGGCATAGTTGATATATATCTGCCTGACTTCAAGTATTCAGATGGTGAAAAGGCTGCAAAGTACTCATCGGGCGCAGATACTTATCCCGAGGTTACCCAAAATGCTTTGCTCGAAATGCATCGTCAAGTGGGGGTGGCAAAACCTGCAGGTGATGGTCTCATGTACCGGGGATTAATGATTCGTCATTTAGTAATGCCGAATGGGGTTAGCGGTACAAAAGAAGTGATAGAATGGATTGCAAAGAACCTTCCAAAAGATACCTACCTTAACCTTATGTCTCAATATCAACCAGTGTACAAAGCATTTGAATATCCCGAAATAGCACGGAAGTTAAGGAGCAAAGAATATGCGGAAGCGGTTAACTGGGCAAAAACGGCAGGGCTTACAAATGTGGATATTCAGGGGTATCATTTTTTACTCTAAAACAATGCTGTCCAAACTATATTATGAACTTAAAAACGGGGTTTTATGTTGATGCTTTAAAGCCCCAAATAAAAAACGTCCAGAGTGCCCGATTTGTTCCGTGAAAACGGAAAAGGTCGGGCGGTTTTTATTTTGGAGAAAAACGCTGGTTAATGTTCCAGCCGGATTCCACCTGCTTTGATTTTTTAAAAAAGAGAGGTAAAATTTTTCATAAAAGAAGCGCGGATTTTTATCAAGCCGAATGATAATCCGTTACCGCAAAACTTTGAAAATAAGCTTCCTTTTTTTGCATTTTCCCCTGATTCGGAATAACCTTTTTCAATACAATATGTTGTGGTAAAAAAATAAACTTACACATTTTATAGTAGTTTTTCTTGCATTTTGATTATTTCTTTGATAATATTTTTTCAAGTTTTGGGGTCTTTTTAAACCCCACGGAAGTATTAAAAAAAATAAAAAATTTTCTTCTCTGGAAGGGTCTATGAAAATAAAAGCAGTAGACATTTTGGGGTTTAAATCTTTTTTTAAGAAAACCTCGCTTTCCTTTCTTCCGGGAATTACGGCTTTGGTCGGCCCGAACGGGTGCGGAAAGAGCAATATCGTTGACGCGATCCGCTGGGCTTTGGGCGAGCAGAGCGCTAAACACCTCCGGGGTAACTTGATGGAAGATGTTATTTTTAACGGGAGCCGGGAAAAGAAACCCCTCGGAATGGCTGAAGTTTCGCTTATTTTTGCTAATGATAATGGAAATGCGCCGGTCCAATATAAAGAGTTTTCGGAGATTGAAGTCACCCGCAGAGTTTTTCGTAACGGAGAAAGCGAATACTATATTAATAAAACCTCCTGCCGGTTGAAGGACATCACGGAACTTTTTTTGGATACCGGGGTGGGAGCAAAAGCCTACTCAATTATTGAACAGGGCAGGGTGGATACGATTATTAACTCCAAGCCTCAAGAGCTTCGCGTGCTCATCGAAGAGGCCGCGGGGATTTCAAAATATAAAGTCCGGAAGCAAGAAGCGCTTCGTAAGATGGATGCCACCCGGCAAAACCTTCTTCGGGTAAAAGACGTGCTGGGAGAGATTGAGAAACAAATCAGCTCGCTCAGGTATCAGGCCCAAAAATTAAAAAGATTCAAAGGACTAAAGGATAGGATTCGTACCCTAGAGTTGGCTTTGACCTCCCAGCAGTACGCGGCCTTATCAAACAAGGAGTCTCTGAAACAAGCCGAACTGGGAAAGCTAAAGGACAGGCAGGCTTTTTTGATGGCGGAGATGAATTCCGTAGACGCGGATATTGTCGCGAAAAAAACGAATCTGCAGGCAGAAGAGGAAAAATTTACTTTTCTGGAGAAAAAGAGGCTTGAACTCGAATATTCTATACGCGAGGAAGAAAACAACAGTGTCCGCAGGAAAGAAAAGATTAATGATTTAGAGATACAAAGCGAAAAAGCCTTAAAGGAGATGGACGAGAATCTTTCTCGCCTCCAGCTGGAGGAAGAAGAAATCACGAAATCGGAAGCATTAAAAAGTCAGTCTCAGGCCGAGCTTCAGGAAATGGAAGTTCTTCTTAAAGGGGAGGAAGAGAAATTCTCCCAGCTCAAAAAAGATTTCGCTTTTATCCGCAAAGACCTGGAAAGCCAGAGGGAACAGTTGTTTGAGGCTCGTTACGGAATAAGCCGCAGAGAAAACAGTGTTGACCATGGCAAACAGACCCAAAATGAGTATAAGCGACGGTTGGAACAAAATGGAGAAGAGGGCCGGGACGCTCAGGAACACTATGAGGATTTAAGAACCAAGCACGCAAGCATCATCCGGGGATTAGAAAAGAGCCGCCAAGACCAGGAACTTTTAGAAAAAGAAAAGGAAACCTATGTGGATAGAATTTCCCGGCTTGAACAGGAGATCAAGGAAGTAACCGAGGCGATCGCAACCGGGAAAGAAAATTTAGCTCGCTTTGAATCCCAAAGGGAGTCTATCCAGGAACTCCAAAAAAACTTTGAAGGGTGCAGTGATGGAGTTCGCTGCATCATGCATAAAAAGGACGAATTAGAGAAAGGGAGGAATGGTCTTTTAGGGTTGACGGCAGATGTTATTGAGACCGACCCTCGGTTTGAGACGGCAGTAGAGTCGGTTCTCGGAGAAAAGCTTCAGTATGTGATCGTAAAAAGTCAGGCCGAAGGGGTTGAAGCGGTTGAATACTTAAAGGCTCAGTCTTTAGGCCGGGGGAGCTTTATCCCCCTTGAGATTGAAAAGCCGTTTTCCTTTGCGGATAAGCAGGAGAGTTCCTTATTTCCTCAGGCTACTCCTTTGATCACCCTGGTTAAGGTCAAAGATGGTTTTGACCCGATTATCCGCTACCTTCTTGGTGACGCTTTACTGGTGGAAGATTTGCCTCAGGCGCTTTCGCTCTGGAAACAAACCGATACTCACACCCTGGTTACTTTGAGCGGGGAGATCGTGGATCCGAGAGGTGTCATTACCGGCGGTAACCACAATGGCGCGGGGAGTAGATTTTTAAAAAGAAAACGGGAAGTAAACGAATTAGAAGAGAAGATGTCTTTTTTAACGCGGGAGTTACGCGATCTCCAAAGTAAAAAAGAAGAAAAGACAGGTGATTTAGAAGAAAGACAAACATCACTTAAAGATATAGAGGAGCGTCTGATACAGCAAAAACTTTCTTTCCAACATACGGAAAGGGATCTGCATCAGAACCAAGAAGAAATCGAGCGGGTTCAGAAAAAGACCGAGTTTTTAGTTTTGGAGGCACGCAAACTTCAGGGCGAATTGGCGGAGATAGAAGAAGATTTGGAGAAAAACCTTTCTGAGCTGGACGCTCTCCTTTCGCAGCAAGCTTTGTTTGAGGAGACCTTTTCTGTGCTCCAGACCAAAGAGAAAGAATGTCAGGAAAAGATTGACTCGCAGGAAACCAGCTTTAATCACTATAAAAATGCTCTCATGGATTTGAAGGCCCGGATTTCCAGTTTGACCTCGACCTTAGAGTGGCGGCAAAAGACACGCGAAAACTGTATCTATGAAATTGACAAAGGAAAAAGGTTGCGTGAAGAGGCAGAGCAACAAGCCGTTTTGCTCCGCGAAGAGATTACGGCAGCGACTATCCGCATGGATGATATGAGCCGGTTATTTCAGGCGCACCAGGAAACTCTCAATCAGCAAGAAAACAAGCTTGAAGAGGCGCGTCACGATCTCCGTTTACATGAGGAAAGACTTAAGGTGGCTCAGCAGGAGTTTAACAGCCTTCATCCTTCCATCCAAGAGCTTGACCATGAGCTGGCCCAATTCAGTACTGAGGTTCGATTTCTGGAAGACAAGATCGAAAGCAAGTATCATGTTTCTCTGAAAGAGACAGCGGATCAATTTTCCGCGGAAGACTATCCGGTCGAAGCAACTCAAACCAAGCTCGAAAAATTAGAACACGCTCAGGAAAGAATGATGGAGGGAATAAATTTTAATGCGGAAAGGGAATACGAAGAACAGGTTGAAAAGCACCAGTTTTATCAGAGCCAAGCTGAAGATTTGAGTAAAGCTCTGGATTCACTCCAGGAAGCAATCCAAAAAATCAACCGGACCAGCCGGGAAAGGTTTCGAGACACTTTTTATAAAGTAAATGAGAATTTTAAAGAGATACTGCCCTTAGTATTTATGGGGGGTAAGGGAGAGCTTATCCTGACTGACGAGAGCGATCTTTTGGAAACCGGAGTGGAAATCATGGTGCAACCTGCAGGAAAAAGCCTCAGACATATCAGCCTTCTTTCGGGTGGGGAAAAGGCTCTTTCCGCGATTAGTCTCCTCTTTGCCCTCTACCTCATCAAACCCACCCCTTTTTGCTTGCTTGATGAGGTTGATTCGCCGTTAGATGATGCCAACGTTGATCGGTTTATCACTATCCTCAGGCAATTTGCTCCCAATTCCCAATTTATCGTTATCACCCACAACAAGAAGACTATGGAGATCGCGGATACGTTGTACGGCATAACGATGGAAGAGCCGGGGGTATCCAAGGTGGTTTCAGTTCGTCTCAATTAGACGGTAATATCTCAATCGGCTTGTCTAACGCTTGCTCAAAGGTTTCCAGTTCCGCAATATTAGAATTTATAAGTTCGCTTAGCTGCTTCCCCCGTCCTTCAGCTTCTTGCACCTTCGTGCTTTGCTGATCAATTTTTTCCTTGTTTGCTCGCGCCTCTTTGTACTGGCCTAACGGAAGGAGACGGTGAGGATATTTTTTATTGTACTCATCAACCATTTCGTTATATTTTTTTGATTCTTGGTCGTAATCGTTTTGGACTTTTTTCAGTTCTCCTTGTAAGGTTTTCGTTCTTTTTAACAGTTCATTTCCTTGCCGATAACGCTCAGAGTATTCTTTAAGCTCTCGGGGCGAGGTAAAGAAATAACCACGGTAGTAATTTTTGTTTCTATTTCTTGAGACAAGATTGCCACCCGTTGTTTCCAGAGCGATCCATTTACGCGGAGCGGCTTCAGCCACAACCCACGCGTGATTAAATTCCTTCCAATCCGCATGAGGTTTATTAACATTGCCTGCGGCAATCCGGGCGTTGATCCCTTTGGTTCTCACCATGTTCCAGACATCGACCGCCATGTCCGCGCAAACGAAAAAATCTGCTTCGCTATAGGTATGGGTTGCGTGGTATAATTGAAGAACAGTTTGAAGCACCTGGATATTAAGTTTCATGTCAGGAGGATAATTCTCGGGGAGATTTTCTTCTTGAGGATTGTTTTTATTTCCTTCTTGGGTTTCGAAAGCCTTTAAAATCTTCCCCCCTTCAGGGATCGCGTTTGGGTCTGAGGTAAAATGGATTTTACCATCTTTATCCTGGTATTTATAAATCTGAGCGCCAACATGATGTGAGAAGGAGGAAAAAACAATAACCAGAAAAATAATCTTACACGTAAAGATTTTCATATGAGGCCCCTCATTATGGCATTGGAAAAATCTTCTCTTATACCAAAGCGCCTTCATTTGTATATCTTTGTTGGCTCCTCGTCGGTTTTCGTAAATCGTAAAAAGTTAAACGTCAGGTGTTAAAACACTTCACACTTCACGTCTCACTTTTCACGTTTTGATCGTCGCCGCCTTGATCTACTTTTGAATGCAACTTGGTATTAGAACAAGAAAATTTAGCAGTGATTTCAAGCCCCCCTGATAACGGTCGCAAAGTGTGTTTTTTCACTGTGTTACCGGATAAGTTGACAGTATTCCTGAAAAGACGATAAACTACTAAAATAACATGATAGAAAAGTATAAAAAAGATAAGGACAAATGTAAAGCAAAGGAGGGTATCAGTAGAAGGAAGGATTTAATAGATCACGAGTCGGTTTTGAGGAGGTTTTATGAAAAATAACAGTAACGGGATGAAAAAATTAATGTTTTTCAACCTTTTTCTTATGGTTTTTGGTTGGGTAAGTCTTGGACTTAGCTTTGAACCTTGGGAAGGGGAGACAACGAGGAATGTTAAGTTGAGAGAAGCGCCGGGCATAGATCAGCGGGTCCTCACCGTTATCGAGCGAGGGGATAAAGCTGAGGTGCTTGATCAAAAGGAAGACTGGTATCTGGTGTCTATAAAAGGAAAACAATCGGAAATAAAAGGATGGGTTTTTGCAAAGTTTATTAAACTGGTTGCGGGAAAAGCTGAGACAGCCCAGGTGCCGACGACCACAAAAGAAAAAGTCACCCCAGCGCCTCCAGAAACTAAAGAAGCGCGTCCGCTTACTGAAGCGCGGAAAGAAACCGAATCTCAATCAGGAGCGGAGAAAGAAATAACTCAGGCTCCTCAAACCATCGGGGAAGAGAAGCAAGGAGAACCGATACTTGTTAGGGAGGAGGAGGAGAACCTCGAATCTTTTTCTCAAGTACAGGGTGCCAGCGCCAGCCCGGAGAAGAGTCCCTCTCCTGCTGAGCAACCACCGGCAAAGGCGGAACAAAAAGCAACCCCGGTTACTCAGAAGCAAGAGGTTGCAGCGGGCAATGCAGGGATCATAACATTTTTAAAGGATTTACTCAGCGGGGCAGCGCTCCTTGCGACCGTGCTATTATCTTCTCTCGCTTTTATCTTTTCTTTTCGGGCGTATCGAATCGTCCGAGAATGTTATCAGTCAATGATCCGTTTTCAGGTAAGGTGGCAGAATTTACAGGACAAAGAAAGGGAAAAGAAGTAGCGTGGCCATGAAGCTGTTTGAACCTTATGCGATCGGGACCAAGCTTACGCTGGTGAACCGCATTATGGTGCCGGCAATAGTAACGCGTCTGGCAACCGTTGAGGGGAATGTGAAGGATGCATTAATTGAACGCTATCTGCTCTACGCGCGAGGCGGTGCGGGAAGGTTACGGAAGCAGTTTGATCGGAGCTGAGATTCAAAAAATATTGACTCCCTTCTTACAACCAAATGCCTTGACTTTTGAAACAAACCTGCTAACTTTTATTTAACAATATTGTTTAATCCAAAAAGGAAAAGAAAATGTGTGAGACGAATGCGTTTCTGGAGCGGGGAGGGGGAGAGGAACTGTTGTTGGAGAATATTGATGTAATCGAGGTGGTGGATGGAACGTTTCGATTAATCAATATCTTTGGTGAAGAGAAGAAAATTAAAGGTTCTTTGAAAAAATTTTCTCTTCGCGAGAGTAAGATTGTTTTTCGTGAAGATTCGTGACCGGACCCTTTCTGGTTTTTAAAGATTTGTCGCCCCCAGATCGTTTCCCCCGTTAGAAAGGTTTTCACACGGGGTAACTCTGGGGTTTTTTTTCGAAAGACTTTAAAAGGAGATAATAAAATGGATATCGGAACCGATATTATTGAAATAGACCGGATTGATCGTTTGCTCAAAAAATACCCCAACTTCCGTTCTCGATTCTTTACTGACCGGGAAATCTCCTATTGTGAACACAAAAAATATCCGGCTCAGCACTATGCTGCCCGGTTTGCGGCTAAGGAAAGTATTCTGAAGGCCTTGGGCAACGAACAGGGAGAGATTATCATGTTGAAAGACCTGGAAATCATTAACAGTCGCTCAGGAAAGCCCGAAGTTTATTTGCATAATCAAGCATATACCTTCAGCCAAAAGCACGGCATAAAAACGATCAACATTTCTTTGGCTCACTGCCAAACTTATGCGGTTGCCGTAACTCAGATAATTACTTAAAGATTTGTTATGGTTGATTTTCCCCAAACTTGACAACCCTGGGCAATCATACTATTACGGTTAGGGGAACAGAAATTTTGTTTAAATGCGTTTAGATTAAAAACATAAAGATTAACCTGCAAAAAAAGATGATTCAAAAGCGAGCGTGAAATTTTCAGACCTGGGAGAATTTGGTTTTATTAACCGGATTGCCCGACGCTATCCTATCCAGCCTCCTTATATTCTTAAAGGCATTGGTGATGATGCTGCGGTCATTTCCTTTTCTGATGATCTGGTTATCCTTTTGACTGCCGACCAATTGATCGAAGGTTTCCATTTTCGCATCGATGAAACCGAGGGAAAGAAGCTGGGCGCGAAGGCCTTGGCTGTCAACCTGAGTGATATTGCGGCAATGGGCGGATATCCGATTGGCTATACCGTAAGCCTCGGGATACCGAGCCAACGGGTTGCTTTGGATTTTTTAGATGCTTTTTATGAAGGCATAACCAGTTTCGGGAAAATGATGGAGGTAGCGCTCATTGGTGGTGATACCTCGGAAAGCGGAGAGCGGTTTTTTATTTCACTGGCATTGTTGGGAAAAGCATCGAAAGGGAAGGTGATTTATCGGGGCGGGGGAAAGGATGGAGATCTACTCTATGTGACGGGCTGGCTCGGAGACGCGGCGCTGGGTTTGAAGATTTCCGAACAAGGAGGAAGCAGAGCAGGGAAAGAGAATCTCCTGGCGCGACATTTTTCGCCCCTTCCCCGGGTTAAAGAGGGCCAGGCTTTGGCGGAACGAGGGATACCCAACGCGATGATTGATATCAGTGATGGTTTGTTGGCAGATTTAAATCATATCGTGGAGCAAAGCGGTGTGGGAGCGGAGGTGGACTTGTCCGGTGTACCCCGTTCACCTGAGTTTCAGACCTGGGCACAAGAATATGTATCGGATCCGCGTGCCTTGGCATTAGGAGGTGGAGAAGATTATGAGCTTCTTTTTAGCGTTTCCCCGGAAAAAAGTATTCAGGTGGCTCAGCTCAGTCAGGAACTTGCTATTCCTCTTACGTGTATTGGTAGACTTGCCCGGGAGATTAAAGGGATTTGGCTCAAAGATGAACAAGGAAGAAGTAAAAAAGCCGAACCACGGGGGTATGACCACTTCAAGACCGGATAAACAGATAGAGGCAGTGTGGGAGGTAGAGGTGACAGTGATCTATTTTTTCTTTCGTTTTTGGAAACAGACACATGGATAAAAAGCTTCTTAAAAACATTTTAAAGAGTGTTCAATCAAACGAGTTGAGCATTGACGATGCTATAACGAAGCTCAGGTATCTTCCTTTTGAGGACCTGGGGTTTGTTACTATTGATCACCACCGGTCTCTTCGGCAAGGGTTCCCGGAGTGCGTCTGGGGTAAGGAAAAGACCGCGGAACAGATCCTCACGATCATTAAACGAATGATGGACAAGGAGCATCCGATTATTGTAACCCGCGTGGATCGAGAAAAAGCGGAATACATTACTAAGGCGCTACCTATGGTTGAGTATCATGCCCTTTCCCACATGCTAACTTTTCATTCAAAAGAAATAGAGATTGAAGGGAAAGGAATAATTATGGTGATCAGCGCGGGGACCTCAGATATTCCCATTGCCGAAGAAGCAGTGATCACTGCTCGGATGATGGGGAATCGGGTGGATACCATGTACGATGTGGGGGTAGCTGGGATACATCGGTTGGTTAATCAACGCGAAAAGCTTTCAGAAGCCCGGGTGTTTATTGTAGTAGCAGGAATGGAAGGAGCACTGCCGAGCATTGTAGGAGGTCTGGTATCAAAGCCCGTGATTGCCGTTCCGACCAGTATCGGGTATGGCGCCAATTTTGCAGGAATAGCCGCACTTTTAGGAATGTTAAATTCTTGTGTCTCAAGTGTTGCGGTCGTTAATATTGATAATGGTTTTGGAGCGGGCTGCGTTGCGAGTTTGATTAACCGCTTGTAACAATGAAGTGTCATTGCCGCGCCCGGGTGTAAAAAAATCTTATGCTGAGGTAAACATATGCCTGAACTTCGCAAAGACCCTATTGTCGGTCGTTGGGTGATTATTTCAACCGAACGCGGAAAACGTCCTACCAGTTTTAAGATGAACGAGAAGCCTGCGGTAGCAGGTGGATTTTGCCCGCTTTGCCCGGGGAATGAGGACAAAACTCCGCCTGAGGTTTATGCGTTACGACGGGATGGAAGTAAGCCTAATACTCCGGGGTGGACTTTGCGGGTAGTCTCCAATAAGTTTCCCGCCTTGGTTATTGAGGGGAGTTTGAAAAAACAAGCGGAGGGGATGTATGATAAAATGAATGGCATTGGCGCCCACGAGGTTATTATTGAGACGCCTCGCCATGGTGGCTCCTTGTGTCAGCTTGATCTTAAAGCCTTTGAGGATGTACTCTGGACTTACCGGGAGCGCATTGTGGATTTAAAAAATGACGAGCGCTTTCGTTATGTTCTGATTTTTAAAAATCATGGGGTAGAAGCCGGAGCTTCCCTCGCGCATAGCCATTCCCAACTCATTGCCTTACCGATTATTCCCAAATCGGTAATGGAAGAGACGGAAGGAAGCAAAAACTATTACAAGTATAAAGACCGCTGCGTTTTTTGCGATATTGTTCATCAAGAATTGGATGATAAAATCCGGGTAGTGGTTGAAAACGATGATTTTCTGGCAATCACCCCCTATGCTTCCCGTTCGCCGTTTGAAATTTGGGTTCTTCCCAAAAAACACTCTTCTTCTTTTATCAATATTTCTCCGGCAGAATATAGTTCGCTGGCGCGTATTTTCAAAGATGTTTTAAGCCGCCTCGAAGCAGCGCTGGAAGATCCGCCGTACAATTTCACGCTCCATACATCTCCGTTTAATGAGTTGATCAATGATTATTACCATTGGCATTTTGAAATCATTCCTTCGTTAAGTAAAATCGCAGGCTTTGAGATTGGGTCTGGATTTTACATCAATCCAACCCCTCCGGAGGAAGCGGCAACGTTTCTGAAGGAGATAAAATAATAGAAAGGAACAAGACCATGAAGAAAATTTTAGTGGCTGATGACGAAGAAGGCATCAGAATATTATATAAAGAAGAGTTGGAAGAGGAAGGATATGAGGTGAAGGTTGCTGCCAAGGGCAAAGAAGCGCTTGCATTATTGACTGCGTTTCTTCCGGATCTCATTATTTTGGATATCAAGATGCCCGATATAAATGGGCTTGACATTCTTCAGCAGATCCGCACTATGTTTCGGGATTTGCCGGTTATTCTTTCCAGCGCTTATCCCGAGTATCAACAAAATTTAGCAACCTGGGCATCAGACGCCTATGTGGTAAAATCCTCGAATCTCGCGAATCTTAAGGAAGCGGTGAAAAAAATCTTAGGAGAGTAGTGAAGAGTTGAGGTAAAAATAAATTTTTTAAATTTAAACGTTAAGCGGAAGGAGTTATTGTCTTCTTTTTGAACACATCCTTCAAGGTTTCAAGTTCAGGACAGCGGAGCAAGAAACAAACTCCAAAGAAAACCAGAGCGCCACTCCCGATGGCTCCGGCCAGGTAAACGATTTTTTTACAGAAATCCCCCGGGGTTAACCAGTTAACCTGAGAACTGATGAAATAACATACCCCACCCATGATCAGCGAGGCAAAAACAATCTTTGCCAAAGAAGGCAGAGCCGCTCGCATCCCCAAACGACCTATTTTTCTCCGCAGACACATCAGGAGAAGCAAAAAATGCAAAACCGAGGTTAGCGAGAGGGCTAACGCAAGACCTCCATGTTTAAGGGGTCCCATAAGCACGACGCTGCAGAGAACATGAGCAAGAAGATTGATTGCCCCTACTTTTACCGGTGTTTTGGTATCGTGAAGGGAATAAAAAACCTGAACGGTAATTCGCAGGCCGGAAATTGCCCAGAGTCCCAGAGAGTAGTAAAAAAGGGCAATGGAGGTCTGCATTGTTTCTTCCGGAGTAAAAGATCCTCGTTCTAAGAGAACCGAAACAATGGGAACTCTCAAAACTGCTAAGCCAACCATGGCGGGGATAACGATGAACATGGCTAATCGGAACGCAAAAACGAACATCTCTTTTAATTTTGTCATTTCATTGTTGGCGGCAAAAGTCGAAAAAGAAGGAAGGACCACGGAACTGATCGAATAGACGAAAATCCCTAAAGGGAATTCGAGAAGACGATAAGCATAGTTCAGGTAAGAAACACTTCCTTGGGGAAGAAAGGAAGCGAGAAAATTATTAATAAAAATTTTCACTTGGTAGATTGCCGAGCCAAAGATAGCGGGTGCCATGATTTTTCCCATTTTTTTTAGTTCAGGATTTTGGAAGTCAAAGTTTGACGTAAGGTGGACACCATTTTTTTCAAGGAAGAGAATTTGGAATACCAACTGGAGAAACCCGCCGACCATGACTCCAATGGCCAAAGCCATTATCGGAAAGTGAAAATAAGGGGAAAGGATGACCACTGAGAGGATCACGCCGACGTTATAAAACGCGGGAGCTAAGGCAGGGGCTGCAAACCGCCTCAAAGAGTTAAGGATTCCCATACAGAGCGCTGCCAGACTGACAAGGAAAATGAAAGGAAACGTGATCTGGGCCAGGAGGATCGTAAGCTCGGTTTTTCCCGGAATTTTCGCGAACCCCGGTACCATAATTTTTATAAGAGGAGAGGCAAAAATAATACCTAACACTGTAATGATAATGAGAATTATCGTTAGGATGGTGAAAGCAGCATGAGCAAGCTTTAAGGCTTCCTCACGCCCTTTTTTGACCAGGGTTTCAGAAAAGACCGGGATAAATGCTATACTAAGGGAACCCTCAGCCAGAAGAATTCGAAGGATATTGGGGATCTGAAAAGCCACGAAAAAGGAATCAGCTGCCATGCCGGCGCCAAAATAAAAAGCAATCGCCATTTCCCGGACTAATCCAAGAATTCTGCTTAAAAAGGTGGCTACCCCAACGATACCAAAGGCTCTAGTTACGCGTGAGTTTTCGGACATTTTAGAAAGGGTCTTTACGTAATGAAATCTTTATGAAATTTGCTTGACAAACCAGTAAATTCGATGGTAAACAACAAAATTCCGCAATGAAAATAATTACAACATAAAATTGGTGAAAGGATTGTATGGCAACACATAAATCAGCTTTAAAACGAAGCAAACAAAGTAAAGAAAAACGGCTTAGAAACCGGAACGTCAAAAGCAATCTCAAGACCACAATGAAAGCAGTCAGCGCCGCGATTGAGGAAAAAGACCCGAAAAAAGCACAGGAAGTGCTTTCTCAGGTTACCCCGGTTATTAATAAAGCCGCCTCCAAAGGGGTTATTCATAAAAAAAATGCTGCCCGCAAAATCTCCCGCTTGACCCGCAAAGTGAATGCTTTAAAGTCCTAATCTTTTCGCTTCGGCATTGGATGGGAAGGGCATTTGTTTCGATTGCGTTTTCAGAGAAGAGGGCAGGAGTGAACCCCCTCATCAATAACTCAAAATCTGAACCTGGGGAGCACTGAACCTCCCCCTCGATTCGGCTGGTAATCAGCACATTGGTAGTACTACTCGCACAACTCCATGACGAGCTTTTCTAAAATGAGTTTTTTGGAAATGCTTTTGGTTTTAAGAGCGATATCAGCTTCCCACATTTGCTGAAAACAATCCATCAGCTTTTTCTCAGAAAATTTATTTACCTGAGGATATAACTTTTCCCACACAAATTCCCTGATTTTTAGGGCGTTGGTTATCTCCGCTGGCTTCAGTCCCTGCTTCACCAGAGTGCTCGCTTTGCTGATCATCCGGAATTGACGGACAATCAAAGCTAAAAGCTTAAGAGGTTGCTCGCCGCTTTTGAGAAGTTGAGAAAGCGTTATCAAGGCTTCATATTGTCTTCGATTTCCGATATGATCAACCAATTCAAAAACTGACTCTGTTCGCAACCTCGAAATCATCTTTTCAACGTCATCCTTAGTAATTTCTTTTTTTTCGCCGCTAAAAAGAGCAAGTTTTTCCATTTCACGGAAAATGTCGAGAAGATTATTTCCGATCAGTTCGTGTAATAAAGAAACTGCTGAAGGCCCTATGGACTTCCCAAAATTTTGAGCCATATATTTTATCCAATCAGGGATCTCGTTTTGAAAGGGATGATTTAATTCGAGAACCAGGCCGTATCCCGCATACTTTGCGGAAGACTTAAAAAGTGGTTTAAAAGCGTTGCCCCGAAAATTAACGGCACTGCTGGTGAGGATAAGGGTGGTTTTCTTGCTTGGGCTTTCCAGGTAGGAAAAAAGGCGCTTTTGTTCCTCAGCAGAGATCTTTTCCGCCTCTTTCACAAGGATGATTTTCCGTCCGCCTAAAAAGGGGATAGTGCGAGCGTGATCAAGAAGGGTTGCTATGGGGGTGGAAGAACCGGAAAAAACCTCGAAGTTTAAGCCACGGTTTATTTTTTCTCCTAAACGCTCCGATACAAGGTGAACGGCTTTATTTTTGAGGTATTCTTCTTCTCCGTAAAAATAATAAAGAGGGAGTAAAGGACCCTCTTTAAATTTTGAAAAAAAAACAGGAGGTTTCATGCTTAAAAACCCAAAACCAGCTCCTCATAAATTTGCTCGGCCAACTCATTAGCAATTTTCTGAAAAGCTACTTTTTTAGTTGCTTCGGTTAAGGCAATATCTTCAGAAGAGACCTTATAGTCTTCGTCGCTGGTTAAGGAGGGTTTTCTCCAAATGGTTTCACTCGTGTTATTATTTTTTAGCGTAAGATCGAGCGTGATGTATGCCCGGTATTCAAGGACCTTGTCTTGATCGGAATAAGCAATCGTTGTAGTACGGAAGTCTTTAACGATCCCATAAAGCGTGGCATCTGCTTCGTGAGAAAGGATAGTGAATTTTTTATTTTTGATAAACTCGTTAATCAGAGCACGGGTAAAATAAGATTCAATATTGGCCTCATAAGTTTCGTTTTGGAAAAACGGGATCGAGATCGAGGTTATCTCCCCCGGGAGGTTGTTGTAGTCAGAGGCAAGGTGATACCCCCCACAACCATTGTTGAAAACGAAAAAAAGGATAAAAACGAAAAACACCCTGACAATTGATTTTTGATCACATGAACTCATTGCGCCACCATATTAATCAGTTTTCGGGGAACATAAATCATTTTAACAATCTTTTTTCCTTCTGTCCATTGTTTCGTTCGTTCATCGTTTTGAGCTAAGGTTTTGATCTCTTGTTCCGGCGTGTTGACGGATACGGTTATTTGACCCCGCAGTTTTCCGTTAATCTGGATGACTATGACCATCTTCTCTTCTTTGGCGATTTCCGGATCATAGGAGGGCCAGGCTTGTTTGCTGATGCTTTCCGTATGTCCTAAAATCTGCCAAAGTTCTTCAGTGATATGGGGACTAACCGGGTAGAGGAGGATCACAATAGTTTCCATGGCTTCCCTTAACACGTGATTTTTATAGGGGCTCTCGACGGTATTTACGTCAAACTGATACAGGGTGTTGACAAGCTCCATGATCGCGCTGATCGCGGTATTGAAGTGGAAGCGTTCTTCAAGGTCTTCTGTTACTTTTCGGATAGTCTGGTGGGTTTTTCGCCGGAGATTTTTTAAGGTTTCAGGAAGGTCTTCTTTCCCGTGATAGGGTTTAACATCCTTCATAGTTTCCGCGTGTGCCAGGATTATCCGCCAGACCCGGCTCAAAAACCGAAAAGCTCCTTCCACTCCTTGGTCGCTCCAGTCTAAATCTTTTTCCGGAGGCGCGGCAAAAAGGCAGAAAAGGCGGATAGTATCCGCGCCGTGCTGTTCGATAAGTTCGTCGGGATCGACGACATTTTTTCTGGATTTGGACATTTTTTCCGTGCGCCCGATTTCAACTGCTGATCCGCACAGGGTGCATTTTCCTTCCGCGACTTCTTTGGGGAAGAGCCATCCATGCTGAGGACACCGTGTGGTCTCCTTATGGACCATACCCTGGGTAAGCAGGTTGGTAAACGGTTCGTCTTGACTTACCATCCCTAAGTCTCTGAGAACCTTGGTATAGAACCGGGCATAGAGAAGGTGAAGAATAGCGTGCTCGATGCCGCCGATATATTGATCGACCGGCATCCAGTAGTTAACTTTGTCCTTATCCAAAGGGCCGTTATCGTATGTGGGGCACGCGTAACGGAGAAAGTACCAGGATGACTCTACGAAAGTATCCATGGTATCAGTCTCCCGGCGGCCGGGTCGTGAGCAGTGTGGGCAGGTAGTATTAACAAAAGCAGAGCTTAACGCAAGCGGGGACTGTCCGGTATCAAGAATTTTTGAGTCGAGAGGTAAAACCACGGGTAAGTCTTTTTCGGGAACCGGGACGATTCCGCACTCATCGCAATAAATTATAGGAATGGGCGCGCCCCAGTAACGCTGCCGGGAGATGCCCCAGTCCCGGAGCCGATAACTGACCGCCTTTTTCCCCCTTCCTATCGAGGCCAGATAGTCGGTTATTTTAACCCCTGCTTTTCGGTTCGGCATCCCGTCAAACTGTCCTGAATTTACCATGATCCCATCATTTTCATACGCGGCCTTCATAGAAACGGGGTCGAGTTTTTCTTCGGGTGGCTGGATAACAACAATGAGCGGAAGCCCATATTTTTTCGCGAACTCAAAATCTCGCTGGTCGTGGGTAGGCACGGCCATTACTGCCCCGGTTCCATATTCCATCAAAACAAAGTTTGCAACAAAGATCGGCATTTTCCGATTAGTGACGGGGTTTATACAGTATGATCCCGTAAAAACCCCTTCCTTCTCGGTACCTTCCGCAGTCCGTTTGGTTAAGTCTTCCCGTTTCATTTTTTCGATAAACTGACGAACGAGGTCCTCTTGAGAAGCGCCGTGAGAGAGTGTTTGGGCAAGGGGATGTTCCGGGGCAAGGCTCATAAACGTCGCGCCGAAAAGAGTATCCGGACGAGTCGTAAAAACCGTGATTTCGTCCCTTCCTTTTTCCAAAGGGAAGCTAATCTCCGCGCCCTCACTTTTTCCGATCCAGTTTTTTTGCATGGTTAAAACCCGTTCCGGCCAGCCGGGGAGTTTATCGCAGTATTCCAAAAGCTCTTCGGCATACGCCGTGATCTTGAAAAACCACTGTTGTAAGTCTTTCTGGGTTACTTCTTTACCACAGCGCCAGCACAAGCCTGCCTCAACTTGTTCATTGGCCAATACGGTTTGACAGCTCTCACACCAGTTCACCCGGGAACGTTTCCGGTAGGCGAGTCCCTTTTCAAACATTTTGATAAAGATAAGCTGTTCCCACCGGTAGTAGCTCGGATCACACGTAGCCAGCTCCCGCGTCCAATCATAGCTTATCCCCATCCGTTTAAGCTGAGATCGCATGTAGGTGATATTATCATGGGTCCATTTGGAGGGATGGGTTTTGTGCTCAATCGCCGCATTTTCCGCGGGTAAGCCAAAGGCGTCCCAGCCGATGGGATGGAGCACGTTAAAACCGCGCATGGTTTTATACCGGGCGACAACATCTCCGATAGAATAATTTCGGACATGGCCTACATGAATCCGACCGGAGGGGTAAGGGAACATTTCCAACAGATAATACTTGGCCTTATCGGTTGATTCGGTTACCGTAAAAATCCCATTCTTTTCCCAGTATTGTTGCCATTTTTCCTCAATTTCATGGGGATGATATTCTTTTCCCATTGGGTAATTTCCTTCTTAATTCAAAATGTTTCAGCTTTTTATAGGGGGAAATTTTTAGGAGTATTGTTAAAGTTGGCAAGAAATGTCAAGGAATATTTTTTCTACCTAACTGAAGAGTTCTGGGACTACCATCCATCTGATTTGCCATTTATTATGTTCCATTTTTTCGAGGCAAACAACCCCCCCGGGTTGAAAGGCAATAAATTCTTCTTTTTTTTCCGTTCCGAGAAGTCGGCTCGCCAGTTTGGAAAGAAAAGGAAGATGCCCCACGATCATTACGTCATCAGAGGACTTATTCAGTTCCTCCACCCACGGGTCAACCGGATCATTGGGAGCCAGTCCATCTTTTTTCATGATCCCTTCCAAGGACGTAACTTTAGGATTCAGAATTTTCGCGGTTTGAGTTGCTCTGGTTTTCCCGCTTTGAAAGATGACGCGGATTTTTAGGTTAACACCCTTAAGGAACCGGGCCACTTTTTCCATATCCTTTTGTCCTTTTTCGCTTAAAGGACGACCCGGATCAACTGCTTCGGAAACGGATTGGCCATGTTGGACAAGGTAAATTTTCATGGCTTCCTCCCCAAATTAACTGATTCTTTTGTAATTATTAATTACTATGGTATATATTTTTTAATATCATAATTTCAATCATCTTACAAGAAGCTAACTGTATAATAAATTCAAATAGATTAATGGGAAATTTACTTAAACCGGACTTACCGTTATGTTTAAAGATATTTATCTTAAGCTAAGGTATTTTTTGGACAAACTGCCGGCAGGATTTCCAACCACCGAAAGCGGAGTGGAAATCAGATTTACGACCGGAGCCTTGGGTAAATGAAGTTGCATCTTCCCTATCACCAGAAAAAAATCGAGGTTTCTCTTTTCCCCAAAAACCTCGCTTCGGTGATCATGCCGCAAAAAGTGAGTCCGATACACGATGTGCCTCAGGCAATCACCATCGCTTTGGACGCGACACGGGATGAGTATTGTTTCGATACGTTCGCCCAAAAAGGGGACAAGGTGGTCATCATCGTGTCTGATAGTACCCGTTATTCCGGATCCCGCCTTTTTCTTCCTCTTCTGATCAATCGAATGAATCGGAACGGAATCCCCGACCATGATATCGCGATTGTTTTTTCTCTCGGCATTCATCGTCCGATGAGTGTCGAAGAACAGAAGCAGGTGGTCGGAGAGGAAACGGCGCAACGGATTCACCTGGAGAATCATGATGCCGGAAATCATAATCAGTTAGTTTTTTCAGGAAAGACCACAAGAAGTACTCCGGTGATTATAAACCGCCGGGTAGCGGAAGCGGATAAGGCGATTCTTACCGGCACTATCGGATACCATTACCTGGCCGGATTTGGAGGAGGAAGAAAAAGTATCATGCCGGGCATTGCCTCTTTTGAAACTTGTGTTGCCACCCACCTTCTGGCGCTCAATTCAGAAGGGGGAGGAAGGCACCCTTTAGCGCGCACGGGTGTTCTTCAGGGTAATCCCCTGCATGAAGATATGATGGAGGCCGCGCGACTGATTTCCCCAAAATTTCTCTTTAATACGATTCTTTCACCGGATTATGGTATACTCAATGTGGCGGTTGGAGATTGGGAGGAAGTTTTTTATCAGGGGTGTGATTATGTTGACCGGCATTTTAAGGTTATCCTTGCAGAGCGCGCGGATCTGGTGATTGTCAGCTGTGGGGGTTATCCAAAGGATATCAATTTTATCCAGGCTCACAAAACCTTTGATTACGCTCTCAATGCCTTAAAACCCGGAGGCGTGATGATTTTAATCGCGGCCTGCTCAGAAGGGATAGGAAATCCGGATTTCTTGGGCTGGTTTAGGTTTCAGGATCCTGTGGAGATGGAAGCGGAGTTGCGAAAAAATTTTCAGATCAACGGGCAGACCGCTTATGCGACCCTCATGAAAGCGAAAAAAGCCACGGTGTTGCTTCTTTCGGAGCTCCCGGATTCGGTGGTGCGAACGATGTCTTTAACCCCGGCGCATTCCATCGAAGAAGCGCTTGTCAGGGCTTACCGAATCCTGGGGGACAATCCAACTACTTATGTGATACCCTATGGTGGGGCAGTGCTGCCATGGGTAAAAAACTAATCAACGGTCAGTGGTTAGTTGTCCGTTGTTAAAGAAAAGAGGGGTTACTTGGCAGGGAGCAAGGGGCAAAGAGGTATTAGGAAAAAGGAACAAGGAACGAGAGACATAAATCGTAAAGATGGTAGGGGCGAAAAATTTTTCGCCCCTACGGGGACTTATGCTTAAGAAAAAAATCATTCAGAAGCTCACAAAGATTGTTGGTGAGGAAAATATTCTGACCAGCACGGAGGACCTCACCTGCTATTCCTATGACGCGGTCAATCAAAAGTTTTGTCCTGATGCAGTAGTATTTCCGGGGAGTGCCGAAGAAATCGCCGCGGTCCTCAAGCTGGCCAATCAGGAGCAGTTCGCCGTTATCCCCCGGGGAGCAGGGAGCGGATTTACCGGTGGTTCTTTAGCGGTTTTAGGAGGAGTTGTTTTAGTTACCAGCCGTCTAAACCGGATTATCGAGATCGATACGGATAACTTTACCGCAATCGTCGAACCTGGAGTGGTGTGCGGTGACTTTCAAAAGGAAGTGGAGAAACACGGGCTTTATTATCCGCCTGATCCCGCCAGCCTTTCTTTTTCCACCTTAGGGGGAAATGTCGCGGAATGCGCCGGCGGTCCGAGCGCTTTGAAATATGGGGTTACCCGGGATTATGTGACGGGTTTGGAAATTGTTCTTCCCATTGGAGAGGTCATCACCATTGGCGTTCAGACGATGAAGGGAGTGGTGGGGTATGATCTCACCCGGCTTATCATCGGTTCTGAGGGAACGTTAGCGATTATAACTAAAATTTATCTCCGCCTTATTCCCAAACCAGAAACAAGCATTACGCTGATGGTTTTTTTCAAAACCATGGATGATTCGGCTCACGCGGTATCGAATATCATCCGCGATAAAGTTGTCCCCGCGAAGCTGGAATTTATGGACCGCGGGTCGATTGAATGCGTGAACACCTATCAAAACCTTGGTTTTCCCGCGGAGACGGAGGCATTGCTTCTGATCGAGCTTGATGGTGATCCCTCGGCCGTGGAAAACGCGGCCGGAAAAGTAGAAAAGATTTGTTTGGAACAAGGTTCCTTTCGGGTCGAGCGGGCAACCAACACCAAGGAAGCTACTAACCTTTGGGAGGTGAGACGCGCGATTTCTCCTTCCTTGCTTCTTCTCAATCTTACCAAAATCAATGAAGATGTTGTTGTCCCCCGCAGTAAAATTCCTGATTTGATTCACCGGATTGAAGAAATCAAGCAAAAATATCAGATAACCATTATCAGCTTTGGACACGCGGGTGATGGAAACATTCACGTTAATGTGATGTATGATGAGAATATGCCCGGAGAACACGAAAAAGCAGAGCAGGCGATACACGAGATTTTTCAGGAGGTGCTCAATCTGGGGGGCACTATTTCCGGTGAGCATGGTATCGGTATTACCAAAGCTCCTTTTTTAACGATGGAGCTTAACGACTCGCAGATCGAATTGATGAAAAAAATCAAACGGGTTTTTGACCCCAATGACATCTTGAATCCCGGAAAGATTTTTTACGGGTAAACGCTGCGGGCGCGATTCTTTGGTATGATAAATACTGATTGACTTTTTCCCCTGTAAGAGGTAAAGACAAAAAGAACTATCTAACCTAAAATTAAAAGATGTTGTTTAGCCTTTATGAAGTACCTCGGCCATCTTTCTCAAAAAGATCAGCTCTACGGGTATCTCCGCTACGACATCCTCTCGCAGCTTGGTGTCAATGGCATCGCCCCTGACTTCCGGGTGTATGGCATTCCCGCATCCAACCATGTCTATCTCTATGAAGATCGACGCAGCGGGACCGGCCTTATCGGAAAGTTTTTCGGCGGTAGATCAAACCGTTCGCCGGAAACTGCCTTTCGACGCATGGAGCGGGAATTCAACAATCTTCATCATCTGCGCGGCATCGGTTTTACCCGCTATCCTCATTACGTCGCCCGTCCCCTTGGCCACAACGGCAGCCTCGACTCTGTGCTGGTTGAGGAATTCTGTTATGGTGCGGCGCTCGCCGATTTCATCGTTAAGGCGATTCGGGAAGGAGCGAGGGAGCCCCTCTTTCAGAAACTCACCGCTCTCGCCTATTTTCTCGCCACTTTGCACAACAGGACTGTCATCGGAGACCGGGTGGACTTCAACAGGGACTGTTCCTATTTCGACCGGATTATGGACCAGTTGAAAAACTGGGGACATATCGGATGGGACGAGGCACAGGAATTCTACTGGCTTAAAGACCGGTGGCGGGAGAAGGGATTCATGTGGGAGGACAATCAGGTCATCGTCCACGGCGACGTGACACCTACCAATATCCTCTTCGGTGACGGCCTCTGGGTGATCGCCATCGACCTGGAGCGGATGAAGCTGGCTGACCGGGTTTTCGACGCAGGTCGGGTGGCCGGCGAGATCAAGCATTTCTTCATGCAGCACACTGGCGACAAAATGCAAGCGGAGCCTTTTATCGGCCACTTCCTCTGGGAGTATGCCTGCCATTTTCCCGACCGGGACAGCGCCTTCGCGTCCATTACCCGCCGCGTTCCGTTTCACATGGGGCTCACGCTTCTGCGCATCGCCCGCAACTCATGGATTAATGGAAAGTATCGGCGGCAGTTGCTGGAAGAAGCCAAGAAAACACTGAGGTAACGCATCATGGCAATAAAAGGCATCCTGTTTGATCTTTACGGAACAGTGATCGACATCGAGACCGACGAGTCTCTGGAAGAGATCTACCGTGGTATCTCCCATTTTCTGACCTATCACGGGATATACCTGCACCGGTGGGAGGTGCGGGACCGTTACTATAAGATCATGAAACAGCAAAAGGAAGAGCGAGGCGAGAAATACCCGGAAATAGACGTGGAGGCCATCTGGAACAGCTTCCTCAAGCAGGAAGGCATAGGAGCACATCTCGCGCGTCGGAAGATGGCCTTGATCCTCGCCCAGATCTACCGCGCAATCTCCCGGAAACGTCTCCAGCTCTACCCCGACGTGAAGCGGGTACTGGACGCGCTGCGCCCCACCTACCGCCTGGCTCTTGTTTCCGACGCGCAGCCCTGTTACGCCCTGCCCGAGATGAAGGCCGTAGGCCTTAAGGGCTACTATTTCGATCCTATCATCATCTCCGCGAATTACGGATTCAGGAAACCCGATACGAGGCTTATCGGAAAGGCCCTGGACACTATGAAGCTCGTGCCGGCCGAAGTGATCTGCGTGGGCAACGACATGCACCGGGATATTTACGGGGCGAGTCAGCTTGGCATCAAGACCATCTTCGTCGACTCCAACCAGGGAACCAAATCTCATGAGAATGTGACCCCTGACTACTTCGCGCCCAGGTTCGAGGATGTTCTCCGGGGGGTAGCAACATTAGCATAACGACTTTACATAGACGGCATGATGCGACGGCTGGGGCACGGCTATGACGGCGGCTCCCTTCCGACTTTATGTTCACCCCGACACGCGATGAGATCATGAGGTTATTACAGTTTGTGACATCCTCTGAACTCAAGTTTTCTAAAAACGTTTACGCCTTTATGCAGGGAGAGCGAAATTCTGCTGGATAGACGGTTTTTGTTGACTTCCCCCCAGATTTATTTAATATTTGATAGAGCAAAGAAAAAAACTTCAATGCGCATAAGGAGAAAGTTTTATGGCCAAGCTAAAAGCTAAACGATCAGGGGAGGACCAGGAGTACATTCATTTAAAAATCAAAAAGGATGATTTTGAGGCTTTTTGCAGTGCTGCGGGTCTTTTTAGGGGTTCTTTTGTTCAAACCTTAAAAAAATCAGAGAAAGATCTCTCCGAAGGCCGGTTCACCCAAAGGAAATCCCTTGGAGAACTCATTGATAGTAAATGAATGTTATTACCACCTACACCTTTGATCTGCTTTTTAAGAAATTAAGTCCTCAAATTCAGCGTAAAGCTATAAAAAAAGCGGACCTCTTCAAAGAAAATCCTTTTCACCCCTCGTTGAAAATTGAAAAACTTCACCCCAAGCATTACAAGGTATGGTCGTCCTGAATAGCACCTTACATTTTTCTCTCGCAACTATCATGGCGACCGCAGTTGCGCAGCGCAATCATTCCTGGCTCCGGGCCATATTCAAAGGTTAATCTCAGATTTTGGGAAGCGTAAGCAATGAAGACATCATTTCCTCCCATCGGGTATTTCGCCCGGACGTTTTTGGCTTTATGAAGATTAAGCGAGGAGTGCCGGGGATTCGCAGCTAAAAATTTAACCGCCTTATCAATGGCGTTTTTTTCTTTCGGTCCAAGGCGAGCGTAGTTTTCCAGAAAGACAGGCTCGAAATACAAAGCAAATGGAGGAGCTTTGGCAGGCATAAAAACCTATTTCTTGCTTTTCTTAAGTGCTGCCGAAGGGCTGGATGCTTTGATTCCCTTGCGAGTGTCGCGATTGACTTTTTCTTCGGTTCCAACCCACGAGGCAGAAAGTTCTTCAGTCGGCACATCCTTCGTATCCGGAAACTTTCGCACCGTACGCACAGGGTACAACGTAATCTGGTCACCTTCGATACTGTATTCAAACAACGGCTCGGTGCGAAAGGAAGTGGGAAGGGTTATCCGCCCGCGGGAATCGGTTTTTAAAATATTAATTTCAGCCATTTATATGCCTCCGTTACCATTGTTAATAACATTTTAAAAATATTTTAACCCCAATTGAGACAAATGTCAATAAAGGGAAAATGGGAAATTTGTCATTCCTTGACGGAGCCTCGTACGTGATACGGAAGAACCGAGATTGCAGGGCGAGCGAAGTTCTGCCGGATAAACGGTTTTTGTTGGCCCCGTTAGAAATGCCCCGCTTGCCCGTTAAATATCAAATATCTAATGGGGTAAAGAAATACGCAATCAACTTAAAATTATTACACTTTTTCATACGGAGTTAATTCGCCGTGTGAAATCCTTCTAACGGGGTTGACTTTTTCCCGAATTTATTTAATAAATCAGGGGAAAAATCCAAACGGGGAATATAATGCAAAAAGATGGTTGCGAGGAAAATGAATTGAATATATTTTTAGCAAAATCCATAAATAAGAGGAGGCAAAACCATGCAAAAGAAAAAAGAGAAAAAGCCGGAGAAGAAAAGATATAGCAAGATGATCTTAACCAAACACAGTAAATTAAAAGATATCACCGCAGGCACTGTTACGAAAAAATAAGCTGTACAAAATGTCTTTTTTAAATTTAAAAGATGTTGGTTAGGATGATGGTGGGGGAAAGGTTTATGAGTTGAAATGAGTATAAAAGAAGGTCTGATTGCCAAGTATAAAGGTGATGGGCTTTTTTTGTTTTAAAATCCTCTCTACCTCCCCATCTTCCCATCTTCCTATTTCCGGGGGGATTGAGGAGGATTTTAGTGGTGTTTTATACTGACACTGGAGTGCTATTTGGGGTCTTATATCGATCAATACTATAGATACTATTAGCCCTACATGGGCGAATTCATGAGCAGATAGCCACTATTGATAATAGATCATCCCATATACGGAGGTCTCCAAGATGCCTATAAGTAAGCCATATCCTAACATTTACCGCCATGGTAATAATAACGTTAATAGCCCGTTCGTTGACAGTCGAAGAACTCCAGTGGCAAAACGTTTTCTGGAATCATTTGAAATTCTCAAAAGGGATCTTCAGCGTTTATTCGAATTTATTGAGCCGTGCCCTGACAACTATTCGACTTTCTCACACCGTACCTTTGATCTCATACTTCGAGCGTGCACAGAAATAGAGTCAAATTGCAAACAAATACTTCGTGCAAACAAGCATACTATTGATGATGTAAATATTTTGCGGTTCTCCGACTTAAATGGTCCGATGAAGCTCTCCGAATACGTTGTATGCTGCCCCGCCATTGACTTTCCCGATTTTTCTCCTTTTGAAGCTTTTGCGCATGCAAAGCGTAAGCATCGAAGTCCTTTATGGTTCAGAGCCTATAATGAAGCAAAACACGATAGAGCCAACTTCTTCTCTTCTGCTTCTCTTAAAAATGTGATTGAGTCAATTGGTGCAGTATACATTATACTTTCTGCTCAATACGGCTATCATTTCGATGGCGGTCTTGGTTCCATAAGTGGCGTTTCGGTCGGACCACCGAAGTATTTTAGCTTACGATCTCATCCAAGTTGGTCAACTGATGAATCTTACAAATTCGATTGGGCTACTCTTTTATCAACCAATAAGCCTTACGATTATCATCCTGTGCCACAAATTCCTTGAAAATAGGGTGGGAGGGGTGGGGACGTTCATAAAATTATAACATTCTTAAGAATCAGAACATTAGAAAGGTAACGAGTGAGAATGCTCCTACCCGACTTCTACAGCGAAAACAATGGAGGTATTTTTCGATGAACAAAATCAAACGCTTCGCACTTTGCCTGACCATCTGCGCCGGCCTGGCGTTTTCGTCAATTGCCCACGCGGATGTTGTCCTGGAATATACGGTCAAGGGAATAAATATTCCGGCAGGGACAAGTCAGAACATTGCCATAAAGAATGACCAGATCATGGTCAAGGCCGTTGGTGGTGATAAGAATCTCGATCTTTTGTACCGCCATGCAGGGGAGAATGTGGTGATTGTTGATCATCGCAAGGGCACGTTGATGACAGTTGATAAACAGCAGGTTGACCGCCTTAACCAGCAAATGCAGAATGTGCAGCCCCTGTTGCAGGGGATAGGGGAAGAGATCGGAAAGCTCTCTCCCGAACAGCGCCGGCAGTTACAGGACCTTTTTGGCGACAATGTCTCTTTGGATACGCTTGCCAAAGCCGCTGAGCCGCAAGCGCCAACTCGACTGGTTCCGGCCGGAATGAAAGAGGTGGGAAAAATCCATTGCCGGGTGATGCGGGTCATGCAGGAGGCAACGACGGTGGCTGAAATTTGTCTGGCAGATGCCGCGACCATGAACGTTTCAAACAATGACGCCGCTGCTATTCGCGCGCTTTTTGGTTTTTATGAGCGGCTTGCCCCGAAAGGCCAGGCTCTGGCCCGTCAACAAGGCATAACCCTTCCGAACATAACGGCTCGTGAGATGTCGGGAATCCCCGTTGAGTTTCGGGACTTGTCGGGCCAGGACAGCGTCACTATGACCCTGCGCCGCGTTAACATATCTCCGGTTTCTCCGGAATTGATGCGAATTCCAAGCGGCTATAAAACAGTGCCGTTGGGGCTTTTCGGCAGTTCATGTGAAGCATCTTGACTCCTTGTGTTTGACGGGGTTGTTTGAGAAATATTTATTAAACCTAATACAGGAGGTTTGCCATGGGAATTTTATCCTGGATAGTTATGGGGCTGATCGTGGGTGTGCTCGCAAAATTCATCATGCCGGGCAAAGACCCGGGGGGAATTATTATTACCATTTTGATAGGAATAGCGGGCGCTTTCTTAGGCGGCCTTATTGGGTCTTTTCTGGGGATTGGGACAGTTACCGGTTTTAATCTTGTGAGTATCTTGCTGGCTGTCGGTGGGGCTGTCATCCTATTGATTCTGTATCGCGTTATAAAGAGATAGCACCCTTACAAGTCTGATACCAAGTCGCCTTCATGTGCATATCTTTGTTGTCTCCTCGTTATCTTGGTGCCGCTGCTGTGCCTCCTGGCGGTAGCCTGGATTTGCTGGAAGATGATTACCGGACTGTCTAAGTCGGCCTTGATCAAAAAGCTGTTTTCATAATATCTGCTTGGATCCTCAATCTATTAAAAATGCAATGGTATAGTTAAAGTGGACACTTCGAAAAGCATATTTTATAATACCCCGATTCAAGGAGGTGTCCAATGACCCAAAAACAAAAACAAAAGCAATATTCAAAACAATTCAAAGT